>Ga0169931_10003883_pt1 | contig 23493 bp, 20 predicted proteins | sample Kivu_15m_20L_FD_129675 | JGI IMG/M metagenome (GOLD analysis project Ga0169931, IMG submission 129675) | Freshwater microbial communities from Lake Kivu, Western Province, Rwanda to study Microbial Dark Matter (Phase II) - Kivu_15m_20L... | ecosystem: Environmental > Aquatic > Freshwater > Lake...
ACTTCACCTTCGCCGGCGACGACCCGCTGGAGGTGCTCGAGCGCCATGCCGCGCGCGTCAACCACGTCCATTGCAAGGACGTGCGCGCCGACGTGCTGGCGCGCGTGCGCGCGGCCGACGCGAGCTTCCTTGATTCCGTCCTCGCAGGCGTCTTCACCGTGCCGGGCGATGGCAGCGTCGACTACGCGCCGATCCTCGCGCGGCTCGCGCACCAGGGCTATTACGGGTGGCTGGTCGTCGAGGCGGAGCAGGACCCCGCCATCGCCCATCCGCTGACCTACGCGACGATCGGTCGACGCAACCTGTCCGGCCTGGCGCGCCGCGCCGGCCTCTGCTGAAGGAGCGACGCATGAAGCTCGGGATGATCACCGACAGCCTCGGGCACCTGCCGCTGGAGGAGATGCTGGACTTCGCCGCCGCTCAGGGCTTCGAGATGCTGGAGTTCGCCTGCGGCAACTGGTCCTCGGCGCCGCATGTCGAGCTCGAGCGGATGCTTTCCGACGCGTCGGCGCGTCGCGGCTTCATGGCCGGCCTCGAGCGCCGCGGCATCGCCGTCAGCGCGCTCAACTGCTCGGGCAACCCGCTGCATCCCGGCGAGGCCGGGCGGCGGCACGACGCCGTGACGCGCAAGACCTTCGAGCTCGCCGGCATGCTCGGCGTCAGGCGCGTGGTGATGATGTCGGGCCTGCCCGGCGGCGCGCCCGGCGACAACTCGGCGAACTGGGTGACGACGGCCTGGCCGCGCGAGAACCAGGCGATCCTGCGCTACCAGTGGGAGGACGTCATCATCCCCTACTGGCGCGGACTCGCGGCCGAGGCGAAGGCGCACGGCATCGAGAAGCTCTGCCTCGAGCTGCACGGACACCAGGCGGTCTACAGCGTCTCGACGCTGCTGCGGCTGCGCGCAGCGGTCGGCGACATCGTCGGCGCCAACTTCGATCCCTCGCATCTCATGTGGATGGGCGCCGACCCGCTCGCGGCGATCGCCGCGCTCGGCCCCGCCATCCACCATGTCCATGCCAAGGACACCGCGATCCATCCCGTCAACGCGCCGCGCGACGGCGTCATGGAGACCATCCCCAACGACCGCATCGGCGAGCGCGCCTGGAACTACGTCACGCTCGGCTATGGCCGCGACGAGGCGTGGTGGAACCGCTTTTGCATGACGCTGGCGATGGCGGGCTACGACGACGTGCTGTCCATCGAGCACGAGGACGTGCTGATGAGCCCAGAGGAGGGCGTCGAGAAGTCGGTGCGGCTGCTGCGCCGCGCGATGGTCAATCAGGCGCGCCGATAGGGCGCGGCCTCGGCGATCGCGGCGCGCAGCACGGGCGCGACGCGCGGCGACGCCGCGAAGCACGCGGCCTGTCGCGCCGGCCCCTCGCCGGCGAAGAAGTCGTCGACGACGGCGCCCGACTCGGCCGCGAGGACGAGCCCCGCGCAGACGTCCCAGGACTTGATCCGCGGCTGCCAGAAGCCCTCGAGCCTGCCGTCGGCGACGCAGGCAAGGGCCATCGCGGCCGAGCCGAGGCGGCAGAACTCGGTGCCGCGGGCGAGCAGGCCGCGCATGGTCTCGGCGAAGCGCCGCGGATCCTCGCCGAAGGAGAAGCCGAGATTGACCCGCGCGGCCGGGGGCTCGGCCTGGCTCGCGCGCATCCGCCTGCCGTCGCAGAAGGCGCCATGGCCGCGGCGCGCGGCGAAGAGCTCGTCGCGCACGGGATCGTGGATGAAGCCCAGCACGGGCACGTTGTCGACCAGCAGCCCGACCGAGACGCACCAGAACGAGATGCCGCGCACGAAGTTGGACGTGCCGTCGATCGGGTCGATGACCCAGCACACGCCGCCGCTGCCCGCCTGGCCGTGCTCCTCGCCGAGGAAGGCATCGGCGGGGAATTCGGCCAGCAGCCGGTCCACGAGCATGCGCTCGACCGCGCGGTCGGCCACCGAGACGAAGTCCTGCAGCCCCTTGGCCTCGACCTCCAGCTCGCCGCGGCGCTCGAAATGCCGCAGCGCCACGAGGCCCGCCTCGCGCACGATGCGGGCACCCGCCTCGTGCCGGGCATGGATGTCGGCTTCGGGCAAGGACATGGGGAGAATCTCCGGGATGGATGCCGGGAGCTTTGTTATAGATTCGCTTCAGGAAAGCTACCGCCGGGCCCCTGCCGGCGTCAGGCATCATGGAGGAAACCCTATGAAACTCGCCAGGATCGCACTCTCCGCCCTCGTCTCCGCGGCCGCGCTCGCGGCAGCCGACGCCTCGGCCCAGGGCAGGCTGAACCTCTACTGCTCGGTCCAGGAGGACTGGTGCCAGCTGATGCAGACCGAGTTCGAGAAGGCGACCGGCGTCAGGGTCGCGATGACGCGCAAGTCCTCGGGCGAGACCTACGCCCAGATCAAGGCGGAGAAGGACAATCCGCGCGGCGACATCTGGTGGGGCGGCACGGGCGACCCGCACCTACAGGCGGCGGAGGAGAACCTCACAGCCGCCTATGAATCGCCGCGAATGGGCGAGATGCAGGACTGGGCGGTCCAGCAGTGGAAGACCGGCCGGCAGCGCACGGTCGGCATCTATGCAGGCGCGCTCGGGTTCGGCTTCAACACCGAGCTGCTCGCGAAGAAGAGCCTGCCCGAGCCGAAGTGCTGGGCCGACCTCGTGAAGCCCGAGTACAAGGGCGAGGTGCAGGTCGCGAACCCGCATTCCTCCGGCACGTCCTACACGATGGTCGCGTCGCTGGTGCAGATCCTCGGCGAGAACGGCGCCTTCGACTACCTGCGCAAGCTCAACGTCAACGTAAACCAGTACACGAAGTCCGGCGCCGCGCCGATCGTCGCCGCGGGCCGCGGCGAGACGCTGGTCGGCATCGTGTTCATGCACGACGCGATCACCCAGGCGGTGCGCAACTTCCCGATCAAGACCGTCGCTCCGTGCGAGGGCACCGGCTACGAGATCGGGTCGATGTCCATCATCGCCGGCGCGCGCAACATGGAGAGCGCGCGCAGGTTCTACGACTGGGCGCTCACCGCGGATGCCCAGGCGCTCGGCGCCAAGGCGCAGTCCTACCAGGTGCCGTCGAACCGCAATGCCCCGACCCCGCCGCAGGCCCCGCGCCTGTCGGACGTCAAGCTGATCAACTACGACTTCCAGAAGTTCGGCTCCTCCGACGAGCGCAAGCGCCTGCTCACGCGCTTCGACGCGGAGATCAAGATCAGCAACTGACGACGCCCCGCGCCGGGAGCGGACCGACCTTGCGCCACGCATCCGTCCTGATCTGGCTCGCGGCCGGTTGGGTCGGGTTCGCCCTCCTGCCCTGGTACGGGCTGGAGGACGGAATCACGCGCACGCCGGTCCGCTCCTGGCTCGGCGACGAGGCGGGCACGGGCCTCGTCCAGGCCTTGCTCCACGGGCGCTGGTGGCTGCTGCCGCTCGCGGCGAGCCTGCTGGCGCCCTTCCTCGCCCTGAGGCGCGAGCGCGACGACCCGCGCATGGCGCTCGTGCTGGTGGTCGCCGGGGCCGCGGGCATGGCGTGGCTCGCGATCCAGGGCTTTGCCCTTACCCATCGCGGCTGGAACTGGAACTGGCTCGGCGCCATCCTCGGGCCGACCTCGCAGCGCCAGTTCGGCATGGGCTGGGGCGCGGCCCTGACGGCGACCTCGCTCCTCTTCCTCGCCACCACGGGGCTCGCCCGGCGCGGCGCGATGCGCGGCGACGAATTCATCACCGGCGCGATCGGGCTGGTCGTGGCGACCGTCGCGCTCTTCGTCTTCTGGCCGGTGATCGAGGTCCTCTTCGAGGCCGCGATCGCGCCCGGGGGCGGCTACGGAATCGCGCCGCTCGCCGAGCGCCTCTCGACGCGCACGATCTGGGGCCTCGGCTGCTTGATGGGCGAGCGCTCCTGCGGCGTGCTCTGGAACTCCGTGCTGCTGGCCTCGATCGTGGGCGTCACAACGACGGCGCTCGGCCTCGCCTTCGCCCTCCTCGCGCATCGCACGGCATTCCCCGCCAAGCCGCTGCTCAAGCTCGTCGCCGTGCTGCCCGTCATCACCCCGCCCTTCGTCATCGGCCTCGCCATCATCCTGCTCTTCGGGCGCAACGGCGCGGTGACGCTGTTCCTCGAGAGCGCCTTCGGCATCCCGCCCACGCGCTGGATCTACGGCCTCCCGGGCCTCGTCCTCGTCCAGACCCTCGCCTTCGCGCCGATCGCCTTCATGGTCCTGCTCGGCGTCGTGCAGGGCGTCTCGCCCTCGATGGAGGAGGCGGCCCAGACCCTCAGGGCATCGCGCTGGCGGGTCTTCACGACGGTCACGCTGCCCCTCATCAGGCCCGGCCTCGCCAATTCCTTCCTGATCGGCTTCGTCGAGAGCCTGGCCGACTTCGGCAACCCGCTGGTGCTGGCCGGCAACTTCAACGTCCTCTCCACGCAGATCTTCTTCGCCATCGTCGGCGCGCAGAGCGACCCCGGCCGCGCGGCGGCGCTCTCGATGGTGCTCCTGGTCGTCTGCCTCGGCGCCTTCTTCCTGCAGAGCGTCTGGCTCGGCAAGCGCGCCTACACCACGGTCTCCGGCAAGGGCGATGGCGGCGTGCATGCCGAGCTGCCCGTCGCCGCGCGCTGGGCGATCTACCTAACGGCGGTGCCGTGGATGGCCTTCACCCTCGTCGTCTACGCGATGATCGTGGTCGGCGGCTTCGTCGAGAACTTCGGCCGCGACAACAGCTTCACGCTCAAGCACTACGTCGTGACCTTCGGCATCGAGTGGGGCCAGCACGGCATCGTATGGGCGGGACGGGCGTGGAACTCCCTCTTCACGACGCTGCAGCTCTCGGCGCTCGCGGCGCCGCTCACGGCGGGTATCGGCCTCCTGACCGCGTACCTGCTGACGCGCCAGACCTTCGGCGGCAAGCAGGCCTTCGAGTTCACGACGATGCTCAGCTTCGCCATCCCCGGCACGGTCGTCGGCGTCAGCTACATCGTCGCGTTCAACGTGCCGCCGCTCGAGCTGACGGGGACCGGCATCATCCTCGTCATCTGCTTCGTGTTCAGGAACATGCCGGTCGCCATCCGCTCCGGCATCGCGACCCTCTCGCAGATAGACCGCAGCCTCGACGAGTGCTCGCTGACGCTGCGCCACGGCAGCTTCGCGACGCTGCGCCGCGTGGTCCTTCCGCTGCTGCGCCCAGCGATCGTCGCCGCGATGGTCTACAGCTTCGTGCGCGCGATCACGTCGGTGAGCGCGGTCGTGTTCCTCGTCAGCGCCGAATACAACCTCGCGACGGCCTACATCGTGAACCGCGTCGAGGTGAGCGAGTACGGCGTCGCGATCGCCTATTCATCCGCCCTCGTCGTGATCATGGCGGTCGGCGTCGCCCTCATCCAGCTCGCCGTCGGCGAGCGCCGCCTCGGCCGCCGCGCCCCGGCGGCATCCATCCTGCGCGAGGCCTCCGCATGAAGATCGCCGCCCGCTCCGCCGACGTCGAGTTCAGGAGCGTCACGCGCCGCTTCGGCCCCGTGGTTGCGGTCGACGCGATCTCCTTCCGCATCGAGAGCGGCAGCCTCGTGACGCTGCTCGGGCCGTCGGGCTGCGGCAAGACGACGACGCTGCGCATGATCGCCGGCCTGGAGATGCCGAGCGAGGGGACGATCCTGATCGGCGGCCGCGACGTGTCGCGCCTGCCTGCGACCGAGCGCGACGTGAGCATGGTGTTCCAGAGCTACGCGCTCTTCCCGCACATGAACGTGATCGAGAACGTCGGCTACGGCCTTGCCGTCGGCGGCGGCAGCAGGTCCGAGCAGCTCGACAAGGCGCGCGCGGGCCTCGCGCTGGTCGGCCTTTCCGGCTACGAGGCGCGCATGCCGAGCGAGCTCTCCGGCGGCCAGCAGCAGCGCGTCGCGGTCGCGCGCGCGCTCGTCCTCGAGCCGAGCGTGCTGCTCTTCGACGAGCCGCTCTCCAACCTCGACGCGAAGCTGCGGAGGCGCATGCGCGAGGAGATCCGCGAGCTCCAGCAGGGCCTGCGCCTCACCGCCGTCTACGTCACCCACGACCAGGAGGAGGCGCTCGCCGTCTCGGACCGGATCATCGTGATGAGCGAGGCACGCATCGCGCAGAGCGGGTCCCCCGAGGAGCTCTACGACGCGCCGGCGACGCGCTTCGTCGCCGACTTCATCGGCGGCGCGAACCTCGTGCCCTGCGGGATACGCGCGCATGACGGCGCGCGCGCCGTGGTCGACCTGGGCGGCGTTGCGCTCGACATGCCGCATCGCGGGGTCCCGCCCGGCGCCGCGACGCTCGCGATCCGGCCCCACGCGATCAACCTCCACCGCGAGGCCGCCGCCGGGCGCGTCGCCGCCGAGATCCGCAAGGCGGCCTATCTCGGCTCCCACCTCGAATACACGCTGTCCACGGCGATCGGCGAACTCTTCGCCGTGCAGCCCGCGGGTGCCGCGCCCTTCGCGCAGGGCACCACCGCGCATGTCGATTTCGGCCCGCGGGGCCTCGCGCTGCTTCGCGACTGACGCAGGAAGGACGAGGGACGACAGCATGACGAGGCTTTGCCAGTTCGGTGCAGGCCGCATCGGCCAGATCCATGCCGCGAACGTCGCGGGCGCGGGCGCGAGCCTCGCCTACGTCGTCGACGTCAACGCCGCGGCCGCCGCCGCGCTCGCCGCGCGCCACGGCGCCAGGGTCGCGGACGCGGACAGCGCCCTCGCCGATCCCTCGGTCGACGCCGTGGTGATCGCCAGCTCGACCGACACCCACGCCGACCTGATCGAGCGCGCCGCGCGCGCCGGCAAGGCGATCTTCTGCGAGAAGCCAGTCGACCTGTCGATGGAGCGCGTCGAGCGCTGCGTCGCCGCGGTCAGGGCCGCGGGCGTTCCCGTGCTGATGGGCTTCAACCGCCGCTTCGACCCAAGCTTCGCGGCTCTGCGCCGGAGCATCCAGGCCGGCGCGGTCGGCAAGGTCGAGTTGGTGCAGATCACGAGCCGCGATCCCTCCCCGCCCCCGCCGGAGTACGTGCGCGTCTCGGGCGGGCTGTTCCGCGACATGATGATCCACGACCTCGACATGGCCAGGTTCCTCCTGGGCGAGGAGCCGGCGGAGGTCTTCGCGACGGCGTCGTGCCTCGTCGATCCGCGCATCGCCGCGGCGGGCGACGTCGACACCGCTCTGGTGACGCTACGCACGGAGTCCGGCCGGCTCTGCCAGATCTCGAACAGCCGCCGCGCCGCCTATGGCTACGACCAGCGCATCGAGGTCCATGGCGAACTCGGCATGCTGCAGGCCGGCAACCGCGTCGGCACGACCGTCGTCGCGTCGACCGCCCAGGGCGTCGTCGCCGACAAGCCCCTGCATTTCTTCCTCGAGCGCTACGCCGAAGCGTATCGCGCCGAGCTCGCGCATTTCCTCGACGTCGTCGCAGGACGCGCCGCGCCGCTGGTCGGCATCGAGGATGGCCGCCGCGCGCTCCAGCTCGCCGAGGCCGCGAACGAGAGCCTGCGCCTGGGGCGCGCCGTCAAGGCCTGAGGCGACCGTCCCGGGCGACCGCGACCGTCAGGCGGCCGCGGAGGGGGAACGGCGGATGACGCGCTCCGGCGGAAGCCGGACGCTGACGGTCGTGCCGATCCCGACCTCGCTCTCGATCAGCAGCTGCCCGCCATGCATCTCGACCAGCGCCTTGGACAGCGGCAGGCCGAGCCCGGTCCCCTCGTGCTTGCGCGCCAGCGAGGAGTCGACCTGACCGAATGCGGCGAGGGCGATGGGGATCTCTTCGGGCGACATGCCGATCCCGGTGTCCGCGATGCGGATGTCGAGGCTGCTGCCGTCGTCGGCGATCTCCACGCGCACCCGCCCCCCGGGCTTCGTGAACTTGATCGCGTTGGTCAGCAGGTTGATCAGGATCTGCTTGATCTTGCGCTCGTCGCCCATGAGCGAGATGCCCTCGCTCGCGACCGTCGACCGCACCGAGACATCGGCCTGCTGCGCCCGGCCGGCCACGAGCCTCAGGCAGGTCGCGACGGTGGCGGCGAGGTCGAAGCGCGTCTCCGCGAGATCCGCCTTCCCGGCCTCGATCTTCGACAGGTCGAGGATGTCGTTGATCAGGTCGAGCAGGTGGCGGCCGCTGCTCCAGATGTCGAGCGCATATTCGCGGTACTGCGCCGAGCCGAGGCTGCCGAAGAGCTCGTCCTTCATGATCTCGGCGAAGCCGATGATCGCGTTGAGCGGGCTGCGCAGCTCGTGGCTCATGTTGGCCAGGAACTCGGACTTCGTGCGGTTGGCCCGCTCGGCCTCGCTGCGCAGCGTCTCGAGCCGCTCGGCGAGCTCGCGCATCTGCCGGGACTGCGTGCCGATCCGCTCCTGCATGCGCTCGAGCTCGTCGACGCGGGACTCGAGGGCGCGCTCGTGGCCGAGCAGCGTCGAGACATCGGTCAGCGTGACGAGCAGCGCGCCCTCGGACAGGCGCGCCGCCTCGACGCGCAGATCGCGGCCGCCCGCGAGGCGAACGACGAGCTCGCGCCCGTCCGAGACGCGCTCGTGCGCGGCGGCTATCCAGGCCTCGGCGCTCGTCGCCTCGCCGACGTCGATCGCGCCGCGCGCGACGATGCCGCCGAGGACCTCGCGGAACGGGGCGCCCGGGACGAGGCATTCGGCCGCCGCGCCGAACATGCCGAGGCAGAGGTCGTTGCACGCCACGAAGCGCCGCTCGCCGTCGAGGACGAAGGCGCCGCTTGGGAAGCGCGCGAACAGCTCCGCGAGCAGGCGCGGGGGAAGCGCGGATGCGTCGGCCTCCGACATGCTCCTTCCTTCCATGCCTTCCAGACTAGGGCCTGCGCGGTCGGGCGCGCCATACTCCAGGTGGTCTAGCCGCCCTGCCCCGGCTGTCCGGCCTCGGCCGCGGCGGCCTTCACGGCCTTGCGCTGGCGCAGCACGGAGAGCGGGATGCTTGCGAGGTACATGGCGCCCGTGGCAACCAGCGTCGCCCAGGGCGCCGTGGCCAGGGCGCCGACGAGCAGGGCGACCAGGACGAGCGCCGGCACGGTCATGGCCCGCGGGATGCGCATCTGCTTCATCGCGAAGGTCGGGATGCGGCTGACCATCAGCGCGCCGACTAGCACGAGGACCGCCGTGCAGGCCCAGGGATCCGCGAAGGCCCCGCCGCCGAAGGCGAACTCGATCATCAGGGGCAGCACCGCCAGGAACGCACCGGCCGGGGCGGGCACGCCGGTGAAGTAGTAGCGCGCCCAGGCCGGCGGGCTGGGATCGCCGAGCATCGTGTTGAAGCGGGCGAGGCGCAGCGCGCAGCACACCGCGTAGAAGAGGGCCGCGGCCCATCCGATGCCGCCGGCGCCGTCGGCGCTCCAGAGGAACAGGATGAGCGCCGGCGCCGCGCCGAAGCTGACGAAGTCGGAGAGCGAGTCGAGCTCGGCGCCGAACTTCGAGGTGGCGTTGAGCAGCCGCGCCATGCGGCCGTCGAGCCCGTCGAGGATCGCCGCGACCAGGATCGCGGCGACCGCGTGTTCCCAGCGGTCGAGGAACGCGAAGCGCACCGCCGTGAGGCCGGCGCACAGGGCGCAGATCGTCAGCGCGTTGGGGATCAGGGCGCTCACGCTGCGGCCGCCCAGCGGCATGCGGGGGCGCCCCGCTTCGGCGTCCTGCGGCTCCGGCGCCATCGCTCAGCGTATCTCCCCGCTGCGCGCGGGCTCGCTGCCCGCCAGGTCGGCGAGCACGCTCTCGCCGCCGATCACGCGCTGCCCGACCACGACCAGCGGTGCAGTGCCGAGCGGAAGGTAGACGTCGACGCGGCTGCCGAACCGGATGAGCCCGTAGCGCGCCCCCGCCCGCGCCTCGGCGCCGGGGACCGCCTCGCAGATTATGCGCCTCGCGACCAGGCCCGCGATCTGGACGCAGGCGACGCGGCGCCCGTCGGCCATCTCGATGCCGAGCGACATGCGCTCGTTGTCCACGGAGGCCTTGTCGAGCGACGCGTTGAGGAACTTGCCCGGCCGGTAGTGGGCGGCGCAGACGCGCCCGTCCACCGGGAAGCGGTTCACGTGCACGTCGAAGACGTTCAGGAACACGCTGATGCGCGTCATCGGCTCGTCGCCCATCGCGAGCTCGGGCGGCGGGGCAGCGTCCATGACCAGCTGCACGCGGCCGTCGGCCGGGCTGACGACCAGCCCGGGCCGCGTCGGCGTGACGCGATCGGGATCGCGGAAGAAGTAGGCGATCCAGGCCGTCACGACCGCGAGCAGCCAGCCGAGCGGCTCCGCGAGCACGAACCCGCCAGCGGCGAGGGCGGCGCCGATGGCCAGGAACGGCCAGCCGGCGCGATGGACCGGGGCGAGCACGCTGGTGATCGTCTTGAGCATGGGCGGCGTCTGTCTCTCTCAGGGGGTGCGCAGCATTACCACCTCGGGGTCGGGAGACGCGAAGTTTCTCGTCCCCGACGCCGGCTCAGTTGCGTGCCGGGAGCTCGAACACCTGGCCGGGATAGATCAGGTTCGGGTCGCGGATCATCTGCCGGTTCGCCTGGTAGATGACCGTGTAGCGCACGCCCTCGCCATAGACGCGCCGCGCGATCCTCCAGAGGGAGTTGCCGGGCTGGACGACGATCCTGTCCGCGGGCCCGGGGCCGTCCACGGCGGGCTCGGCGCGCGAGAAGGGCAGCTCGACGCGCTGGACGACGCGGCCATCCGGGCCGATCTGGTCGACGCGCAGCGTGTAGAGCCCGGGCGCGAGCGGGGCCTCCGGCTTCAGGCTCCAGCGCCCGGAGGCGTCCGCCACGGCGCCTCCGACCGGCTTGCCGTCGACGTAGAGATTTACCCTCGTCCCTGCCGTTGCCCGACCGGCGAAGACGACCTCGCCGGCGCTGTCATAGTCGACGGTGTCGAGCGCGAGCGGCAGCGCGTCGCCGGCGCGCTGCGCCGCGGGGGTCGGCGGCACCTGCAGCGGCTGGCTCGCCTCGACCCGCGAGTCGCGCGGCACGGCCACCGCGAGCGTGCCCTCGCTGCGGGCCTGGGCAGTGGCGCGATCCGGCACCACTACGACCACGACCCGCTCCGAGCGCGCCTCCCCGGCATCCCCGGGAAGCTTTCCGACAAGGGACAGCTCGCGCGTCCCGCTGGCGAACGGCGAGGTCGGCACGAGGACCCACTCCCCGCGCGCATCGGCGGTCGCGCGGCCGATCTCGCGGTCGCCGTCCATGACGACGACGAGCTTGCCGGGCTCGGCCCGCCCGGCGATGACCGCCATGCCATCCGGCGAGATGCGGACGACGTCGAAGCTCGGCGCGACGCGCTGCGGCGCGGGCGGGGCGGGTGCAGGCACCGCAACGGCCGGCGCAGGCGCGGCGGCCACGGGTGGCTGCGGGGCCGGGGTCGGGACAGCGACGGGAGGCGGCGACGGCGCAGGCGCGGCGGCCACGGGTGGCTGCGGGGCCGGGGTCGGGACAGCGACGGGAGGCGGCGACGGCGCAGGCGCTGTGGCCAGGGGTTGTTGAGGAGCCAGGGCCGGGGCCGCGGCAGGAGGCGGCGACGGCGCGGGCACGGCCGACGGCGCGGGCACGGCCGATGGCGCGGGCGGCGGCGGTGGCGGCACCGGCTGCGGCGCCGACTGGGCCGCCGGAGTAGCCGGCGCAGCGGCCACGGGCACCGCAGGCGCGATCTTCTCGTCGGCGGGCGCATCCGTGCTGGCGTCGGGCGACGCAGCGAAACCGATCCCGGTCGTAGGTCGGTCCGGCGGGACCTCGCGCACGAGGACGAGGGTCCAGATGGTGACGGCGAGGGCCGCGATCAGGGCCAGCAGGCCCGAGAGAAGTTTGCGGCTCACCTTGCGGTCCTGCCCGGAAGAAATTGCCGCGTGACTCTAGGCGAGTACGACCGGTGCGGCAACGCCGCCCTAGACCGGATCGCCTTCGTCACCTTCGCGAGGGCGCGCGCAGATGGGCGACAAGGGCCGCGAGGTCCTCCGGCGTGAGCTTGCCGGTAGAGTTGCGGATGACCTCGGCCATCTCGCCACCGGCGAAGTCGCCATCGGGCGTCATGCCGGAAGACAGGAACTCCGACAGGTCTCCCGCGCTCCATCGGGCGAGGCGTTCCGGCGCTATCGGGGGGACCTTCGCGCCGTTCATCGTCGCGCCGGCATAGGTCGCGTCGCGCCGCAGGCCGCCGGTCCAGTCGCGCGGCGTGTGGCATTCGCCGCAATGTCCGAGCGCCTCCGCGAGGTACTGCCCGCGCGCCTCGGGTCCCTGCGCCTTGCCGTCCGGCATCGCGCCGGGCGTGAAGTGGAGGAAGTTCCACAACGCGACGCCTAGGCGGATGTTGTAGGGGAAGGACAGGTCGTGCGCGCGGTTGCGCTGCGGGCTCGGGGGCAGGCTCCGCAGGTAGGCCCAGAGGTCGCGCAGGTCGGCGTCGCCGATCCTGGTGAACGCGACATAGGGGAAGGCCGGGAAGTAGCGCGCGCCGTCCGGCCGGATCCCCTCGCGCATCGCGCGGCGGAAATCGGCCTCGGTCCAGCGACCGATCCCGGCCTCCGGGTGCGGCGTGATGTTGGGTCCGTAGAAAACGCCGAAGGGAGACTTGAGCGCCCTGCCGCCGGCGAAGGGGACCGCGCCGTCGCGCGCCTCGACATGGCAGCCGAGGCAGCCGCCGGCCTGCGCGAGGTACTCGCCCCGTGCGACGTCCTGGGCCTGCCCACGACCCGGTGCCGCGACCAGGCAGGCCAGCAACGTGACGAGGCCAAGGAGCGCGGTCGCGCGCCGCATCACTGCTTGGCGCGGAAGCCTTCGTGGCAACCGGCGCAGGTCCGGCCCATGGCGGCAAACCCCGCCTTGAAGGCGGCCTCGTCGTTCGCCCGCGCGGCCCTGAGCAGCGCCTCGGCGGCGTCCGACTGCGCCTTCGCGGCAGCCGTGAACTCCGGCGCCTTGTCCCAGATCGCGGCGAGCGCCGCGGTCTTCGTGCCGGATTCCGCGCCCGAGCCGCGCGGGAACATCGCGACGGTCTGCTGGCCGACGCGATGCAGGTTCTCGAGGGCCTGGACGGCCGCCGCCTGGTTCCACGGCGCTTCGCCACGCGCCATCGGCACCAGCGTCTTCATCGACGCGCCGTTCATCTTCATTGCAGCTTGGCGCTGCTCGATCGAGGCGGCAGGGCTCTGCGCGACGGCGTAGCCGACGCCGGTGAGCGCCGTCGTCGCCGCGATCGCGATGGCCAGGATGGCGGACTTGTTCATGTGGTTCCCTCCGGAATGGCGCCGACGCGGGCGCTTTGCCCACGCCCACGCAGCGGCCGGAGGTTATGCTGGCGCATCGACAGGCACAACTGGCGGCGACCCGATGACCACACCCCGTTCCGTCTGCATCTTCTGCGGTTCCTCCGAGCGGGCCGCCGCGACGCATCGCCGCGAGGCCAGGCGCTTCGGCGGAATCCTCGCGCGCGCCGGGATCGAGCTCGTCTATGGCGGCGGACGGGTCGGGATGATGGGCGCGGCGGCGGAGGGCGCGCTTGCAGGGGGCGGACGGGTCGTCGGCGTCATCCCGGAGCACCTCATGCGGCGCGAGGTCGGTCACACGGGCTGCTCGGAACTCATCGTCACGGCCAACATGCACGAGCGCAAGGCGACGATGTTCGCCAGGTCCGACGCCTTCGTCGTCCTCCCGGGCGGCCCCGGCACCCTCGACGAGACCTTCGAGATCCTCACCTGGCGGCAGCTGTCGCTCCACGACAAGCCGGTCGTGGTCTGCGACATCGGTGGATACTGGAAGCCGCTCGCGGACCTGATGCGCCACATGGTGCGTCGGCGCTACGTCCAGCGGAGCTTCCTCGGCTTCTTCTCGGTCGTGCCGCGCGTCGACGACGTCCTCGACGCCATCCGCGCGGCCCCGCCCGCCCGCAAGCCCGTCCGGGCCGACCGGATCTGAGGGTCGAGCCGAGATCAGGAGACCTGACTTCGCGGGCGCGATCCGCTAAAACGCGCCGTCCTTGCAGCCGGAGACAACGCGCATGCCCAAGATCAAGGTCACGAACCCGATCGTCGAGCTCGATGGCGACGAGATGACGAGGATCATCTGGAAGATGATCCGCGAGCGCCTCATCCTCCCCTACCTCGACGTCGACCTGAAGTACTTCGACCTCGGGGTCGAGTATCGCGACAAGACGAACGACCAGGTCACGATCGACGCCGCCAACGCCATCAAGGCGCATCGCGTCGGCGTGAAGTGCGCGACCATCACGCCGGACGAGGCCCGCGTGAAGGAGTTCGGCCTCAAGCAGATGTGGAAGTCGCCCAACGGCACGATCCGCAACATCCTCGACGGCACGATCTTCCGCGAGCCGATCATCTGCAAGAACGTCCCGCGCCTGGTGCCGGGCTGGACCCAGCCGATCATCGTCGGCCGCCATGCCTTCGGCGACCAGTACCGCGCGACCGACTTCAAGGTCCCCGGCCCCGGCAAGCTGACCATCACCTACACGCCGGCGGGCGGCCAGCCGGAGACACGCGAGGTCTACGACTTCAAGGGCTCGGGCGTCGCGCTCGCGATGTACAACACCGACGAGTCGATCCGCGGCTTCGCCCGCGCCTGCCTCAACTACGGCATCGCGCGCGGCTACCCGGTCTACCTCTCGACGAAGAACACGATCCTCAAGGCCTATGACGGCCGCTTCAAGGACATCTTCCAGGAGGTCTTCGAGCAGGAGTTCGCCGACACCTACAAGGCGAAGGGCCTGACCTACGAGCACCGCCTGATCGACGACATGGTCGCCTCGGCGCTCAAGTGGTCCGGCGCCTTCGTCTGGGCCTGCAAGAACTACGACGGAGACGTGCAGTCCGACACCGTGGCGCAGGGCTACGGCTCGCTCGGCCTGATGACCTCCGTGCTGATGACGCCGGATGGCGGCACGGTCGAGGCAGAGGCCGCGCATGGCACGGTGACGCGCCACTACCGCGAGCACCAGAAAGGCAAGGAGACCTCGACGAACCCGATCGCGTCGATCTTCGCCTGGACCCGCGGCCTCGAGTACCGCGCCAAGTTCGACGGCACGCCCGAGGTCGGGAACTTCGCCCGCACGCTCGAGAAGGTCTGCATCGACACGGTCGAGGACGGCGACATGACCAAGGACCTCGCGATCCTCGTCAGCCCCGACCAGAAGTGGCTGACGACGACGCAGTTCTTCGAGAAGGTCGACGCCAATCTCCGCAAGGCGATGGGCTGACGCCGCGGCGCGGGACCCGTCCCGCGCCCGGAGGCACGAAGGGCGGCGCGATGGATCGCGCCGCCCTTTCCTTTTCCGCCGCGGCGTCGCGAGACGCCGCCGCGCGTCAGCCGCCGCCGGCGATCGCCCGGCGGATCGCGGCCAGCGCCTGCTCCGCCTTCGCGCCATCCGGCCCGCCGCCCTGGGCCATGTCAGGGCGCCCGCCGCCGCCCTTGCCGCCGAGCTCGGCCACGGCGGCACGCACCAGCGCCACGGCGTCGACGCGGCCCTTGAGGTCGTCGGTCACGCCGGCGACCACGGAAGCCTTGCCGTCCTCGACCGAGACGAGGACGGCGACCCCGGAACCCAGCTTCTGCTTCAGGTCGTCGACCATCGGCTTCAGCTCGCGGCCAGGGACGCCCTCGAGCTTCTGCAGGCAAGCCTTCACGCCGCCGATCTCCTCGATCGCGGGACCCGCGGAGGCCCCGCCCCCGGTGGCGAGCGCGCGGCGCGCCTCGGCGAGTTCGCGCTCCAGGCGGCGGCGCTCCTCCACCAGGGCGGCCACGCGCGCGGGCAGGTCGGCGGGCGCCGCCTTCAGCGCGGCGGCGGTCTCGCGCACGATGCGCTCCTGCTCATCGAGATAGGCGAGCGCGCCGCGCCCCGTGACGGCCTCGATGCGGCGCACGCCCGCGGCGACCGCGCCCTCGGACACGATCTTGAACAGGCCGATGTCGCCGGTCCTGCGGACATGCGTTCCGCCGCAGAGCTCGGTCGACAGCGACGACGCGCCATCCGTCCCGCCCATCGAGACGACGCGGACCTCGTCGCCGTATTTCTCGCCGAAGAGGGCCAGCGCGCCGGCCCCGACCGCGTCGTCGGGGCTCATCAGCCGCGTCACGACGTCGACATTGGACAGGACGGAGGCATTCACCGCCGCCTCGACCGCGTGCGCGTCCTCGGCCGTGATCGGCGCCGGATGCGAGATGTCGAAGCGCAGGCGCTGCGGACCGACCAGCGAGCCCTTCTGCGTGACATGCTCGCCGAGCCGCGCGCGCAGCGCCGCATGCAGCAGGTGCGTCGCGGAATGGTTGGCGCGCATGGCGGAGCGGCGCTCGCCATCGACCGCGAGTTCCACGGCGTCGCCCACGCGCAGCGTCCCGGAGGACAGGCGGCCGAGATGGGCGTGGAGGTCGCCGAGCTTCTTCTGCGTGTCGGCGACCTCGAAGCGCGCGCCGGCGGAGCGGATCGCGCCGGTGTCGCCGAGCTGGCCGCCGGACTCGCCGTAGAACGGCGTCTGGTTGACGAGCACGATCCCGTCCTGGCCGGCGGAGAGCTCCGCCGCCTCCGCGCCGTCGCGCAGGATCGCGACGACCTGGCCCTCGGCGACCTCGGTGTCGTAGCCGAGGAACTCGGTCGCGCCGACGCGCTCGCGCAGGGCGAACCAGATCTTCTCCGTCCCGGTCTCGCCGGAGCCGGCCCAGGACGCGCGCGCCGCGGCGCGCGCCTTCTCGAGCGCAGCGGCGAAGCCGTCGGTGTCGACCTTCATGCCGCGCCCGCGCAGGACGTCCTGCGTCAGGTCGAGCGGGAAGCCGAACGTGTCGTAGAGGCGGAAGGCGACCTCGCCACCGAGCACGCCACCGGCGCCGAGCGAGGCCGTCGCCTCGTCGAGCAGGCGCAGGCCGCGATCAAGCGTCTCCTTGAAGCGCGTCTCCTCGAGCTTGAGCGTCTCGGTGATCAGCGGCTGCGCGCGCACCAGCTCGGGATAGGCCTGGCCCATCATCGCCGCCAGCGCCGGCACGAGGCGGAACATCAGCGGATCCTTGCAGCCCATCATGTGGGCGTGGCGCATCGCGCGGCGCATGATGCGGCGCAGCACGTAGCCTCGCCCCTCGTTGGAGGGCAGGACGCCGTCCGCGATCAGGAAGGACGCGGCGCGCAGGTGGTCCGCGACGACGCGATGCGAGATCTTGTGGCTGCCATCGGGATCGGTCGAGGAACAATCGGCGGAGGCGAGGATCAGGCGTCGCAGCAGGTCGGTGTCGTAGTTGTCGTGCTTGCCCTGGAGCAGGGCGGTGATGCGCTCGAGCCCCATGCCGGTGTCGATCGAGGGCTTGGGCAGCGCGACACGTTCGCCGGGCGCGACCTGCTCGAACTGCATGAAGACCAGGTTCCAGATCTCGATGAAGCGGTCGCCATCGGCATCCGCGCTGCCGGGCGGGCCGCCGGCGATGCCGGGGCCGTGGTCGTAGAAGATCTCGGAGCACGGGCCGCACGGCCCCGTGTCGCCCATCGCCCAGAAATTGTCGGAGGTGGCGATGCGGATGATCCGGGAATCGGGGAGACCCGCGATCCTGCGCCAGTGGCCGGCCGCCTCGTCGTCGTCGTGGTAGACCGTGACGAGAAGCCTGTCCTTGTCGACCCCGTAGGTCCGGGTGATCAGGTTCCAGGCGAGCTCGATCGCCCTCTCCTTGAAGTAGTCGCCGAAGGAGAAGTTCCCGAGCATCTCGAAGAAGGTGTGGTGGCGCGCGGTATAGCCGACATTCTCGAGGTCGTTGTGCTTGCCGCCGGCGCGCACGCATTTCTGCGAGGTCGCGGCGCGCTGGTAGCCGCGCGTCTCCTGCCCCGTGAAGACGTTCTTGAACTGCACCATGCCCGCGTTGGTGAACATCAGCGTCGGGTCGTTGCGCGGGACAAGGGGCGACGAAGCAACGACTTGGTGGCCGTTCTTGCCGAAATAGTCCAGGAACGCGGAGCGGATCTCGTTGGCCGATGCCATGAACGGGCGCCTCGATGTTCGGGTTGTCCGCCGGGCGGCTCGCCTTGTCCTGTCCCTGGACGGGACGCCGCGAGCGCCAGCGCCTGCAGCCCGGAAGCGATCCCGGGAAGGGGCGCGTGATTTAGCTTTCCCCGAGCGGCGCTGTCCAGACGAGGGATGGAGCGCCGCGGCACGAGGCACCTGCACGGACGACGACGCATCGAAGGCGCGGCATGCGCGCGATCATTCGTCCAACGGCGACCAGCAGGCCGGCCTCGCATTGCGGCGAGGCGTGGCGCGCGACGGCATCGTTGCGCGCCAAGTTCGCATCGTCCGCTCCGCGCCAGGCGGATCCGGCCGGCATGGAAGCGCCGGGAGCGGAACGCTCCGATGCGAACCGGGCCACGCGGAACAGGCCGAGGAAGGAAAGCGGCCCCGGAAAGTACGAGAGGCGGGACCTCGCGCCTCACCGGTAGGGTCGGTGGTCGGCGCGAGATCCCGCCTCGCCTCTCGACGCACACGGGCCGCGGCAGCGAACGGCGGCGGGTGGCGGAGAGCCTTGGAACAGGCAGGCCGGACCCTATGGGCACGGCCCGCCAGCGTCAACCGTCGCTGCCTGCATCCCCGGCTGCGAGCATTGCATTGGCGACAAGGCCGGAATTCTGCCGGATCGCGGCCTCGATCGCCGACACGATTTCCGGATGCTCTTTCAAGAAGTTACGGGCATTTTCTCGTCCTTGGCCGATGCGCTGGCCGTCATAGGAGAACCAGGCCCCGGACTTGTCCACCACCCCGGCCTTGACCCCCAGGTCGATCAGTTCGCCGGTCTTGGAGATCCCCTCGCCGTACATGATGTCGAACTCCACGACCCTGAACGGCGCGGCCATCTTGTTCTTCACCACCTTCACGCGGGTCTGGTTGCCCACGACCTCCTCGCGCTCCTTGATCGCGCCGATGCGGCGGATGTCGAGGCGGACGGACGCGTAGAACTTCAGCGCGTTGCCGCCCGTGGTGGTCTCCGGGTTCCCGAACATCACGCCGATCTTCAGGCGGATCTGGTTGATGAAGATCACGAGGCAGCGCGAGCGCGAGATCGAGCCGGTGAGCTTGCGCAGCGCCTGGCTCATCAGGCGCGCATGGAGGCCGACATGGCTGTCGCCCATCTCGCCCTCGAGTTCGGCCCTCGGCACGAGCGCGGCGACGGAGTCGACGACGAGCACGTCGATGGCGCCGGAACGAACGAGCGTATCGGCGATCTCGAGCGCCTGCTCGCCCGCGTCGGGCTGGGAGATCAGCAATTCGTCGACATTCACGCCGAGCTTCGCGGCGTAGACCGGGTCGAGCGCGTGCTCCGCGTCGATGAAGGCGCAGGACCCGCCCTTCTTCTGCGCCTCGGCGATCGCGTGCAGCGCGAGCGTCGTCTTGCCCGAGGATTCCGGACCGTAGATCTCGATGATGCGGCCCCGCGGGAAGCCGCCGATGCCGAGCGCGATGTCGAGCGACAGCGAGCCCGTGGAGACGACCTCGGCCGCATCGACTGCCTCGCGCTGACCAAGGCGCATGATCGAGCCCTTGCCGAAGGCGCGCTCGATCTGGCCCAGCGCCGCGTCCAGCGCCTTGCTGCGGTCGGCCTGGCCGCGCTCGCTCCTGTCGGAATTCCGGTCCATTGCTTCCTTCTCACCATTCTCGCGGGCGACGGCCCGCAGTTGCGAAACGCTCATGTCCCGTCTCCTCTTATCAGCGGCCTCTGGATTCGCGCAGCGCCGAAACCCTGGCTCCGCACGATGCGCGGCACGGCCCATCGGGGTCGTGTACGCTTTTTGTTCCCATCCCCCGGCCTGGCGAAGGACGGGCGAAGGGAACGCGATCGTACACTTTTTGTTCCCCCCCCCGCAAGACCCCTTTCGGGCCGCGCGACGACGATTTCGTGCTATGCCCGCGCGCATCGCCGGATAAGGAAACGGTAACCTTCGTTTCCTTACCATCTTCAGGTTCCTCCCGGGGGATCGGTGAACAAGCGCCAGTTTCAAGACAGATCGGACGAGTCGGGGCTCGCTGACAGGCCATGCGGCGGTCAGGGTTCCGCGGCGCCCCAGGGCCTTTCCTAGGCACGCGGCATGTCCAGGGACCTCCACCGGTTCATGTCCTTCGCCTTCGCCGGCGCGGACCTGCTCGTCGAGTTCGACAAGCAGCGGAACATCGCCTTCGCGCTCGGCGCCACGACCGGCCTGTCGGCGCTCAACGACATCCAGCTGGTGGGAAAGCCCTGGCAGGCGGTCTTCGCCGAGGAGGACCATGGCCTCGTGGGTGCCCTCCTGGATGGCCTGAAGCCCGGCTCGCGCTGCGGCCCGATCCTCGTCAAGCTCGCCCTCCGGCGCGACGACGGCTCCCCGCGCGACGCGCTGATGAGCGCCTGCAGCCTTCCCACCTCGCCCGGCACGGTCAGCTGCACGCTGAGCAACCCGTCGATCGCGGCCATCCCGCATGGGGCCGCGCGGCGCAACGACCCGATGCAGCAATTCATCGACGAGGGCACGTTCACGGAATCCGCGGCGCGGCTCGCCGAGGCGGCGCGCACCCTGCGCAAGCCGCTCGAGATGACCTTCCTCGACATGCCGGCCCTGCAGGACGCGGAGAAGATCTTCGGCCGCGCCCAGACCGAGCAGCTGGTCCAGCGCATCGGCACGCTGCTGCGCGCCAGCTCGATCGGCGGCGCGGCTGGGGCCGGGGCGCTTCGGCCTGGTCCATGATCCGTCGAACCGCCCGGACGACATCGCCGCGCGCATCGTGTCCGCGGCCCGCACGCCGGACGGAAGCAACCTCGAGATCACCCATTCCAGCCTCGACATCGCGCAGCAGGAGCTGCCGCAGGGCGAAACGCTGCGCGCGATCCGCTACGTGGTCGAGCAGGTGTCGCGCGAAGGCGTGTCGAAGGACAAGCCCCCGACCCTGCTCTCCGCCTTCGAGAGCATGGTCGAGAGCACGCTCGAGCGCATGCGCAGCTTCTCGCGCGCCGTGCGCGATTCGCACTTCAACCTCGCTTACCAGCCGATCGCCTCGCTGGACACGGGCAAGCTCCACCATTTCGAGGTGCTGACGCGCTTCAACCAGGAGGAGAGCCCGCTCGGCATGATCCAGTTCGCCGAGGAGATCGGGATCATCGAGCAACTCGACCTCGCGGTGATCACCCGCTCGGTCGAGACCATGCGCAACCCCGCCCTCGACCGGCGCGTCGGCTTCGCGGTCAACGTCTCGGGCAACTCGCTCGGCAATGGCGTGTTCGTGAACTGCCTGCTCGAGCTGCTCGACGAGAACCGGGCCTTCGCCAAGCGCATCGCCATCGAGGTCACGGAGAGCACGCGGCTCAAGAACCTGCAGGAGGCCAACAAGGTCATCCAGGAGATCCGCAAGCGCGGCTTCCAGGTCGGGCTCGACGACTTCGGCGCGGGTTCCGCGAGCTTCCAGTACCTGCAGGCGCTTTCCGTCGACTTCGTGAAGATCGACGGCGCCTACGTGCACCGCCTCGGCAAGTCGCAGAAGGACGAGGCGATGGTCCGCGGCATCGTGCGCTTCTGCACCGACCTCGGCATCACGACGATCGGCGAGATGATCGAGACGCGCGAGCAGGCGGACGCGCTTCGCCGCATCGGCGTCCAGCTCGGGCAGGGCTGGTACTTCGGCCGCCCGACGCCGGAGCCCGAGGTCCCCTGGGACTTCACGCCGTCCCAGTTCACCTTCGCGCGCGCCTGAGCGCGCGTTACCGCACCACGTTCTTCACCTTGCCCGCGAGCTGCTCGAGCGTGAAGGGCTTGGGCAGGAAGTGGACGTCCGTCGCGCTGTCGAGCCGCTTGCGGAAGGTCTCCTCCGCGTCGCCGGAGATGCAGATGACGCGCATGTCTGGGATGCGCTCGCGCACGCGCTTGACGAGTTCCGTGCCGTCCATCTGCAGCGTCTGCCCGTCTCGGGCCGCGTCGTCCCGACGCGCCAGGTCCCGGTGCTGCGCCGCGCGGTGCAGGCCGGCGAGATCATCCGCAACGGCGACGTCGAGTTCGTCGAGATGCGCGAGGAGACGGTCCGCCGCGAGGTCCTGCTCGAGCTCGACCGCGTCGTCGGGCAGAGCGCGCGGCGCCCGCTGCGCGCCGGCGAGGTCCTGCGCGACAACGACCTCCGCGCGCCGCTGCTGGTCAACCGCAACAGCCTCGTGACGATCGTGCTGCGCGCCGGCGGCATGAGCCTCAGCGCCCAGGGTCGGGCCCTGGACGATGGCGCGCGCGGCGACACGGTCCGCGTCCTCAACGTGCAGAGCAAGCGCACGATCGAGGCCCAGGTCATCGGCCCCGACGCCGTCGCCGTCGTTGGCGGCGCGCGCGCAGGCCTCCTCAACTGAGCGCCCCGGCGCTCGACGCGGGGTCCGAAGGACCCGGCGACCGCAAACGCAGGAAACCCGAAGCAGAAATGTCCCCTCGCAGCGTCCCCGCCCTCGTCCCGGCCATCGTGCTATCCGTCGCCCTCGGCGGGTGCACGAACACGCTGGAGCGCCTGAGCAGCATCGGCTCGCCCCCGGCGCAGAGCGCGATCGAGAACCCCGCCGCCGCCCGCCCGTGCAGATGCCGATGCCGACGCCGATCGCGGTCGAGCGCCAGCCCAACTCGCTCTGGCAGCCCGGCGCGCGCGCCTTCTTCAAGGACCAGCGCGCGAGCAACGTGGGCGACATCGTGACGGTGACGATCAACATCGCCGACACCGCGACGCTCGAGAACACCTCGGCGCGCTCGCGCTCCAACAGCGAGGGCGCCGGCCTTCCTTCCTCGGCTACGACATCGGGTCGATCGCCAAGCGCCTGCCCGGCCGCAACGCCGCGCCGGACCCCTCGAACCTGGTCGAGGGATCCTCGTCGAGCTCCAGCTCGGGCACGGGCTCGATCGAGCGCAAGGAGACGATCGCGTTGCGCGTCGCGGCCGTCGTCACCCAGATCCTGCCCAACGGCAACCTCGTGGTGGCGGGCAGCCAGGAGGTCCGCGTCAACAGCGAGAACCGCGTGCTGCAGGTGGCGGGCGTCGTCCGCCCGCAGGACATCAGGTCGACGAACGAGATCCCGCACGACAGGCTCGCGGTGGCCCGCATCCAGTACGGCGGCCGCGGCCAGATCACCGACGTCCAGCGCCCGCGCTGGGGCCAGGAGCTCTTCGACGTGATCTTCCCGTTCTGACCGGGAGCCGGCGCCCTCCGCCTCGGGGGGCGCCGGTCCGGCCGCGGGTCAGTCGTCGCGCTGCGTGCGCTCGATGCGCTCGTGGCGCTCCTGCGCCTCGAGGCTCAGCGTCGCTATGGGGCGGGCCTCCAGGCGGCGCACGCCGATCGGCTCGCCCGTGTCCTCGCAATAGCCGTAGCTGCCGTCCTCGATCCGCCGGAGCGCGGAATCGATCTTGCCGATCAGCTTGCGCTCGCGATCGCGGGTGCGCAGCTCGGTGAAGCGGTCGGTCTCGGTGGCCGCGCGATCGGTGATGTCGGCCTCGGGGACGGTCTCGGTCTGCAGGTGCACGAGCGTCTCGGAGGAAT
>Ga0169931_10003884_pt1 | contig 23492 bp, 4 predicted proteins | sample Kivu_15m_20L_FD_129675 | JGI IMG/M metagenome (GOLD analysis project Ga0169931, IMG submission 129675) | Freshwater microbial communities from Lake Kivu, Western Province, Rwanda to study Microbial Dark Matter (Phase II) - Kivu_15m_20L... | ecosystem: Environmental > Aquatic > Freshwater > Lake ...
CTCGCCACGGTCAGTGTGGGATAATTACCTTGATATCCGGTTACGGTGTAGGCGAAACCCGGATTTTGGAACACGAAGGTCTGTCCCTGTCCTGGCAGATCGTTCGCGGTCGCAACAGATCCTCGGAGGTTGACGCTGGTACCTTGTGGACCTTCTGGACCGCGACTACCAGTATAGCCCAGATCTCCCTGTGAACCTGTGTAGCCTAGGCTACCAACAAAACCTGTAACTCCCTGACTACCAGTATAACCTAAGCTTCCTGTGAAGCCCTGTGATCCAACAAAACCAACGCTACCAGTATAGCCACGATCTCCTTGGCTACCTGTGTAACCTAGGGCAGCGAATTCTCCTGGAATACCTTGACTACCAGTGTAACCTAGGTCGCCTCGGCTACCGGTAAATCCTCGTAATCCTGGATTTCCCGGCAATCCTTGGCTACCTGTATATCCTATAACAGCCGGACCGATTGCATACCAACTAGTGCCATTCCATCCCCATAACGTCATTGTATCGTCGGTTATTCTTAGATCTCCTAGCACATTACCGCTAGTTGGGAGGTCCCCCACACCGCTAACAGTAGATTTTAAAGATAAGCTAAGACCTTGGCTACCTGTGTACCCGATATCTCCCCGACTGCCAGTAAATCCCGGCACCGTGCTTTGACTACCGGTAAAACCTATGCTTCCTGTGAATCCTACGCTTCCTGTGAATCCTACGCTTCCTGTGAATCCTATGCTTCCAATACTACCTGTGAATCCAGCATCGCCTTGTGGGCCTCTAACAGAACCGACATCATTCCAATTATTACCGTCCCAAACCCAAAGATTTCCAGTATCTTGAACAATGTATCCGTCCCCAACACTACCAGTATATGGATCCGGTAAATTAATCGATGATGCCACTGAACCCACAATAGTCACTGACGTTCCAGCCTCGCCTTTACTTCCTGTAAATCCCACACTTCCTGTAAATCCCACACTTCCTGTAAATCCCACACTACCTGTAAATCCAGGAACATCACTAGCTGATCCAGTAAATCCAACACTGCCTGTAAATCCCTGACTGCCACTAAATCCCTGTTCGCCTTGTATACCTTGAAGTCCTCGACTACCAACAAAACCAGTAGCTCCTGTGGAGCCCCTTGAACCAACAAACCCGATATCGCCTTGGCTACCTGTGAAACCTATGCTGCCAGTAAAACCAAGGCCTCCAATATCGCCTTGGCTACCTGTGAATCCACTACTACCAGTAAACCCGATACTGCCCGTAAACCCCAGGCCACCAATGCTTCCTGTAAATCCCTGAGTTCCTTGGCTGCCACTAAATCCAATACTTCCTGTAAATCCCTGTATACCTTGACTTCCAGTAAACCCTTGACTTCCTACGAAGCCCGAAAGTCCTCTACTACCTGTAAAACCTATGTTTCCTTGCTCACCTTGGCTGCCAGTGTAACCTATTTCTCCTTGGCTACCTGTGTATCCTTGGCTTCCTGTATAACCAAGACTTCCTGTAAATCCTGGAATTTCACTAGCCGATCCAGTAAAACCTGCACCTTGGCTTCCGGTGAATCCGGTACTTCCTGTAAATCCTGGAATTTCACTAGCCGATCCAGTAAAACCTGCACCTTGGCTTCCGGTGAATCCGGTACTTCCTGTGAATCCTAAGTCACCTCGACTACCCGCAAATCCTGTAGTACCTGGTATACCTTGACTACCTGTGATTCCCCGTGGACCTATATCTCCTCGGCTGCCGGTATAACCTATAGCAGCAGCTTCACCTGGAAGTCCTTGGCTTCCGGTGAATCCGGTACTTCCTGTGAATCCTAAGTCACCTTGATCTCCTTGATCGCCAGCAAATCCCTGCTCGCCTTGGCTGCCTACGAAACCTGTATCGCCACGACTACCAGTAAAACCTGCACCTTGGCTACCTGTGTAACCTATAGCAGCAGCTTCACCTGGAAGTCCTTGGCTTCCGGTAAATCCAAATTCTCCAGGATCACCACGACTACCGGTAAAACCTCTAAATCCCTGTATACCTTGACTTCCAATAAACCCGATGCTACCGGTATAACCTAGATCACCGCGATCACCGCGATCACCTTGACTACCAGTAAAACCGCCTGCAGGGCCTCGCGGTCCTTGGCTTCCAGCAAAACCTCGCTGACCTTGCGGACCTTGCGGACCTTGCGGTGTAAATGCAGCTATTTGACTAACACGAATAAGTTTAGTTTGTCCGTCATTCACTACAAGGATTACATCGTTAATTGTAGGATTAACTACCAATGGAAGTTCAGATATTTTAGGCATAATTTATTTGATCTCTAAAGGATTTCCACTTTCATCAGTTAACGGACCGGATCCATCTTCTAACAATAATGTATTGACATTTATTACATCTTTAATTTCTTTGTATTTATCGACCGTAGTTCCTAGCGAGTCAGCTCTGGTTTGTTTGATAAACAGCGCCGAAATGTCGTCTGAATCCCTTAGGGCAATCCCTTTTGGACTCCACATTTTTCCTATGCGCTTTTGTACAACTATTTTTTGACCTATCTCCGGTAATTCCGTCAGTCTTACTGACTGTGAAATCCCGTCAACTGAAAATTCGGCTTCTAATGTATCGTCTCCATTAATACTATCTTGCCCCAAATCAGTATCCCATTTACGTATCGGCATTTTTCTTAGACGGCGGCCAGCAACAAAAACTTCAATTTCGTCGCATTGTCCGAAATTATCTGGTATAGTTTTTCTCGTCCAACTATCTCCGATCAAACTAGCAGCGGTTACATTTGGCACAAAATTTAAAGGTATGATTCTAGATTGATTACTTATCACCATGACGTTAGTCACAAATTCATCTTTATAAGGTATAAGTTGCTGTACACTAAAATCTTTTACTAAAGTATCTATAGGGTATTCGTTTGCTATACCAGTTCCTAAGGTACCTCGTCTAATTTTTCTTAAGGAATTTCCAGATTTTTCTAAGTATTCTATACGCTCTCCGTCGACTAGTATTACCCCCGGAATCTGATTGTTAGTATCAGGTTCGAGAAGACCGGTCGAATCAAAAACTTCAATAGATGTGTCATATTTTTTCAGAGGTTTAGTTAAAAGTGTGGTTCTACGATCATCTATTCGAATGTAAGATATTCTGTTCAACAAATCTTTGAATATTTTATAGCCGAATGTAGTATCCGACGGATTAGTGTCAAATACTATAATATCAAAAAACCCAACATCTTTCGTAATCCTATCTGGATTAATTTTTATAGATTTTCCGTCGTCATCTAAAATATAATCTCTATAAGGAAGTAACCAATCTCCATCGTCGATCACCCAAACTGAAAATATGTTTTTAGCTGGTTTAGTTAGATCGATGATACCATTCCTTAATTTATTAAACCTAAAATATCGAGGAGATTCCGGACTAGAAGTAGTGACTGATTTAATAACTTTATAATCTCTTTCTATAGATAATATATCATGATTAGAGAATGTTGTAATTGTGATAATTTCACCGGAGAGCGGAGATGTTTTTAATCTAATGGATACTATAGAATCAGTTTTATTAATTTTATAGTCACCGGTATTTAAAACTACCATGGCTATAAAATCATTAGGTTGTAATACTGCCTGTCTAAATCTTAATTCGTTGTTTTGCGGTTCCCAATCATAGTCGACACCCAGTGTTTTTAAGGAACCGTTTTGATAGACTTCAATATCTGTGATTAATAAATTGTTCAGAGGGAAATCTACACTATCAATAAAAAAACTTCGAGCTGGAGGGGATGCTCTAAAATAAAAAGTCCTGTTTGGAGTTTTTATTTTACCATTAACATTAACAATGATATTAGTTTCTAAAGGTCCTGATACTGCCGGAACATTTGGTATAACATATTCTAACAAAGAACCGTTTGACGTCACCGTATATTTTTGCATCTTGCTGATAGAATTTTCAATTTCAGAAGTTATAATATATTCTATCAATGCATCACGGGGCGGATTTTCAGCAAACCTAATACCGATGTACCCCTCATCAGATACAAAAGTAATAAATCCTGCATCTTTTCCATCTATCGTAACGAAAATTGAAAAATCTTCTCTAGATTTCGCTAATGTAACAAATTCATTTTTATTTCCTGTTGATCTGACCGTGTCTATATCTAACAGAGAAAATGCATTTTTTCCAAAACTAACTACTGTTAATATTTCATTTGACGGTAATGTTGAAAGCAGCAATTCTACAGAATTATCTATATAGTCAACTTTATAATCAACGTTCTGTGTTAAAATTTGATTTGAAACTTTTAGGAATACCGATGACTGATTTTGTAAAAATTGCCCAATTAAATATTTTCTAGTAGAACCATCTAGATAATAACTTTCAAACAATATAAATGGTTTTTTATCATAAATTCGATCATAAACAGAAATATCAATAGTATCCATTACTTGCCCGGGAATAACTTCCTCAGGTGCTCGGCTAGTAGTTGGTGTTACAAAATCATCACCGTCTAATATGATCTCTTCTGGTCGAAGGCCCCTAGCAGTATTATAAGAAAAATCACCACCGGTTAACTCTACATCAAATGTCTTGTCATCAGGCTTAAAACTACCATCGCTGGTTGATTTTCTAAAAATTATAGTATCTATAAGATCATTTGGTGTAAAATCTCCAAGAAACGGAGCATCGGCCGGTAAGGTTATAACCGCTTGACTATTACCATTTCCTACAAAAGAATTCATTATTGCAAAAGGATTAGATAATTTAGGAGCTTGATCAAGCTGCTGACGAGTTATCAATATATCATTTTCTAAAGAAATTCGATCAACTTCTAAATTTGATATTAGACTAGTAGTTATATTTGCTTGGAATATTGCCGATGTTAGTTGATTATTTGTAGAATTATACAAGGCTTGCAACGACTGTTGCTGGTCAATTAAGGTTTGATTAGTTGGGTCGGCAAAAAGCCTTGCTGCTATTATAACTAATTGTGCATTTAAATTAATCAGCTGTTGTGTAGATGTTTGAATAGTTAAATTTAACGCGGTTAGCTGGCTATTTCCGATCAATATATCATTTTTAATTTGATCGAGATCTAATAATTGTTCTGCTAATTGAACTGAAAGAGGATTATTTGCATTGAAATTAATATCATCGATCCGTACACCGTTAAGGTATATGTTTATTATTTCTCCTGCTGCAGGAATATAAGGTAAAGTCCATGACCTTGTGGATCCGTCACTTTTTACCACAAAATCTGTGAAATCTCTATCAAAATTATCCCATCCCGAAATGCTCCAAGGTAATGCGTCCCACCCCGACCCAATATCGAAAGTTAATCCTCTAATTTCAACTCCACCGTAATCAACCCCTTCCATGAGTTGTCCAAGATCTTTACCTATCATTCCAGAATTTGGTTTATAATAGTGTTGTATTCTATCACTGGCATTTAATAAAGATATATTTTTTCTATACTGTACCGTTATAGAAGAAAAGTTTTCAGGGGCCTGATCGAACATGATTCTTCCAAATAGTCTACTATATGAAGAATTAGCATCAGATATGTTCTCTAATAGATAATCAGTAGGCAATAATTCTTCTTGCGCAATTTTAATAATTGTTTTATCAATTCTCAGGTCTATAGGCCACTTTAAATCAAACACCCTCTTAGATCCAGTTCCTATAAAATTTTCAGAAACATTTAAATTTGATATAAAATATTTTGGTGCTGTTCTATCAAATTTAATTTCCATCGAGTTAGTTCTAGTCAATGGCTTTCCTAAAATAGGAAAAGCTCTAGCAGATCTACCTCGATCATTAAAGGCTCCAATTATTTCTATCTGAGGGGTTGATGCATATCCGCTACCAGGTTCTTCTATCTCTATTCTAAATAATTTTCCTTCGCTGAGATATGCTCTAGCCCGAGCAGGGACATCTGCTATACCCTGAATATTAATAACAGGAGGAGTAAGATAACCCTCGCCCGGGTCTGTGACTTCTATTCTATCTATGCTAAATCCTAGGTTATTTGCCCAGTCAGTGTACGGTTCTCGATCTAACATCGGATCATCATAGATTACCAATCCAGATTGTACAGAAGTCCTAACTACTTCAATTTTTTTACTAGTAGTACTATAAACCGGTGGTAAATCGAAATCGGAAACTTTTGAATTTGTTTTTTCTATTTTTTCATAGGCCGTGACAAATTCTTTGATCTTAGTTGAATATGGTTTTACTTCTTCGATGTATTCTCTATAGCTATTAAGATTGTTATTTTTAAAATTAATCGGTTGATCTAATTCTCCTAGATTATGTTTACCCACAATAAATGCTGTTTTGAATGCCCAATCTACTAACTTTTGTTCGGTAAACACATATCGAAGGCTCGAAAAAAACAGCTCTTTATATCGAGGTTTCAATTGATCGACTAATATATTATTTTTAATAACATCTAAAATTATTCTTAATTCTTCTTTAGGCTGTTCGTCATATCCTTCACTATCGAAGATAGGACCATCAAATCCAATTCTACTATTTTTAAATTTGTAAAGATTAGAATCTAATTTTATAGTTCCATCTTTTCTGCCGATCGTTTTAAAATTTATGTTCAGGTTTAAACTATCACTGTCACTGGTTTTTTCTAATAGCAACCATCCCCCAGACCCTTGATTGTTTACTTTAACCGTTTCCCCTAATTTAATATCTTCAAAAAATATTTGATAAGAAAAATCAACGATATGATCTATCTTAGTATACTGATTATATCCCTCAGCATACCAATCTTTATATTTCCAATATAAGGTAGTGTCAAATGTCTGGGTTCGTTTTTTAAACCAAGTTAAATTCTCCCCGAGCTCATAAAGACTCCATTTTCTTGAACTCGTTTCATCGTTTATTACTAAAGCAGAAAATCCTCTAGAAACTATAGCGGTGTCACTATTATATTCTTGCCCGGATCTTATTACGTCTATGGCGGTAACCTGTCCTTTAACATTGATCGTAGCTTTAAGTTCAGCGCCATTTCCTGAGCCGACTACAATAATTACAGGTGCAGTAACATATTTCTGTCCCGGATCGTTTATTATTACTCTTACGATTTTTCCTTGTTCTATAACCGGTTGTGCCTTTACTTTCTTAAATCCAAACACTGTTTCAAATCTGAGTTCACTAGATGTATTAACAACAACGTCAAACTCGCCCGAATCTATCGTGGGAGGTTCTTCTCGACTATAAAGTTTAGAAAGTTGAAAATCATCCACTAACAAGTTTTTTTCAAAAATCGAGTTGGCTCTTTCAACAAATTGCTTCAATGCTTCTATTCGATTTACAAACATGCTTTGCCGGGGTCTATTTAAAATTCCATATTTTAATTTTTCTGGCAATTGATTATCAGGAACAATATTTCCGAATTGGTCGTATCCTATGAGGCTATCTATCCATTTCTTTTCTATAAAGGAATTTAAATCATTAAGATCATCAGTTTCAGATAAAATCTGATAATGAGAGTGTATGTTGACCTCAGTATTTCTTATAGTCCATATCTGTATATTAAGATTAATTTTGTTTCCGATAAACAGATTTCTACAATTTACTAGATTGAATTGATTAGTTCCTAAAAAAGTAATAAACTTTAATTTCATCGAACTAGGATCTTCTATGTATCTAGCAACATCGCTGGCTGAAAGTTTTCTATTTTTAACACTTGGAGTCGTTGTTGGTCTAACTACCCAGTAATAATAAATATTCTTAAAGACTTTGCTAACATTGTCATAGCGTTTTTTCAGGGTATAAGCAGCATCACCATAGAGACTACGTCCAGTAATATTTAGAGATTCCCCGTCATCTGAATTAGCTAATAAATCCCACTGTGAGGGAAGATAACTGCTTTCTACCCATTCGCACACACGCACTGATGTTCCTGAAAAAATAGAGTTCCATGTATTAGATTTATAAAGTACCGACCCCTGATTTGCTTCAATGAATCGAGTCGAAGAAGTGTCCCACCATAACTCACCTACATGATTTTTACCCCAAGACATATCTTCGTCTAACGATAACATAAAGTTATCACTGTAAGAATAAGTTGCAGGATCGTAAGGAACTTTATATGTTATTTCTTGATCTGCCACTCCTGCAATTTTTCCCCTTAGGGGATCGATAAAATCTAATTTTTCTATTATTTCACTAGTTTCAGTATTATAGAGAGATACTGATTTGATTTTAGACAAGTCAACGATAGGCGCTGACTTTCTATAAATTTGCCAAGCTTTTCCAAAAGATTCAAATTCATATAGGATTCCACTAAATTCTAGAGGATCATTGATGTAAACATGATTGTTTACTACTTTAATTTGCGATCCATAATTTGGTCCTAATTTTTTTATTTCATTTTGATCGACTATTAATGTTTCAATATCACAGGAGTAGATAAACTTTTCTTCGTACCTATCAAATAATTTAACGGTACCGGTAAATTCAGATTCGTCTATGATCTTGGTATTATTGGCGTCAAATGTTGTTCTTCCTAGATCAAATGTTGTTTCGAACGTCTGGCGGCCGCCTGCACCAAAAACCACCAATTGGTCTGATGCAAAAAACTTTAGCTTAGATCCAAAATTTTCAGAATCGGTAGTTGCTGCGAGTATCTGTGATAGGTCATAAAACCCGTCATCGTCATTTATTTGATAGATTGCTACGGCTCCATCCTGTGATCCTGATCCAGAAAAATTAGGAGCACCGATAGCTAGATATTCTGCTGTATGATCTAAAGATAGAGACTTACCAAACTCGGCGTTATTAAATTGCTGGCTCGGTAATAACATCAGTTGCGTTTCGTTTAATGAAAGATCTAAAACAAAAACTTTATTATCTGTCAAGGAAACAACAATCCTATTTCCGGCAGTATCCATATCTATTATCTGCGCTTCTTGGAATGTTTTCTTTGAAATTATATTATTACTAGCTAAAGAAAATTTATATATAGCTGCAGGTGCGTATTCCACGGGAGACCATAACGTTGTTACAGACGTGTTATTAACTGACGAGGACCTATGATTATTAACTGCGATAAATCCCTGCCATTGTCCATCAATCTCGTCGCAAACAACATCATTAATACTATAATCTTTATTAGACGACCAAAGTGCCTGACCCTTAGATGCGATAATAGCATATCCGTCATTAGAGTATGCTACCCTATAACCAAATTGTTCTCCTGGGGCACGGTTTACTGAAGTATAAGTAGTTTTTAACGAAAAATAGATATTATTGTTATTTTTTTCGTATAGTACTGCAAAACCTTCTCCTTCGGAGTTTGTGCTATCGCCTGAAATATTTTTTGCACGTGGGGCGCCAACTAATAATCGTTTTCCATCGTCGGATATGTCCATCGAATCACCAAAACTCTGGCTTCCGAGGGATCGTCTAAAAGGAATATCAATAAATGGACTTATTTGATCGACGCTGACCCAATCGCTTTTTTCAGTAGGTCTAGTATAGTATAATAATCTATTAAAATTTGCTGTTACTAGTGTTAAGTTATCTTTGCTGACAACAAAATTTCTCGCAAATCTACGCTCAGTCTCTTTTAAATCTCTTCTACTATAAGAAGGAGAAAATTTCCAAACTTTCCATCCTGCATCGCTGCCAGCATTGTCAATCCAAACTAGCTCATTGGGCTTATGTTTAATTGTTCGTATAATTTGGTTATCAAAAGACGCCAGTCTCCAAGGTATAATTTTATTAAAGACCAACGATTTTTTAAGAAAAATATTGTTTAATCGTTCCTGCGTGATATTCTTAGAATTTTGTATGGTAAAAGATTCGGGAGTTACTTTCAATATTTTTCTGAACCCAACTAGGTCAGTATTCGTTGTTTTTATTAAAATATATTCGTTTGCAACTATTCCTGCGTCAGTTAACCCATTATAAACGACTTTGATATTTCTATCAGAATCTATTTCCATAGACACAATAGTTTGATTAAAAGTCGTAAATCTTCGTACTTGCCACGAAGCCGTATCATAAGCGATCCATGCATAGTCTCCTTCTCGTATCTGATCTACGGCTAGGTCTTTGATATCCTCATAGGTTACTAGGCTGAAATTTACATCTTCTCTAACAACATATCCTGCAGAATCTAAAACCGTGCTATTACTATTCATTGTTAAAAACGGTTTATGATTATAACCTTCCGGTTTGATATAAATTTGATCAGGAAGGATCCTATAAACTATGTCGTTATCATAAGGATCAAGTTCATTGACTAATTCTATAGGTTGTACGTCAATTTTAAAATTTTTTTCGTCTAAGTTGTATTCTAATTCGTCAAATGCCTCACTAGCTCCATATTGCCCTAGCCTGATAGCCCATTGTTCATGAAATTCTATGCTATCTTTCTGAGAAAAATTTAATGCATCAAACATTTTATTAAGACTGTTTTTAGTACCTTTTTCTCTAATCATCCCCTGATAAAATTTATACTGAGATACGTCATCATTAATGATATTAGCTAGATATCTACGATTTTGATAACCTATTAAATGTTGCGCAAATTTTTGTTGGTTAACATCAAAATTATCACTATCTAAACTATAGAAGTCAGCAAATTGATTAGCTCGATATTCCCAGTTTGGTAACAATCTAGAAGTTGGTTTATTAACTTGTCTAATCCACTGGGTTGGATCAAATTCGATAGCGCCCGGAACATTAACTCTAGCACTGTAATAAAATTCTTTAAATCGAACAGTGTCACCAATAGAATAATCTACCCACGGCTTCCAATCTAAGGGAGTTACCTCATCATAGATAAACCCCGGTATAGAAAAGCTACCATTCCAATCAAATGTTTTATATCCTACTACTTTTATGCGGTCTTGCCTGTAACCAGTCTTTCTATCATAGATGATATCATTAAAAATCGTAACATCATCTATAACTAATACATGTTCTTTGCTAACTAAATCTAGAGATATAAAATATATGCCGTCTGAAGTATTAACTGGAATTAAATTAAATTTATTTCCATCTCTATTCGAAGATATAAAATTAGTATCTAAAACATTGCCATCTTGTTTAAGGACGTTATATTCGTCCGGGCCATTTATTATATCATTTACTACAACGAAATCTTTAAAAAATTCTACATTTAATGCTGCAGGACTAAGGCTAATAGCTGAATTGATGTTCCAGTTCTGTGTAGTCCAATACGCAAATTCTCTAGCAGACAGCGACCAATCCATGATTGTCTGAAGTCTTTCATTGAATGTTTCAAAAACAAATCCTATGTGTTCTAGATATTTTCCGTATCCTAACAGAAAATCGACTACCTCTTGGACTGATTTTAAGTTAGTTCCGTAACTTAAACGTGTTGGTGATGATTCGAATTTAGATCTTAAAATAAAAGATCTTCCTCCGGAAATAGGCAACGACTCCAACTTATCAAAATACTTTAATTCGAATACCTGTGAACTACGATGCTCAATGGTTGTTCGATAAAATCCGTTGTCGTATCTTACGATAGAACCCTTGGCGTAATATCGATCTGCTGCCCAGGTAACGTATGGTTCGGATATTCCCCCGATATTTAATACAGGATCTAACGCTATAGTTATAGGTTTAAAATAATCAAACTCTGACACATTTAGATCATAACCATTAACAGAATATCCAAACATAGTGCGCTCGATAACTACTCCACTGTACGAAATACGTTCTATAGGCGAGCTTGTGTTTAAAATTATGCGATAATTTTCATTAGGTACAAAAACGTTACCCTCATTTATCGGTGTTCTGCTATCTAAAATTAATTTAAATTTTTCTTTAGATACAAATCCTTCCAACTTAGAAGATAATTTAACCGACAAATTAGAAAATTTTTCTCTATAATCATTAACTGCTGATAAAGACTTATTAATTATAAATTCTGTGATATAATTAATAAGTCCACTACAAAATATCGAATTTTCCGAAGAATCTTGCACTGTGCTAGGATATTCGACATTAAGATTACTAAATCTAAAATCACCTGATTTAGTTCTATATATTAATTGGTCGTCTTCGGAATATACCTGACGACTTTTGTCGAAGATTTTTGCAAACATTTCAGCAGGTTTTAAAATGGTCAATGCGATAATTATAGCGAACGGATATTGGCTAGATCTCCTCCAAGCTGTTTCTATCGGACCTTGATCGCCGAATTCGAAATCAGCGTCTATATATTCATTATAAAAGTTATCTATCAGCCCCGCTTCTAGCGGGTTTAATAAATCACCCGAAGAATTAACCGGTAAATGATCTAAGATAGTCGGTCTAGCAAAATTATTGTCGTATCTGGGAAATTTTGAATCTCTAATTAATCCCTGAGCGATGTCATTCCATAATATTTGATTGTCTTTGGTATATGGTGCCGGTCCATAAAAATCTTCCCACCAGATAGGTTTTTCAGAAAAACCCTGCATTTTCCATGGTTCTAAATGAGGGGCATCGGTATCATAGAATAGATTATAAATCCCCCTCCAACTTCCGGGTAATTCTACCCCGCCCTTTGAAAGAAATCTATTATAATTGTAGCTCCATGGGTTATTATAATCAAAGAACGTGTTTTTTATGAAATCTCTATTGATGGATCTATTCCATTTTAGGAAATCTTGCAATAAAACTGCATTGAAATTTTCCAAAGATACATCACTGGTACGATATGCGCCGGGTAAAAAAGATGTTAGATATCTATCATATTTTATTTTTGTATTATTATAAATTCTTTTTTCTAATTCTAATAACAAATGATCTCTAAAGTCATCATAACAAACTATAGTACTCCCATCGTGACCTCTGATAACCTTAGTCGGAGTTTGATATGTTTCATCTACATATATTTCCGGGGTATATAACGGATATATCCCTAATTTAGTAGGGGTAGGGGGAATAAAACAACCATCAGTGGTTTCATATTGTACTATCTTTAAACGATCATTCCGTTGCACTTTAAAAATTCTTACGAAATTATCATTGAAAAATTCGTATTCTTTACCGTGTAAAAGTTGTTGATCGTTAAGATATACTAAAACAGATTTATTAGACAATGAGGTTAGGTCAAACGAAAAGCTCAAAGGATATTCTTTGATAGAATCATCAATGATAGTCTGAGAAAAAACTTTGTTAGCCCTATAGCCTAACATATCGCTAAGATAAAACGGCATAGATTTATCTTTGTCTTTGGTCATCTCTGATAGGATTAAATCTAAATGTTGATAAACTTCACCGTCAAACCCTAGATCTTCTGCATGTTTAATAAAATTCTTTTTAAATTTATTATACTCTTCCGACGCGAATCTCAGAGCAGATATGATGTTATAATCATTATTTGTAAAATGATATATTACTGGAAGCAGAGAACTAGAATGTTGTACTATTTTTTTACCGTAGTTCGAGATTGGACCTAGATCTCTTAGATTATTTGATCCAAAAAGGTCGCCTTGAAAGTTATCTAAATTCTCTACGATCGACCGTATATGATCGATCATTTGACCCAACGTTAATTCAGAGAGGTTTTCGTTAAGGGGGTTATCTTCTAAGTTTGATGGGAATTCATAGAATCCCTGACTATTTTTAGGCTTTTTAGATCTAGTTTTTACTAGTAATACATCTCCCTGATCTAAATTTTCAAAAAATCTCAGGTATACTTTTTTATCTCTTTGAAAAATTTCAAAATCAATTATCGTTTGTCTTATATTATTTAGAAAAACTTTTATTTTTAAATCATCGAGATCAATATTATCATAAACATCAATAGGAAACAAGTTTGTCGACGCATCAACAATATTATATTGATTAATCACCCATTGATCGCTGGTTGACGAAGATTTTATCCATCCATTGACTTTCTTTAATCCTGCATCAAAAATCTTTAAAAGATAACCAGTGTCAATTTTTTTCTGTATCACACTTGAAGACAACTGGTATTGAAAATTATCTTGATGAAGATTAAAATCAAATATTATATCACCTATATTTTCAATGCTTCTATACGAAATAGGAATTCCTAATTCGCTATCAATAGTGTTTCCAGATTTGTAACTAATAATTTTAGTACCACTAAATGTTGAACCTGGATATTTTGATCTATCGCTAAAACTAATTCCCCCCGAATCAACTACATCAAATAATGGTGATTGATTTATCTCGGTCTTTTGTTGTGCAGATACCCATTTACCTAGCATAAAATGATACATATTACCTGCATGATTTCCCATCAATGGCACTACTGTATCGCCTTCATTAGGTAATGAGTCATCTTCTTCTATCAAAGTTAATCTTTTGATTCCAAGATGGGTAACTGTGCTTACTTTAAAGATTCGACCATTAACTAATATGTCGGGGTCTGCGGTAAACAATACTCTCATTCCAGCAACAAGATTTTCTCCATCGACAACATATCCTATACTGCCTTCTATGCCGGACTGAACTCCCCCCACAGCCGATGATCCGAAAACATCTAGTGTTTTAGTATCGACCAAATCTACATATTTTTTAGCTCGAATACCAAAATTAAAAAGCTTTAATCCGGCATCAAATTCTATAATTGGTCTTTTCGCTCGCTGATTTTGATCTAAATCAATCGGTGTATCATTTATAATCGCACTTTGCTCTATCACTGATCGATGAAACCACCTATTATAACGACTCCATTGATTGCCATCTTGGCTTGACCTATTGATTACTATATAATCCTTTTCAGCTGGGAAAGCATAATTTACATCGAATCCCTGAACGTCAAACGCCTCATTGTCAAACTCTACGTCGCGATTATCCGAAAACGATCCCGGAACTATCAAATCATCTTCAGATATTAATTTAATTGTGGTGCCAACCCCCTCAACGTACCAATTTCCAGTCTGGTATCTCGTAGGTGTAACTTGTCCTATGAAATAAACTTTCATACCGTTAGATAACTCAGTTTCATCCTCTAATGAGTATTGTTTTTTTCCTAATATTTCATTTTCAACATCAATCGATGTTGCTTCATCGATGTTATAAATCTTTATTAGACCGCCGGTATTAATATCATTTTTACTGACATAATACATTACATCGGGAGAATTTTCCGGTATAGTAAATTCTATTATACCTTTTTCTACATAGACCGTGGCAGATTCAACACCATCAGTCCAAATATCGTATAAATTAAATTTTCCAGTATCTACTTTTGCTGTATTAACAGTGTAAGACCAGGATCCAGTATCAAAAGACAAAAGATCAAATGATTGAACGTCGTATAATCCGCCCGTCTCTACTCCAGATTCAGAAGCTATTATCAACGACTGCGTTGGAACAAAACTTCTAGTAGTGCTAAACGCCATGGGATGCCCTGGACAGTCGATCTCGAATCGATATCGCTGCCCTCTATACAGCTTTAACGAAGGATTCCTAGTTTTTCCGTCAGGTGAAAAGATATAAGCTTGATTATCGCCTTCATCAGATAATTCTACGGTGTATGTACTAACTATCCCGATAGATTGTCCTTTGATTGCAATAGCCTGTGGTCCGTTTGGCAGCCAAAAGTACTCTCTATAATTGATTATCTTATCCCAGTCTATATGCGGATTCCAGGGATAGAATTCCTGAGAATTCGCTACGCTGTGATCTGCAAAATTAAAATTATATCTCTTTAATTGGTTAGTGTAATCAACATAGTCTTTGAAATACTCAATATTTCCTAGTTTATCCTCATAAATTATTGCAGGTTCTAACTGGTAGGGCTGCCTCTGTTCGATATTATTATCAATATATTGATCTTTTACTGTAAATGCACTAGCAGTTTTTCTTCCGATAAACCCATTTATTTTTTCGACCGCACCATCTGAGATTAGTTGATCAACGGTGGCGGTTAAAAATTTTCTATTAGTATCAGTCCTAAAAAATTTAGGTAAGAATTCTAAAGATGATCGTTTATTGGAATTTTCAGAAGACTGAGTATTTTTTTTATTGGTCATATTATCTGCTAGATATTCCTGTATTATAGTTTGTCAAAGCAGTTAACACCGGACCTAGAGACTTAATCTTAGTCGCTGTTATTTCTTGTATGATTTCAATGTCATTAACTGTAGCACAATTAGCGAATATCTCGTCGGTATTTGATTTTATTTCGTATAAACTTCCAAACGCTAGATCTGCTCTTTTCGGAACTATGACAATATTCGATATTTTTGGTGTTAGTTTTGTCATTATGTATGTAGAAAGTTCTGCAAAATAAAAAGTATCGCCAAACTCCCAATTTTCAATACTAAAAAATTCATTCATCGCTTCAATTACACCGGCTTTAATTTCACTGTCGCTAATTACCAAAGAATCATTCTTTACTACCTTTATAATACCTTGTAAAGACGAATCTGCTTTGTTACCGAATAAATTTTTAAATTTTACAGGATGGTATATTATCTCATCACTGATCGATTTAGTTTTTTCTATCTCTTTAGAAAAATTAATATAAAGATTATCGCTGCTAGGTGGTAACGGTTTCTCTTCTATTAGCCCGCTCAACCATCGTTTGTACTCTATCTCGTAAGACTTAGTTAATATATAGATATCTATTATATTAGTAGATGACGGATCTATTCGAGATGATCCGTCTGCAGCATGTACATATTGGAACTTAATATCATTCCTTCCCACTAATCCTCTAAAATTGGGTTGTATAATAAAATCTGGGATTCCGGCAATATATTTCTTTACGGTATTTTCATCAACAACAAATACTAGTTGCCCGTCGGGCAGATTAGTTCTATCTCGATTAACTGCATCCTGTGTAAGATATGATTTAATCTTAGTTCTACCTTCTTTATAATAATAAAAATCAATTACACCATCGGGCCCTAATCTGCTTTCTTGAAATATTATCTTTTTTTCTATATCTGTCCCAGGATTAACAAAGTAGTCAAAAACCGAAGGATCATCAACAACACCGTCATCATCTTTATCAAAAAAACTTACAGATATTTTTTTAGTATCAATGTAACCATCAGATCCTTTATACTCTTCGATTACTTCCCAATTTAAGTCAAACCCTATAGGCTGAGACGAGTCAGGCATCGTATTAATACCCAATATAGAAATCCTATCTTTAATTATAGAACTTGTAAGAATGTCGTAGACTTTATCTGTAGAATCATAGAAAAATCTTACTTCCTTTTCGCTTTCAAATACATAGCGATTACCTAGATATGTTGTTGTATATTTTGTATCATTGTTTTCAAATAACAATATCCAACTGGCATCTTGCTGTGTACCTGTCTGATCTCCTGATTTACCGAGATCAAAGCTAGAATTTTTATTAACATTGCTTCCAGTAACTATCGCCCATTTACTGTCAATTTGATCGTATCTGAGTCCGAAATCTTTTTTGGCAAAAATTAACTCGGCTGCTCTAGATCTAATCCCGTCATTTAAACTAGTAACAAATCGTGGTATAACGCTAGATAATATAGAATTTGATGGTACAACCTCATTGAATACCAGCGACCCCTGAGATCCTATTATGCTTGTTCCATCTCCGACTAGTCTAACTACCTTGGTCCATATATGTAACTTTGCACCTTTACCGGCTTTTGCTATAGGAATTAGCTCGTTATTTTCTGTAAAAATATAACCTGTCGGTGGAACAAATTTTAGTAAGGCTCCAACTTTTATGGTTCTAAATATCGAAGAAGTAAATTCTCCGAGCTTAACAGGAGCATTATTAGCTGAATCTTTTAAAAATCCCGTTGTTTGATTTAAAGTTTTAGACAACTGAACAAAGGAAGCTAGATCTTCTGGCTTCAACTCTCTGATAGGATAATTTGATAGATAAAAATCTCTTAATATTTTTTTATTTAAAATTGTTTCTACATCGTCCCGTAGTACCGCTTCAATATCAGTAAACGTATCAAAAGTAAAGTCAAACCTCTCTCTAACTATTTCTCTATAAACCAATCCGTCTGTTCCAAATATATTGGTACTACTATATTTTCCGGTGACGTCTTTTAAATCAAAATATCTAGAAATGCCGGAACTAGCTCTGTTCAACGCTTTCGATTTTAAAATTTCTTGATTAGTAGAGGCCGGAATTAGATTATAATCTTCCCCGGTAATCATTCTGTTCTGAGTATAAAAACTAGCAGGAGCGTTGGATCTTATTTCGTCTGTAGTTTCAGATGAGGCAGCGTTAGAAACGGTATACTTTAGTGCTAAAGTCATTGACAAGGTTTCTTGTCGATTCTTTTTGCTGGTATAGGGAATGGATACTGTAACATTTTGTATGTTATTAGGACTAATTGAATAAGAAATCCCATTACTGGTTCGATAATAGACCTTAAATCTGCCCTGAGGTAGATCTCCAAACACACCGTCCAAAAATAATAATCGAACACGATCATTATCTCGTGTTATCGCGGAATATATTTTTCTTTGATTTTTTGAAAGTGAGTTATAGATAATATTATTACCGATCACTGATTCAACCTTAGTCCATAACTCAGATTCTCTATCTGTTGAATCTAAACTATACAGCCATACATCATCATTATTAATATTAATTGTTTCGATATCCACAGTCTCACTGGTACTAGGTCGAGTGATTGAAAAAGTGTTTTCTCTTAATGCTCCCTGTTTAAACAGGCAAAAAAATCCCGTGTTACTACTTGCAGCTCCTCGACCATCTTCTCTATATAAAAGAGAAAACTTATTTCCAGGCAAAGGAGCTTCTTCGTAAATTTTGTCAGATTCTTGAAAGGTCCCAGAAACAACCTCGAAAGACATATTTCTTCCATCTATATTTTTTTCAAAACTAAAGACAGGTACCTGAGAGTTATTAGAATTTAATTTATATTGATGTACTAGTATGCCTTCTATATCGGCTGATGCTTGCGGATTACCAAATTGATTACCATTAGGGATGGCGGCATTAACGGCTTTTATAAATTGCTCGTACCAATTAGGATTAGATGGATCGTTCCACGAGATCGTTTGTTCTGAAATATCTCTACCATTACTATCTATAATAGATTCAGAAGTTGATATTGACACTAACTTTAATAACCCAGTAGCTGGGCGATTTCTTTTAGGAACATAACCTAAAAGCCTAGCTAGTCTCAGAACACTTTCTCTACGTTCTGCTAATTCAATAAAATTTTCTCTAGAATTTAAATCAAACCTAAAAGCAAGATTTTGCCCTAAAAAGGAAATGAGGTCTATCAAAGATAAAAATTCAGAGCTTTCTATATAATCATTAAAATCTTCGGGATAATTTTCTCGGAGATAAGTGATCATAGTCCTTCTCAGACTATCAAAATCATAGCTTTTAAAATCTGCGTTTTTAAAGCTTTGGTAGATTTTTTTCCAATCTTCAGCTACAATTAGTTTGTTTTGTCTATCGATACTTGACATAAAATATCCTCTTATGGATATTTATCGAAAAAATAATATGCTCACTTTATTAGGTCAAGATGCTGTTATCTTGATCAAATCTAAACTGTAGGGCTTCAGAAATATTATAGGGAAGATATGTTAGCTCACATTCAATCTGAAGTCCGGTCTCATACTGACTTACTATTATATTGCTGGCCTGTACCCTAGGATCATAGTTTATTATTTCAGTAACATTGGCTAAAACTGCGGTTTTTGTAGTTTCATCTAAAGGATCAAACAATATATCCCAAATGATACAACCAAACGTGGGATCTCCTATCTTTTCTCCCTGCCTTATGTAAAAATGATTGATCAAGTCTTGCTTTATAAGACTTAGATCAAATAACGCAGTTTCCCCGGGTCTGTTACCTACGGTACTCATGCCCTTATAAGTCCTAGTACCTGGCACGAAATTTTGATTAGCAGGCAAAACTGTTCTAGTATATAGAGATTTTTCTGACATAAGATATTTATTTTCCTATCTTTTTAAAGGTATCGACAGACAATTCTTTCTTCCATTGGGCAGGTTTAATATTAATCGAATCGCTAGTTCCTTCGTATCGGCCCTCGATGTCTCTATCTATCTTTTCCTCTTTAAATTTCTTAGGGTCCAAGTTTTCGTGGTGCGGCCAAGGCTCATGTGTGGGTATCCTGCGCATTATAGATTCGGCCAATTTTCCTCCATTTTCGTCGGGTATAGTGTGCAGTTTTAACTTTTTCGGCAGCGTTGGCGCGGTCGCTTTTGTCGCTTGTTGGGCTGTAGGCCCGTTCATATGGATCTGACTACCTGTCATGATTATCGAAGCTCCGGCATTGACTTCCGTAGGGCCTGTCGAGGTCATCCAATTGTGTCCTGTCACAGTTAAATCCAAATCTGCTTTTATAGTTTCTTTAAGGTTTTCTCCGATTGTTAGATCTAGATTTTTTTTAATTTCTGTTTTTTGATCCTGTTCTACGGTGTAGTTTACATTCTTTTTTATCAATATTTTTTGATCGCCATCCACCATTAAAATCTGATCTTTTTCTACATGCGTGTGCATTTCTTCAGCAACTTTTATGTTTAAATTTCGTTTAGCCTCGATGTTTATATCTCTGTCGGCATAAAAATTTAAATCTTTCTTTGTACGTAAGCTAACGCTGTCTTCAGCATAGATATCTATCTTTCCATCGCTGGTAAATTCTATCCAAGCTGTGCCTTTAGAATTAGCTATGTAGATTAAATCTTCAGAATTATGCAGAACTATCTGATGCCCGGTTCTGGTCCGAATCCTTATTAATTCGTTGTGGGGGAGATCATCAACACCAGATTCACCATCCTCGACACTGGCATATTCCGGCGGTCCCTCATTGGGTTTAGTTTTTCTTAGAAAATTTATATCTCCGTCATCCATGACGAATGTCGAACCCCCTAACCTTGAAACAAATGCTTGTGCTTTAGTTTGTTCTGATCCCACATACCCCTTAGGGCCTTTTCTATCTAGCGGTCCCGGCGTAGATATTCCAAACACTGCGCTAGGAACTTCTCTCCTAGCACTGGAAGTCGTATAACCCCTGATCTCATCCTTTTCTAATCCTTGTTTTTTTAAAGTTTCATAGAACGGATGAACTGGTTTTTTAATCTTAGTGGTATCAGATGTGATATCACCTATTACTTTCTTATTGTATTCTGCGACCGGTTTCTTTTCCCCGTCGGAGTTAAATGTGGTAGCTGCTATGCCCGGGATCATAAAATTCATGAATTGATCTTGCACGCAGCCGATCCAATATCCATTTTTTATGGCTCCTTCAACAAAAATCACTAGCACGATCGTTCCTGGATCAGGAGGAATCATCCACATACCGTAGGATTTTTGTGTAGAATTATAATCGTCGTTGGCGGAATTGTAGGCTAGGCCTGTTACTCCGTAAAACGGAGGCAAGTATTTGACCTCTATGATCTGTCCGAGAGTGTTGGGCTGATTCCCAATATCTCTAAGTAATTGTACATTTAGTGAACCCATATACTTAGGATCAAGATGATTGATCACTCGAGCAAAATATGGTCCAGGGTCTATTCTATCTCGTTCTATTGACCTAGTTAGTTCGGGCATACTATCATCCTATGCTGTGTCTCGATAGATATCGAGATTAACTTCTTTTACAACTGCTTTCTCCGTCGAGCTTTCGCCGTACTGTCGAGGTCTACGCAATATAGTAAGTACCTGGATAAACTTCCCCTGTCTAAATTTATTAGAGGCCTGTATGACCTGATAAAGACCAGAAAATCCCTTCATGATTTCTGTATTTCCAAAATCAGCTAGGCCGGTATCGGGGTCTATATCAACAGGAGTCCTAAAATTTAGTTCTATATCTACTTCTCCGTTTTGATAATTCATTTCTCCGTTTCCAGTTATATTATAAGATCCGGTATTACTAAAAGAGGCGTTCGCAGTTCCAGAACTGATAATGTAATAGGGATCTCCCATGATTTCTAATTCCGCGGTTACCATTTCTACATAACTGTTAAGTAACGCTTCATGGAATGTTCTCGACAACAAGGAGAGCGCATCATGAGGTGGTCCTCCTACAGTGGCATCTCTGGCTGTTATCGATGATCCAGTAACCGAGCTTGGATTTCCGGGATCGGTGTTTGATCCGTCTAATTTAATGGGATCTGTAAATGTTAACGGCGCAGCCTTGGTTGTCTTTCCTCCGGCATTTAACTGCGCTCCATATACTATATCTGAATTATTTTGATTCTTATCGGCGTATGCTGTAGTAAAAAAACCGTATTTTAAATTTATATCAAAATTTAAAACTTCAGTATTTTTTCCTGTGTAGATATAATCATAGACCTTAACTACATTCGATTTCAATATGTCGTAGTTGGGTTTAGCACTAGGATGCACTAATCTCGAAGAATGAATTTTATATTTGACTATCTTAAATGTAACGTCGTAGGCGGGCCGACCCCGGCCCTGTTCGGTATCTTTCGATCGAATCTCAGTTTCTATCCTAAACCAATCTATCATTCCGGTAGGATTTGCTTGTTTAGACTGCAGAGATTTTTTACAGTATTCGCTACGAAGAATAATTTCTGTGATCGCTTTCACGACCGTGCTTCCTTGATTATAAGTAAATGCCGTGTTTTTATCATCATATTTCATCTTAGATCGATTTACCTGCCCGTCGGTCATAACATCTGTTTCTTTAAGGGGACTCGATGCTCCTCCGGATTGCATATCAAATTTAATCATTGATGTTTTAATATCGGTGGCTTGTTCGTCAAATTTAATATTAATAGTATCGTATTGATCTAGTTTAGGGTTTGATTTTTCTGCTAGAGTCTTTGACGCGAGATTATAACCTGCCTCAAGACTCTTTTCTGCTGTTTTTAAAATATCCTCTACAGTGTACGGCCCATTATTATTGAAAGAATAATTAAAGTCTGTTTTAAATCTATTAAATTCATCGGTCAATGCGTACTCCGCCCAAGGAATAGCTTGTACTTTATATCTTGTACCTTTAGTAGAAATATCCATTTCTATATTGACTAATCGGAGAGCTATCCGTCTAATAGCATCGGGAAGTTTTACACTGTTTCCATCGTCATCCCAGCCCACAAATTCTATAGTAAGCATGAAGGGAGCATTAGCATAGTTAATATATTTTACGTCGGATGCCGAAGAAGAGGTAGAAGTGGCTGTGGACACGATTACACCGCTAGCGACTTGAAGAGATTCTAAAAATAATCCGATGCTGTATGGTTCTATGACTGTAAATTCAATAGTAGTAAGATTAGTTCCTTGGGTTGGTCGGATATAACCGACAATAGTATCCATTTCTACTTCGTCTATATAAAAATCCCATCGACCGCTGGCTAATCGTTGACCTTCAAGACCGTTTGCGCTCTGTAAAATTACAGTACCGTATCCGTCAGGATTTTCCAACATCTGTTCAGGCACAACACCCAGAGTAAAGATATAAGAAAAGGACACAAATGATGTTAGCGGATTTGGGATCGGCTGCGCTTGCGTTGCAGCACCCTGTCCTACATTTGCTTGTTCGGC
>Ga0169931_10003886_pt1 | contig 23481 bp, 21 predicted proteins | sample Kivu_15m_20L_FD_129675 | JGI IMG/M metagenome (GOLD analysis project Ga0169931, IMG submission 129675) | Freshwater microbial communities from Lake Kivu, Western Province, Rwanda to study Microbial Dark Matter (Phase II) - Kivu_15m_20L... | ecosystem: Environmental > Aquatic > Freshwater > Lake...
CGCGTCGGACGCGGCACGATGGGTCACCGGTCAGACGATCGCGGTCGACGGCGGCCAGCTGCTCGGCGCCTGACGTGACGTCCCACCGGGCGCGACGGCGGACCGGCTGCGCGTCCGGCAGGACGTCGCCATGAGCACGCCGCAGACCGGCGCTGCGTCCCCGCACCGGGTGGTCGCGGGGCTGATGCCCGCGATCTTCCTCGGGGCGATCGACGGCTCGATGCTGCCGGCCGCGCTGCTGACCATCGGCCGCGCGCTCGGCGACGCGTCGCTGATCGCGTGGGTGATGACCGGCTACCTGGTCGCGGCGACGGTCGCCACGCCGGTCTACGGCAAGCTGTCCGACCTGTACGGCAGGCGTCCGATGCTGATCGCCGCGCTCGCGATGGCCGTGCTCGGTTCGGTGCTCTCGGCGGCCGCGCAGTCGATGCCGATGCTGATCGGCGCCCGGGTGCTGCAGGGCCTGGGCAGCGGCGTGCTGTTCGCGCTCGCGCAGGCGGCGATGGCCGACGTGGTGTCCGGACCCGAGCGCGGGCGCTACCAGGGCTGGTTCTCGTCGGTGTTCGCGACCGCCGCGCTCGCCGCGCCGCTCGCCGGCGGGCTGCTGACCGAGCACGTGTCCTGGCGGGCCGTGTTCCTGCTGAACCTGCCGCTCGCGCTGCTCGCGCTCTGGTCGGTGCGGCGCGTGGTGCCGCCTCGTGCCCGGGGACACGGCGAGGCCTCCGCGATCGACTGGATGGGCGCCGGGCTGCTCGCCGCCGGCCTGGGCATCGCGCTGGTGGCGATCTCGCGCGTCGGACACGGCGCGGGCTGGCTGGACCGCGACACGCTGGCACTGGCCGCGCTCGGCGTGCTGCTGCTGGCCGGCTGGGTCGGGCGGGAGTCCGGCGCACGCGAACCGATCGTGCCGCTGTCGCTGTTCGCCAACCGCATCGTGCTCGCCGGGTGCCTCGCGACGCTGTCGAACTTCTTCGTACTGCTCGGCTGCACGGTGCTGCTGCCGCTGTCGATGCAGACGCTCGGGGGCTACCGGCCCGACGAGGTCGCCGCGCGCCTGATCGCGCTCACCCTGTCGGTCCCCGCGGGCGCGTTCACCAGCGGCCGGATCATGCTGCGCACACCGCAGATCGGCCGGCTCACGGCGGCCGGGCTGATGCTCGCCACGCTCGCGCTGGCCGCGACCGTTGCACTGCCCCCGGGTGCGACCGCGCTGCAGACCGCGCTGATGGTGCCGCTGGGAATCGGCCTGGGGCTGACCCTGCCGGCGACGATCGTCGGCGTGCAGGCGGCGGTCGGCCCGTCGATGGTCGGCGTCGCGACCTCGCTGGTGGCGTTCTTCCGTTCGCTCGGCGGCGTGCTGGGCGTGGCGGTGCTGACCTCGCTCGCGGTGGGCGCGGGCGACCGGTTGACCGGCACCGACCCCGCGGCGCTTCAGCGAGCGTTCGACGCCGCGTTCGCGTGCGCGGCCGCGGTCGCGCTGCTCGGTGCGGCGGTGGCCCTGCGCCTGGGTCCGGTCAGGACCGGGGCGCGAGCCGGGAGCGGCGCCGCACGATCGTGACCGTGGGCGCGGCGGGCGGGCGCGGCTCGGGAGGCGCCGCTGCGGCCTCGCTCGTCTCGTCCGCCTCGTCGGCAGGGGCGCGCCGCGGCGGCCCGTCGCGCCAGCCGCCGGCCTCGCCGTCCTGGCGGGAGCCGCCCTCGGCACGGCGCCCGCCCCCGGGCCCGCCGGGCTTGCGGCCGCGAACGCCCGTGGCGGGCTCGATCGTACTGACCGCGTGCCCGTAGATCACCATTTCGCCGTGCTGCGTCTCCAGCAGCAGCGTGTGCACGTCGAACGACCGGATCCGGCCGGTGAACCGGGTGCCCGACAGCAGGTACACGTGAACCGACGTGCGCTCGCGCCGGTAGCGGTTCAGTTGCAGGAACTGACGGTTCTTGGGATCGGCCGGGATCTTCAATCGATGCAGCCCGCGGATGCGGGGTCGTGGGGAGGCATGCGGCCCCGAGTGTATCCGGCTTCGCGGGGTTTGTTCACCTCGCCCCAGCGTCGCCGGGCGTTCGCACCTGCGTTCCGGCGCCCCGTGCGCGGTTCCGATCGGTGGCGCCGCGCCGGACCCGCACTCGGCCGGCCCGCGGTCGGTACCGCGCGATCGACCCGACGGTCACTCAGTCGGCGCCCGAGGCGCCGCGGCCGGACGCCGCGGGCGGCGGGCGCAGCACGTCGAGCGGATGCGCGATCAGACGCGCGCCGAAGGCCCGCCACATCGCGCCGACGCCGGCACCGGTGAGCCTGCGGGCACGCAGCGCGAGCATCAGCGACAGCGTGAAGCTGACCGCGAGATTGACCGCGGCGATCAGGACCACGCCGATCGCGCCGACGAGCAGCGCGGCCAGCGTCAGCTGTGGCCACAGCACGGTGCCGGCCACCCCCAGGTTGGCCGAGGCGAACGCGACATGGCGGATGTCCAGCGGCAGTCCGGTGAGCGTGCCGAGCAAGGTGGTGCCGCCCAGCATGCAGCCGAACAGGAAGTTGCCGGCGAGCGCGCCGAAATTGTGCTCGACGTACGCGCCGACCGCCGCCGCACGCTCGCGTCCGGCCCAGCGGACCAGCAGCGGCATCGACGCGACCCGCCGCGGCAGCCGGTGGAAGACCGCGAGGTTGTCGCAGTAGCCCGAGACGATACCGGCGAGGAACAGGCACACGCCGGCGATCGCGGCGTACAGCAGCGTGAGGCCGACCGGATCGAGCTGGCCGAGCAGCGTCGCCGCCTTCTGCGGGGACGCCGGCGCGGCGCCGGTGAGCCACAGCGCGGTCAGCGTGAGCGCCACCGCCACCGGCAGCGCCACGCCGACGTTGCCGAGGACCGCGACCAGCTGGCTGCGGACGACCTGCACCAGCAGCTCGGTGACCCGCGGCAGCCACGACGCCGGTCCGCCGCCCGCCTGCGCGTCGCCGATCTCGGCAGCGATCCGAGCCGCGGTCATCGCCGGCTGCTTGGTCGCGACCGTGCCGTGCAGCAGGTGGATCAGCACGAAGCCCAGCCCGTAGTTCAGCGACACCAGCACGCCCTCGACCAGCGGCGGCGCGTGCATCCGGGCGATCAGGATCTTGGCGATCGCCATCACGCCGATCACCGCTCCCCCGATCGCCGCCGAGCGCAGCATCGCCCACCATGCCTCGCGGCTGGACGCGATGTAGTGGTCGCCGGTGCGCCCGGCGTGCTCGGTGACCTCGAGCGCGGCGAGCTGCGTCGAGCGTCGCCAGAACGCCCGCAGGCTGGTCTCCTTGCCGCAGGCGCGGACCTGGGTGCACACCAGCCGGTGCCAGGCCGCGTGCCGGTCCGAGGACTCCGCGGTGTGATCGCACAGGTCCAGCAGCAGTTCCAGACGGTCGATGATTTCGGCGAGCCGCTGCAGCTGCACGGTCAGATCCACGGTCACGCCGGTGCGGCCGGTGTTGCGGTGGATGCGCCGAAGCACCTCGCGGCACTGGTCGAGCAGCACACGGATCGGCCGGTCGTCCTCGGACGGATGCGCACCCCGCCGCGCCCACACCCCGAGCCACGCGTCGACGTGCGCACGAACCGCCGCCTGCTGCTCGAGGAACGGCGATGCGGAGCGCTGCGCGTCCGGGTGCACGCGGGCGACCCGCGGGTCGACGCCGATCGCGGCGATGCGCGCCGACAGGATCTTCATCGACTCGAAGAGCTCGGTGCCGAACTGCACGCGTGCCGGCTCGTCCGGGTCGTCCAGACGCAGCACCCGCGCGAGCCGGGCCCAGCGGTCGGCGGGGATCGCCTCGGCCCACGACGCGGCGCGCGGCCGGCCGAACAGCAGCCGCATCCAGTCCTTCAGCTCAGCCGGGTCGTGATCGGCCGGCAGCACCTTGTGCAGCAGGCGCTCGGCCAGCTCCGCCCCGAAGCCGTGCGGCGGAGCGACGCCGAGATCGGCGAAGAACCCCACCTGGCGGGTCGACGCGACGATCGCGCCGAGCCCCTCGCGCAGCTGCGAGCGCAGCGCGTCGTCGGCCTCGACCGCATCCAGCCAGGTGTCGAACCGGACCGCGGCCGCCGCGCTCCAGGTCCGCTCGCCGCCACGCAGCCGCCGCACCAGGGCGATCAGCGGAGCCGGGTCGGCGGTCGCGGCGTCGATCGAGGTCACGATGCGGGCTCCTGCGCTGACGCGCGGCGAGCGTCATCGGGGGGGCTGGGTCGCGCAGCCGGCCCTCGGGCCCGCACGCCCGGCCGCCCGGGCCGCATCGGACGGCCCGGACCGCGGGCGCCACGGCGCCGCCGCGGATTCAGCGCAGCGCGGCGAAGAGGTTGTCGCGGACGACCTTCATGCACAGCGGCGGCACGACACCACCGTGGTAGGTGGCGAGCTGCTGCGGCGTCGCGTTCGCCGGGGGCAGCGCGGCCGCGAACGCGGGCACCTGCTCGACGTCGACCACGGTCACCGACCCGCCGAGCTGCGTGATGCTCTGTGCCGAACGGGTCGTGTTGCGGAACAGCACCACCGGGTCGCGCGCACCGCCGCACAGCAGCACCGGAGCCACGGGACGCCAGCCGATCAGCGTGTTCCGATCCGAGGCCTGCCGCACTCCGCTCGAGGTCGTGCCAACCGCGGTGACGAGCGCGGGCGTGATCAGGTCGTTGAGCAGCACCGGCAGCCGACCCGTGGTGAACAGGTCGTTGAACGGAGTCGCGCCGGGCAGCAGCGTCTCGATCCCGGTCGCGTACGGTGCCTTGTAGACGTCGGACGGCGCCGCGTACACGTTGCCGTACACCCGCTGGAACGAGGTCAGCGCCATCGTCGTGAACACGGGCGAGCCCGCGGTGCCGCTGGGCAGCGCCGCGAGGCTCGACTGGAACGAGTCGGTCAGGTCGTAAGGCCCGGACATCGGCCCGGCCGCGGTGACGGTCAGCCCGAGCGACGCGTCGGCCTCGATCGCCCGGTGCGTGGCCATCGCCGCGTGGCCGCCCTGCGAGTAGCCGGTGAGAAACAGCCGGGACGAGGTCGGAATTCCGAGGCTGGAGAGCGCCTGGCGCGCCGCGCGGATCGAGTCGATCGTGGTCGACGCCTGCGAATCGGCGTGCAGGTAGGGGTGGAAGTTCAGCGTCGAATCGGCGTAGCCGAGGTAGTCGGTCGCGACCACCACGTAGCCCTGCGCGGCGAAGAACGCCGCGAGCGCGCCGGTCTCGGGGTCGGTCGGGCTGGCCAGCGTGCGCGCCTTCAGCACCTCGGTGCCTCGGTTGTACGCGACCAGCGGGAACGGGCCCGGGCAGGTACCGTCGACCACCGGGGTCAGCAGCGCGGCGGACGCCCGCGACTGGGTGCCGTCCGGCGCGGTGGTGGTGTGCACGATCTTGCGCAGGTTGACGCCGCAGCGCGCGGCGCCCGTGAGCGGCTGTGCGCCCGAGGCCGCGGTCGACGCGTCGATCGCCGCGCGCGGCAGCGTGACCAGGTGCTGGTCGCTGACGAGTTCGCCGCGCGAGACCTGCGGATCGTCGCTGCCGCAGGCGGCGAGCAGTACCGCGGCGGCGATCGCTGCGAGCGCAGCCCGGGACGGCATGCGATGGTTGAGGTGGGACATCGGCGGTCTCCTGGTCGTTCGTTCGTTGGCGCGGGCTCGTGCGGACCGCGGCGACGGCCCCCGGTATGGGGCTCGGTCCGCGATCATAGCCGCTGACCGGGGACGCCGGGGATCAGCCGGCCGCGCCGGCGCGCGCGAGCCGGTCGCGAACCGCATCCCACGCCGCCCCCGACGGCGGCGCGGCGACCAGCAGCACCTGAGCGCCCAGTCCGTCCAGCCGGCGCAGCGTGTCGTACAGCACCGTCTCGAAGACCCAGGGGTCGGCGGGCGCCGGCTCCCAGTGCGCGACCGGCGCGGTGGGCCGCTCCGGACCCCAGGCCGCCACGCGTGCCGGTCCGATCGCGCGCGCGCGGGCGTCCAGCGCGGTGGCCTCGACCAGTTCGACGCGCGTGTCCGGGCGGTAGTGCGCGGCCAGCGTTCCGGACGCCCGGGGCGCGGCCGCGTCCCGGTCGGCGACCGGTTCGCCGAGCACCTCGGCGAGCCGGTCGCGCCCGACGCGCCCGGGCCGCAGCAGCACCGGCACGGCCCGCGTGAGGTCGAGGATCGTCGACTCCACGCCCACCTCGGCGGCCCCGCCGTCGAGCACCATCGGGGTGTCGGCGCCGAGGTCGGCGACCACGTGCGCCGCCCGCGTCGGGCTCACCTTGCCGAAGCGGTTGGCCGATGGCGCCGCGATGCCGAGCCCACCGAGCTCGGTGAAGCGACGCATCAGCGCCCGGGCGACCGGGTGCGACGGACAGCGCAGCCCGATGCTCGACTGTCCGCCGCAGGCGAACGGCGGCGCGCCCTCGGCCCGCGGCAACACCAGCGTGAGCGGCCCCGGCCAGAATCGCCGCACGAGCCGCTCGGCCCGCGCGTCGAACCGCGCCCAGCGGCGGCCCTGCGCCTCGTCGAGCACGTGGACGATCAGCGGATGGTCGGCGGGGCGGCCCTTGACCGCATAGACCTTCGCGACCGCCTCGGCGCTGGCCGCATCGGCGCCGAGCCCGTACACCGTCTCGGTCGGAAATGCGACCAGGCCGCCCGCGACGAGGCACCGCGCGGCCTGGTCGATCGACGCGGCGTCGATCGCCGAGGTCATCCGATGCCCAGGTCGCGCTCGATGCGCGCGGCGGTCTCGAGGCAGGCGGCGAGCGTGTCACCGAGCACCGTGACGTGGCCCATCTTGCGCCCCGGCCGCGGTTGCGCCTTGCCGTACAGGTGGAGCTTGGCGAGCGGATGGCGCAGCACCACCCGCCAGTCCGGCTCGACCGGCGTGGCCGCGTCGCGGAACCAGCAGTCGCCCAGCAGGTTGAGCATCACCGCCGGGCAGTGCAGGTGCACGCCGCCCAGCGGCAGTCCGGCGAGCACCCTCGCCTGCTGCTCGAACTGGCTGGTTGCGCACGCATCGATCGTGTAGTGCCCGGAGTTGTGCGGACGCGGCGCCAGTTCGTTGACCACCAGCGCACCGTCCTCGAGGAGGAAGAACTCGACGCACAGCACGCCGCGGTAGTCGAGCCGCCGGGCGAGTCCGAGCGCGGCCTCGGTCGCCCGCTCGACGGCGGCCTGCGGCAGTCGGGCCGGCACCGCCGACACCGCGAGGATGCCGTCGCGATGACGGTTCTCAGCCACCGGCCACGCGACCGCGTCGCCGTCGAAGCCGCGCGCGACCACCACCGAGCACTCGGCGGCGAGCGCGAGGCGGCGCTCGAGCACGCAGGGCACGCCGCCGAACGCCCGGAACGCGTTCTGCGCCGCAGCCCGGTCGGCGACCCGCGCCTGGCCCTTACCGTCGTACCCCAGCCGCGCAACCTTGAGGATCCCCGGGAACAGCGACGGCTCGGCGCGCTCGAGGTCCGCGGCCGATCGTACCGGCAGGTGCGGCGCGACCGGTACGCCCGCCGCGGCCACGAAGGCCTTCTCGGCGATCCGGTCCTGCGCGATCGCGACCGAGGCGGCATCCGGGCTGACCACCAGATCGCGCGCCAGCCGCTCGAGCGCGCCCGCGGGCACGTTCTCGAACTCGGTGGTCGCGGCCCGGCAGGTCCGGGCGAGCTCGTCGAGCGCCGACGGGTCGAGGTAGTCGGCGACCAGGTGGCGGTCGGCCACCGCGCCCGCCGGGCTGTCGACGCCCGGATCGAGCACGCAGATCCGGTAGCCCAGGCTCTGCGCGGCCATGCAGAACATCCGGCCGAGCTGGCCGCCGCCGAGCAGGCCGAGCCACGCGCCCGGCGGCAGCGGAGGATCGGGACGGCGCATCCGGTCAGACCTGCGGCAGGATCATCGCCCGCGCACCCTCGGTCTGACGGGCCCTGAACGCGGCGAGCGCCTGCGCCAGCCGCGCGTCGGTCGTGGCCAGCGTGGCGACGACGTGAAGCGCCGCGTTCGCCGCGCCGGCCTCCCCGATCGCGAAGGTCGCCACCGGGATGCCCCGGGGCATCTGCACGATCGACAGCAGCGAGTCCTCGCCGCGCAGGTACTTCGAGGGCACCGGCACGCCGAACACCGGCACCGCGGTCTTGGCCGCGAGCATGCCGGGCAGGTGGGCCGCCCCCCCGGCGCCCGCGATGATCGCGCGCAGTCCGCGCGGGCTCGCGCTCTCGGCGTAGGCGAACAGGTCGTCCGGCATCCGGTGCGCGGACACCACCTGGGCCTCGTGCGGCACCGCGAACTCGCGCAGCACCGCGCAGGCGTGCTGCATGACCTCCCAGTCGCTGCTGCTGCCCATCACCACCCCGACCCACGGGGACGCGTCGGCCATCGATCGGCTCCGCTCGAAAACCCGATTCTAGTCCGGCTCGCCCCGGGCGCCCGGGGCAGGCGCGCTTCAGTCGATCCGCTGCCCGGTGAGCCTGAGCAGCGCCTCGCGGTACTTGGCCGCGGTGCGGGCGACCACCTCGGCCGGCAGCGGCGGGGGCGGCGGCGACTTGTTCCAGCCGGGCAGCGACTCGAGGTAGTCGCGCACGTACTGCTTGTCGAAGCTCGGCGGGGACGACCCCACCCGGTACGCGTCGGCCGGCCAGAACCGCGACGAATCGGCGGTCAGCGCCTCGTCCATCAGGTGCAGCGTGCCCTGCGCATCGAGGCCGAACTCGAACTTGGTATCGGCGATCAGGATGCCGCGCCCGGCCGCGTACTCGGCCGCGCGCCGGTACAGCTCGAGCGACAGGTCGCGGATCCGCACCGCGAGCGCCTCGCCGACCGTCGCGACGGTCGCCGCGAAGTCGATGTTCTCGTCGTGCTCGCCCTGCTCGGCCTTGCGCGCCGGCGTGAAGATCGGCTCGGGCAGCCGCTCGGCCATCCGCAGCCCGGGCGGCAGCGCGATGCCGCAGACCGCGCCGCCGGCCTGGTAGTCCTTCCATCCGGACCCGATCAGGTAGCCGCGGACCACCGCCTCGATCGGCACCGGACGCAACCGCTTGACGACCATCGCCCGGTCGGCCACCTGATCGACCTCGTCGGGCGCGACCACCGACTCGGGCGCGACGCCGGTCAGGTGATTCGGCACCACGTCGGCGAGGCGCTCGAACCAGAACAGCGCCATCCGGTTGAGCACCCGGCCCTTGTCGGGGATCGGCTCGTTCATCACGACGTCGAACGCCGAGAGCCGGTCGCTGGTGACGATCAGCATCCGGTCGGAACCGACGGCGTAGTTGTCGCGGACCTTGCCGCGGCCGAGCAGCGGCAGCGAGTGCAGTTGGCTCTGGAAGAGGGTTCGGGACATCGGAGGATTCCGGCAGACGCCCGTCGCGGCACGGCGGATCGCGCGGCGGGGCGGCGCGCGAACGGAGCGCGGCCCGTCATCGTGCCACAGCGGCGGTCCGGCGAACGGCGCGCGCGGCCCGCCGCGGTAGCATCCGGCGATGCGCCCCTTTCCGCTCGCCCCGGACGACCTCGCCGCGGCAGGACTGCGTCCCGACCGGGTCGAGCGCCTGCTCGCGCTGGTCGAACGCCACGTCGCGCAGGGACGGTACCCGGGCGCGCAGATCGCGATCGCACGGCACGGCCGGCTGCTGCTCGACGCCAGCCTCGGCGCGGCGCGGCTCGGGCCGCCGCCGCGGGCCGCCGGCCCGGACACGCTGTGGCTGCTGTACTCGAACACGAAGGTCCTGGTCGCGATCGCGCTCTGGAAGCTGGTCGAGGACGGCGAGCTCGGCTGGGACGACCGGGTGTCCGACCACGTCCCGGAGTTCGCACGGCACGGCAAGCGGGACGTGACGGTTCGGCAGCTGATCACCCACCAGGGCGGGTTTCCCAGCGCGACGATGCCCCGGGAGGGCTGGCTCGACGCCGACGCGATGCGACGCGCGGTGTGCGACTTCACGCTCGAGTGGGCGCCGGGCTCGCGGGTGCACTACCACCCGCTGTCCGCGCACTGGGCGCTCGCGGTGCTGATCGAGGCGGTCACCGGGCGCGGCTTTCGCGAGCACCTTCGCGACGCGGTGATCGACCCGCTCGGCCTGGCCCGCGAGCTCTTCGTGGGCCTGCCCGAGTCCGAGGACGGTCGTGCGGCCGACATGCACGAGCCGGCCGCCGCCGGCGGCGTGCAGGTGCTGCAGGACACCACCACGACCCGCTGGAAGCGCGGCGGAGCCCCCGGCGGCGGCGCCTACGGCACCGCGCGCGCGATGGCCGCGCTGTACCAGATGCTGCTGTCCGGCGGCGAGCTCGGCGGCGTTCGGCTGCTGTCGCCCCGCACGATCGCCCACGGCCTGCTCGATCAGACCGGCGAGCGCGTCGACGAGGCGATGGGACTGGCGCTGCACCGGGCGCTCGGGCCGCACCTGCGCGGCCACGGCCCAAGCACCCGGGGGCTGGGCACGCTCGCGGCGCCGGACGTGTTCGGACACGGCGGGGTCGGATCGTCGTACTGCTGGGCCGACCCGCGCTCGGGCGTGTCGTTCGCCTACGTGACCAACTGCCGGGTCCCGGACCCGTGGCACTCGCAGCGGCTCGAGCGGATCGCCAACCTGATGCACTCGGCGCTGCCCTGATCGGCCCCGACCTGGGAATCGCGGCGCGACGCGCCGCTCAGAGCCGGCCCGTCGCCCAGCCCAGGCCAGCGCTCGTGCCGGCGCGGGGCCGGTATTCGCAGCCCACCCAGCCGGCGTAGCCGAGCGCATCGAGCAGCTCGAACAGGTACGGGTAGTGGATCTCGCCGACGTCCGGCTCGTGCCGCCCGGGCACGCCGGCGATCTGCACGTGCCCCACCCGCGGCAGCCCCTCGCGCACGTGGGTCGCGAGGTCGCCCTCCATGATCTGGCAGTGGTAGAGATCGAGCTGCACCCGCAGGTTGGGCGCGCCCACGGCATCCAGCAGCGCGTGCGCCTGCGCCTGCGCGGTGAGGAAGTAGCCCGGGTTGTCGCGGGTGTTCAGCGGCTCGATCAGCAGCGCGATCCCGTGGACCGCGCAGCGGCGCGCGGCCTCGCTCAGGTTGGCCACCGCGGTCGCGTGCCAGCGCGCGCGGTCGGCGCCCTCGGGCATCCGCCCGGACATCGCGTGCAGGCTCGGGCAGCCGAGCGCGAGCGCGTAGTCGATCGCGCGATCCACGCCATCCAGGAACTCGGCCTCGCGACCGGGCACCGCCGCGAGGCCGCGCTCGCCGGCATCGAAGTCGCCGGGAACCGTGTTGAACAGCACCTGGCGCAGCCCGTGGCGCGCGAGCTCGGCGGCGAGTGCGGCCGGCGGGTACGCGTAGGGGAACAGGAACTCGACCGCACGGAAGCCGTCCTTCGCCGCGGCGCCGAAGCGCTCGAGGAAGGGCAGCTCGCCGTACATCATCGACAGGTTCGCGGCGAAACGCGGCATCGGGTCTCCGGATCGCGGGGGCCGCCGGCCAGGAACGACAGCGTACCGCAGGCGCGCGCCCCGAGCCGCGCGCGGGGTCGACGCTACGGGCAGCTCGCGGCGGCCCCGATCCGCACGCACGGCCGGCCCTCGGGGGTCGTGAGCACGGCACCGGCGCCAGACAGCGGGCGCCCCCCGGCATCGAAGCAGCCGGCCGCACCGCAGGTCGGCAACGCGATCGGCGGCCCGCCCGGCTCGCCGGGCCCGGGAACCGCGATGCGCGGAATGCGAACCGGCGCGGGCTCGGCCGGCGGCTCGGCACCGATGCGCGGGACGGCCGGCGCCGGGGGCGCGAGCGCACCGCGCAGCCGGCGCGCGTCGACCTCGCGTTCGGCACGTTCGATCGGTTCGATCCGCTCGATGCGTTCGACGCGGTCGGCGCGCGCCGGCAGCTCCGGGGCGCCCAGGACCGGCCGCGGCTCGGCGCCGGCGGCGAGGCGCGCCGCGGCCAGCAGCACGGCCGCGAGCGCCGCCGCCCGGGTCGGCCTCACTCGAGCACCGCGGGCAGGCTCACGAATCCGCGGAAGCGCACGCGCCTGTCCCGCCGGGGCGGCGCCGCCGGCTCCAGCCGGGGACGGCGCGCGAGCAGCCGCCCGATCGCGATCCGCGCCTCCATCCGCGCGACGTTCATGCCGGCGCACGCGTGGTCGCCCTGACCGAACGCGAGGTGCCGGTTCGGACGGCGCCCGACGTCGAACCGGTCGGGATCCTCGAACTGCGCCGGATCCCGGTTGGCCGCGCCGATGCACAGCGTGACGAACGTGCCCGCGTCGACCGGCCGCCCGCCGATGTCGGCCGGCGCGGTCAGCTCCCGGTTGTTGAACTGCAGCGGACTCTCGTAGCGCAGCATCTCCTCGATCGCCGTCGGCAGCAGCGACGCGTCGGCGCGCAGCCGACGCTGCTCGGACGGGTGCGTCATCAGCGCGTGCAGCCCGTTGCCGATCAGGTTGGTGGTGGTCTCGTGCCCCGCGTTCAGCAGGAAGATGCAGTTGTGCAGCAGTTCGCGCTCCGTCAGCCGTTCACCGCCGACCTCGCCCTGGATCAGACGGGTGAGCACGTCCTCGTCCGGGTCGAGCGGACGGGCGCGCCGATCCGCGATCAGGCCGCGCAGGTAGGCGACGAAGTCGGTGACCGCGCGATTGCCGGCCTCGAGCATCGCCGCCGTCGGCGCGGGCTCGAGCGCGGCGAGGATCGCGAGCGACCAGCCGCGCAGCGGCCCGCGGTCCTCCCGCGGGAACGACAGCAGGTTGCCGATCACGTCGACCGGGATCGCCGCGGCGAAGTCCTCGATCAGGTCGACCTGCGATCGTCCGGCGAGCGCATCGAGCAGGCCGTCGACCAGCGCGGCGACGGCGGGCTCCATCCTCGCGACCGCCCGCTGGTTCACCGCCCCGAGCAGCAGCCGCCGCACGCGCGTGTGCGCCGGCGGATCGTTGAACACCAGGCTGCTGGTGTGGTGCTCGTAGAGCGGCGAGTCGCCGAAGCGCGGCGCGAACGCACGGGTCTTGTCGGAACTCGCACACGACAGCCGATACACCGCGACCACGTCGTCGTAGCGGGTGAGGAACACGCTGCCGTCGGCGAGCATCCTCACCGGATCGTGGGTCCGCAGCGCGCGGTAGGTCGCGTACGGGTCGTCGTAGAAGGCCGGCGGCAGCGACGACAGCTCGAAGCCGCGGGCGGTGCGGGCGTCGTCGGCGATCGGATCCATCGGTGCGGGCCCAGCTCAGGGCGACGCGCCGGAACGCGCCTCGGCGGCGGCGCGCTCGCGCAGCGCGCGGGTGGTCGTTCCCGGCCCGCGGGGCGACCACCCGGGCGGCGCGAACAGGTAACCGGCCACCTCGCGCAGCCCGTGCGCCCCGCGCAGGTCGCGCACCAGCGCGATCCACTGGAAGAACGCGATCCGCAACGGATTGACCGTGCGCAGCGGCACCACCAGCCCGTAGCGGCACGGCAGGTCGTCGCGTTCGGGCACGTAGGTGCCGAACAGACGGTCGAAGACCAGCAGCACCCCGCCGTAGTTGGCGTCCAGGTACTCGAGGTTCGCCGCGTGGTGCACCCGATGCGCCGAGGGGGTGTTCAGCACACCCTCGAGCGGGCCGAGCCTGGGGCACCAGGCCGCGTGGATCCAGAACTGGTAGAGCAGGTTCAGCGTGAACGCGGCGGCGATCGCGGCCGGCGGAAAGCCGAGCCACGCCAGCGGCAGGAAGAACAGCAGCGTGCCGCTGATCCGCCCGGTCCAGCTCAGCCGGTAGGCGGCGCTCAGGTTCAGCTGGTTCGGGCTGTGATGCACCGCGTGGCTCAGCCAGAACCAGCGGACCCGGTGCGCCGCCCGGTGATACGCGTAATAGCAGAGCTCGACGCCGAGGAAGAGCAGCACCCAGGTCCACCACGCGTCGAGCGGCAGCGTCCAGAGCCGGTGCTCGTACAGCCAGAACCCGCCCGGCATCGCAACCGCGAGCGGTACCGCGTCGAGCAGCCGGCGCCCCACCGCCACCGCCAGCGAGGCGAGCGACTCGCCCCAGTCGTACCCCCGCTTCAGCCAGGTGAGCACCGCGCCCTCGATCAGCGCTGCCGCGAGCGCGAGCAGGAAGGCGGCGATCAGCGCGGAGCGCAGCAGCGAGACCGTGGTCGGATCCATCGACGCATCCTGCCCGCAACGGCGCCCGACACGCAACGGCGCATGCCGTCCCGGGGCCCGGCGTGGCTCAGACCACCGTCTGAGCGAGCTCGCCGGAACGGTAGCGCTCGACCATCGTGCTCAGCGGCGCCGCGCCGATCCTCGAACCCTGGCCGGCGCACCCGAACTGCGTGTAACGCTGCACGCAGATCCGCCGGGCCGCGTCGCGAGCGGGCTTCAGGTACTCGCGCGGGTCGAACTTGTCCGGATGCTCGGCGAAGAACTTGCGGATCGCGCCGGTCATCGCCAGCCGGATGTCGGTGTCGATGTTGATCTTGCGTACCCCGAACTTGATCGCCTCCTGGATCTCCTCGATCGGGACGCCGTAGGTCTCCTTCATCGCGCCGCCGTACAGGCGGATCTCCTCGAGCAGTTCCTGGGGCACCGAGGACGAGCCGTGCATCACCAGGTGGGTGTTCGGCAGCCGACGATGGATCTCCTTGATCCGCGAGATCGCCAGGATGTCGCCGGTGGGCTTGCGCGAGAACTTGTAGGCGCCGTGGCTGGTGCCGATCGCGATCGCGAGCGCGTCGACCTGCGTCCGGCGCACGAAGTCGGCCGCCTGCTCGGGGTCGGTCAGCAGCTGCTCGCGGGTCATCGTGCCCTCGGCGCCGTGGCCGTCCTCCTTGTCCCCCTTCATGGTCTCCAACGAACCCAGGCAGCCGAGCTCGCCCTCGACCGTGACGCCCACGGCGTGCGCCATGTCGACCACCTTGCGCGTCACCTCGACGTTGTAGTCGTACGTCGCGATGGTCTTGCCGTCCTCCTGCAGCGAGCCGTCCATCATCACCGAGGAGAAGCCCAGGTCGATCGCTCCGCGGCAGATCGCCGGCGACTGGCCGTGATCCTGGTGCATCACGATCGGCACTTTCGGGTAGGTCTCGATCGCAGCCTGGATCAGGTGCTTGAGGAACGCCTCGCCGGCGTACTTCCGCGCGCCCGCCGAGGCCTGCATGATCACCGGCGCGTCAACCTCGGCCGCCGCCGACATGATCGCCTGGACCTGTTCCAGGTTGTTGACGTTGAACGCCGGGATCCCGTAGCCGTTCACGGCGGCGTGATCGAGCAGCTGTCGCATCGAAACGAGGGGCATGGTCGTTCTCCCGTGTGGACTTCGGCACAGCTCCGGCAATCGTGCGGCCGCGCCCGGAGCTCTGCGCAAGTCCCTCGGGCGCGATTATGCTCCGGCGCGAGCCGGGCTCCGCGGCATAACCGCACGGCCCCGACCGGCGGTGCGGCCACCGGACCCCGGCGGCGTCCAACCGCGGCGCCCGGCCGGGTGGCGTCGACGCCCGCTACGCGTGCTCGCCCACCCGGACGATCTTCAGCGTGTTCGTGCCGCCGCTCTTGCCGATCGGCGAGCCGATGGTCATCAGCACCAGGTCGCCGCGCTGCACGATGCCCAGGTCGAGCAGCTTCTGCTCGGCCTCGAGCAGCAGGTTCTCGCGGTCGGACGCGCGGAAGGTCATCAGCACCGGGTGCACCTCCCGGTACAGCGCCATCCTGCGCCGGCTCCCCTCCTCCGGGGTCAGCGCGTAGATCGGCACACCGGAGTCGAGCCGCGACATCCACAGCGCGGTCGAGCCGGACTGCGTGAGTGACGCGATCGCCTTGACCTTCATGTGCGCCGCTGTGAACAGGGCCGCCATCGCGATCGCCTGGTCGACCCGGTGGAACGTGCGGTTCAGGAACTCCTTGTCGAGCGCGAACGACCCGGAGCGGTCCGCCTCGTCGCACACCCGGGCCATCGCCGCGACGGTCTCGACCGGGAAGCGCCCGGCCGCGGTCTCGGCCGACAGCATCACCGCATCGGTCCCGTCCAGCACCGCGTTGGCGACGTCCGAGACCTCGGCGCGGGTGGGCACCGGCGACTCGATCATCGACTCCATCATCTGCGTGGCGGTGATCGTCAGCTTGTTCAGGTCCTTCGCCATCCGGATCATCCGCTTCTGCAGCGCCGGGACCGCGGCGTCGCCGACCTCGACCGCCAGGTCGCCACGGGCGACCATGATCCCGTCGGACGCCTTCAGGATCTCCTCGAGGTTGCCGATCGCCTCGAACCGCTCGATCTTCGCGATCATCAGCGACCGGCCTCCGGCGGCCCGGGACAGCTCGCGCGCCATGTACATGTCGGACGCGTTCTTGGGGAACGAGACCGCGACGAAGTCCGCCTCGAACGCCACCGCGGTCTTGATGTCGTCCATGTCCTTGGCGGTCAGCGCCGGGGCCGACAGCCCGCCGCCCTGCCGGTTGATGCCCTTGCGGTTCGACAGCACGCCGCCCAGCGTGACCGTCGCCTCGATCCTGCGCTCGGTGACCCGGTCCACCTGCATCAGGATCCGGCCGTCCGACAGCAGCAGCGTGTCGCCCGGCTTCACGTCGTTGACCAGATCCTTGTAGTCGAGTCCGACCCGGGTCTCGTCGCCGAGCTCGCAGTCGAGGTCGAATGTGAAGCGATCGCCCTCGACCAGCGTCACCTTGCCCGCGCCGAACTTGCCGATCCGGATCTTCGGGCCCTGCAGGTCGGCCAGCACGCCGATGTCCCGGCCCAGCCGCACCGCGACCTCGCGCACCCGCCGCACCACGTCCGTGTGCTCGGCCGACGTACCGTGCGAGAAGTTGACCCGCACCACGTTGACCCCGGAGAGGATCATCTTCTCGAGCACCGCAGGCTCGGAGGACGCCGGGCCGAGCGTGGCGACGATCTTCGTGGCGCGCGGGATGGTCATCGGCGGGTGCCCGGTGCGGTCGATGGCCGCATTGTCCAACAATTCGCCGCCGGGCGATCGGGGCAATTGATCCAGGTCAAGTGAACGCGGGCCTCGGACGCCGGCGCGACCGCGGCGCTGGCTACCATCGTCGGATCGTCGTACCGCCCCGCCGAGGCCGCGTGCCGCCCGCCCGCAGCGAACCGTTCGCCCACGTCGACGAGCCGGCCGAGCTCGCCGCGATCGCCCGCGAGCTGCCGTCGCGCGACGTGCGGCGCCTCGAGACCGTGATGACCGTGGACGGCGTGCACTGCGCGGCCTGCGTGTTCGCGATCGAGGATGCGCTGCGCGGCGCGGCGGACGAGGTCTCGGTCAACGCCGCCTCGCGCCGCGTCCGGGTGGTGTTCCGGCCGGACGCGCACCCGCTGTCCGAGCTGATGGCGCGGATCGCACGCCTGGGCTACCGGCCGCGGCCGCTCGCCCGCCGCGCACTCGCCGGCGCCGAGGCCGCCGGCCGTCGCACGGCACTGTGGCGGATGCTCGTGGCGGTGCTGTGCATGATGCAGGTGATGATGTACGCGTGGCCGCGCTACGTCGCCGGTGCCGGCGAGATGCCGGACGACCTGTGGCGCGTGCTGGTCTGGGCCGAATGGATGCTGACCGTCCCGGTGCTGGTCTTCGCGTCCTGGCCGTTCCTGCGCGGCGCGGGGTATGACCTGCGCAACCGCCGCATCGGGATGGACGTGCCGGTCGCGCTCGGCATCGTCGTGATGTTCATCGCCTCCAGCCTCGCGGCGGCCGGCGGCGAGGAGGTCTGGTTCGATTCGCTGACGATGTTCGTCGCCTTCCTGCTGGTCAGCCGGTGGCTGGAGGCGAGCGCCCGCGAGCGCGCGCTCGGCGGTCTCGCCGACCTGCTCGCGCGGCTGCCCGAGACGGTCGAGCGTCTGGAGCCCGACGGTACCCTGCGCGAGGTCACGCTGCGGGCCCTGCGCATCGGCGACCGCGTGCGGGTCTCGGTCGGCCAGTCGGTGCCGGCCGACGCGGTCGTCGAGTCCGGCGCCTCGCACGCCGACGAGTCGCTGCTCACCGGCGAGAGCGCACCGATCCCGAAACGCCCGGGCGACGCGGTCGCCGCGGGCAGCCTGAACCTGTCCGGGCCGCTCGTGGTGCGGCTGCAGCGGGCTCCGGGCGAGTCGCGGCTCGCCGAGATCGTCGCGCTGATCGACGCGGCGTCCGCGTCGCGGCCGCGCCTCGCCCGGCTCGCGGACCGGATCTCCGGGCCGTTCCTCGTCGCAGTGATGCTGCTCGCGGCGGCGGCGTGGGTGGGCTGGCAGTTCGTCGACCCGACGCGGGCGCTGTGGGTCGCGGTGTCCGTGCTGATCGTCACCTGCCCGTGCGCCCTGTCGCTGGCGACGCCGGTCGCACTGCTCGCCGCGGCGGGCTCGCTCGCGCGTCAGGGGCTGCTGGTCCCCTCGACCCAGGCGATCGAGACCCTCGCGCGGATCGACACCTTCGTCTTCGACAAGACCGGCACGCTGACGCTCGACCGCCTCGCGCTGGTCCGCGTCGATCCGCTGGGCCGCCCCACGATCGACCGCCCGGACGCCCTCGCGATCGCGGCCACGCTCGAGGCCGGGTCGCTGCATCCGATCGGCCGGGCGCTGGTCGCCGCGTGCCCCGCCGACCGGACGCCACCCGAGGTCGCCGACCTCGCGGAGCACGGTGGCGCCGGCATCGCCGGCCGTGTGCGGCTGGACGGACGGTGGCACGACGCACGCATCGGTCGTGCCGACTTCGCCGCAGCGGGGTCGCGGGCCGACGGCGTGGTCCTCGCACTGGACGGCGAGCCGCTCGCCCGCTTCGAGTTCGCCGAGACGCTGCGGCCCGACGCGGCGTACGCGCTGAGTGCGCTCGCCGCCGACGGCGCCGCGATCGTGATGCTGTCGGGCGACGAACGGTCACGGGTCGCGCGGGTCGCCGGCCTGCTCGGCGTGGCCGACCACCACGCCCAGGCCGCCCCAGAGGACAAGCTCGCGCACATCGCCGCGCTGCAGCGCGACGGCCGTCGGGTCGCGATGGTGGGCGACGGCATCAACGACGCACCGGTGCTGGCGCGCGCCGACCTGTCGGTCGCTTTCGCCACTGGCGCGCCGCTCGCCCAGCACCACGCCGACCTGCTGCTGCTCGGCGAACGGATGGGCACACTGATCGAGGCGCGGCGACTCGCCCGGCGCACGCTGCGGGTGATCACCCAGAACCTGGTGTTCGCCGCGCTCTACAACGCGATCAGCATCCCGCTCGCGCTCGCCGGCCTGATGCCGCCGTGGCTCGCCGGCCTCGGGATGGCGGCGAGCGCGCTCGTGGTGGTCGCCAACGCGCTGCGGCTGGCGCGCCCGGCGGGCGCCGCCGCCACGTCGGCGCCGGTGCCGGCGCCCGCGCACGGCTGACCCGGCGCGCCCCGCGAGACGCGCCCCATGGACGTCCTGTACCTGCTGGTGCCGCTGTCGGTCGTGCTCGTGTTCGCGATCGTCGCCGTGCTCGCCTGGTCGGTGCGCAACGGCCAGTTCGAGGACGTCGAACGCGAGGGCGAGCGGATCCTGCGCGACGAGGCGCCGCCGACCCTCGGCCGGCTTGACTCAGATCAAGAGTGATCCCGGCCGGCTCGCCACAATGCGGCGAAGGCAATTCGGGTAGAGAACCAGGTGAGCACGCTCGCGCAGGCAACCTACAACGACACGGTCGTTCGGCAGTTCGCGGTGATGACCGTGGTGTGGGGCATCGTCGGCATGCTCGTGGGCGTGGTGATCGCCGCGCAGCTCGCGTTCCCAGCCCTCAACTTCGACGTGCCGTGGCTGTCGTACGGCCGCCTGAGGCCGCTGCACACGAACGCGGTGATCTTCGCGTTCGGCGGCTGCGCGCTGTTCGCGACCAGCTACTACGCGGTGCAGCGAACCTGCCAGACGCGGCTGTTCGGCGGGCCGCTCGCGGCGTTCACCTTCTGGGGCTGGCAGCTGGTGATCGTGCTGGCCGCGATCACGCTGCCGCTCGGGTACACCAGCGGCAAGGAATACGCCGAGCTCGAGTGGCCGATCGACATCCTGATCACGCTGGTGTGGGTCGCCTACGCGGTGGTGTTCTTCGGCACGATCGCTACCCGCAAGGTCAGGCATATCTACGTCGCCAACTGGTTCTACGGCGCGTTCATCATCACGGTCGCCCTGCTGCACGTCGTCAACAGCGCGGCGCTGCCGACCAGCCTGATGACCTCGTACTCCGCGTACGCCGGCGTGCAGGACGCGATGGTCCAATGGTGGTACGGACACAATGCGGTGGGCTTCTTCCTCACCGCCGGCTTCCTGGGGATGATGTACTACTACGTGCCCAAGCAGATCGGCCGGCCGGTGTACTCGTACCGCCTGTCGATCGTGCACTTCTGGGCGCTGATCTTCACGTACATGTGGGCGGGCCCGCACCACCTGCACTACACCGCGCTGCCCGACTGGGTGCAGTCGCTCGGCATGGTCTTCTCGCTGATCCTTCTCGCGCCGTCGTGGGGCGGAATGATCAACGGGATCATGACCCTGTCGGGTGCCTGGCACAAGCTGCGCGACGACCCGATCCTGCGCTTCCTGATCGTCTCGCTGTCCTTCTACGGCATGTCGACCTTCGAGGGTCCGATGATGTCGATCAAGACCGTCAACGCGCTGTCGCACTACACGGACTGGACGATCGGTCACGTGCACTCGGGTGCGCTCGGCTGGGTCGGCCTGGTGTCGATGGGCAGCCTGTACTACCTGGTGCCGCGGCTGTTCGGCCGCCCCCAGATGTACAGCATCCGGGCGATCGAGGTGCACTTCTGGGTCGCCACGATCGGGATCGTGCTCTACGCGGTGGCGATGTGGATCAGCGGGGTCACGCAGGGGCTGATGTGGCGTGCGGTCGAGGCCGACGGCACGCTGACCTACACGTTCGTCGAATCGGTCAAGGCGAGCTACCCGTACTACTACGTCCGTCTGCTCGGAGGCGTGCTCTACCTGGCGGGCATGCTGATCATGGCCTGGAACGTCGCCAAGACGATCGCCGGCGCCAAGCCGGTCGCGGTGCCGGTGCTGCCGGCCGCGGCCCACGCCTGAGGCCCCAGAGGAGGACACGTCATGGCGATGTCGCACGAGAAGATCGAGACCAACACCCTGCTGCTGATCGTCCTCACGCTGGTCACCGTGGCGATCGGCGGGCTGGTCGAGATCGTGCCCCTGTACTTCCAGAAGTCGACCACCGAGGCCGTCCAGGGCCTCAAGCCCCGGGACGCGCTGCAAGTGGCCGGGCGCGACGTCTACCGGCGCGAGGGCTGCTACAACTGCCACTCCCAGATGATCCGCCCGTTCCGCGCCGAGACGCTGCGCTACGGCCCGTACTCGGTGGCCGGAGAGTTCGTCTGGGACCACCCGTTCCAGTGGGGCAGCAAGCGCACCGGCCCGGATCTGGCGCGCGTCGGCGGCCGCTACAGCGACGAGTGGCATCGCGCGCACCTGATCAATCCGCGGGACCTGGTGCCCGAGTCGAACATGCCCGGCTATCCGTGGCTGGAGCGCGCCGCGGTGGACGTGGCGCAGGTGCAGGCCAACATGCGCGCGCTGCGCCGACTGGGCGTGCCGTACGACGATCAGGACATCGCGAAGGCGCCCGAGCAGCTCAAGGGCAGGACCGAGATGGATGCGCTGATCGCCTACCTGCAGAGCCTGGGCACGGTCATCAAGTAACCGAGGAACCGTCGATGGACGTCAACATCCTGCGCGGTCTGATCACCGCGATCTCGCTCGCGTGCTTCGTCGGCATCGTGGTGTGGGCATACGCGCCCCGGAACAAGGCGCGATTCGAGCGCGACGCGCGCCTGCCGCTCGACGACTGACGGAGGACCCGGATCATGGCCGACTTCACCAGCGGGTTCTGGTCGCCGTTCATCGCGATCGTCACGCTCGCATCGATCGCCGCGTGTGCGCTGCTGCTCGCGCTCAACAGCCGGCGGCCGCCGCCCACGCCGGACAACACCACCGGCCACGTGTGGGACGGCGACCTGCGCGAGGCGAACAATCCGCTGCCCCGATGGTGGAGCGGCCTGTTCGTGATCACGCTGGCGTTCGGACTGGTCTACTTCTATCTGTACCCGGGGCTGGGCTCGTACGCGGGCAGCCTGGGCTGGTCGCAGGCGGGTCAGTACGGCGCCGAACGCAAGGCGCTCGACGCGGAGATGGCACCGGTGTACGCGAGCTTCCAGGCGCGGCCCGTGAGCACGCTGGTCGGCGACGCTCAGGCGCGTGCGATCGGCGAACGCCTGTTCCTCAACAACTGCGCGCAGTGCCACGGTTCGGACGGGCGGGGCGCGCGCGGGTTCCCCAACCTGACGGACGGCGACTGGCTGTACGGGAACGCGCCCGAGCGGATCCAGGAAACGATCGCCCGGGGCCGCAACGGGGTGATGCCCGCGCTCGGGGCGGCGGTCGGCGGCGCGGCCGAGGTCGAGCAGCTCGCGCAGTACGTGCTGTCGCTGTCGGGGGCGTCCACCGACCCCGTGAAGGCCGAGCTCGGCAAGCCCCGGTACGGCGTGTGCGCGGCCTGCCACGGCACGGACGGCCGTGGCAACCAGGCGCTCGGCGCACCGAACCTGACCGACCGCATCTGGCTGCACGGCGGCGGCCTGCAGGCCGTGGTCGGGATCATCAACAACGGCAAGGACAACATGATGCCCGGCTGGAGCGACAAGCTCACCGAGGGTCAGATCCACGTGCTGTCCGCTTACGTGCTCGGCCTGTCCCAGCCGGCGCCTGCGTCCGTCGGCAGGTGATCGGATCCGAGCGATGCTCGACGCCCCGCCGGCATCTCAGCGGCCGACGGCCCAGACCATGACCGAGGCCCGCCGGGTGATCCCGATCGAGCCCGCCGCCGACGACGGTGGCGGGCTGTTCTCGCTGTACCAGGCGCACCAGAAGATCTACCCGCGCGCGGTGACCGGCACCTTCGCGCGTCTGCGCTGGGTCGCGGTGATCTTCACCCAGCTGATCTTCTACGGCCTGCCGTGGCTCACCTGGAACGAGCGGCAGGCGGTGCTGTTCGACCTGCAGGCCCGCAAGTTCTACCTGTTCGGCGTCGTCCTGTGGCCGCAGGACTTCATCTACCTGGCCGGGCTGCTGATCGTGGCCGCGCTGTCGCTGTTCTTCTTCACTGCGGTGGCCGGCCGGCTGTGGTGCGGCTACGCCTGCCCGCAGACCGTCTACACCGAGCTGTTCATGTGGATCGAGCGTCGCATCGAAGGCGACCGGGTCGCGCGCATGAAACTCGACGACGCACCGTGGTCGGCACGCAAGCTGCGCGTCAAGGCGACGAAGCACGCGTTGTGGCTCGCGCTCGCGCTGCTCACCGGGTTCACCTTCATCGGCTACTTCGCGCCGATCCGCGAGCTCGGCGGCGAGCTCCTCGCGATGCAGCTCGGGCCCTGGCAGTGGTTCTGGATGCTGTTCTACGCCTTCGCGACCTGGGGCAACGCGGGCTTCATGCGAGAGCAGGTCTGCAAGTACATGTGCCCCTACGCGCGCTTCCAGAGCGCGATGTTCGACAAGGACACGCTGATCATCAGCTACGACACCGCCCGTGGCGACCCCCGAGGCTCCCGCGGGCGCAAG
>Ga0169931_10003887_pt1 | contig 23479 bp, 13 predicted proteins | sample Kivu_15m_20L_FD_129675 | JGI IMG/M metagenome (GOLD analysis project Ga0169931, IMG submission 129675) | Freshwater microbial communities from Lake Kivu, Western Province, Rwanda to study Microbial Dark Matter (Phase II) - Kivu_15m_20L... | ecosystem: Environmental > Aquatic > Freshwater > Lake...
CTGAGTCGTGCTCCCGCCGGGGCAAGCCCGAGCGGAGAGCAGAGCGATCTCAGCCCGAAGGCTTCGCAAGAAATAAAAAGGAGGAGACGAGGAAGCGGCGGGCCATGTAGCCTTGAGTCGTGCTCCCGCCGGGGCAAGCCCGAGCGGAGAGCTTCTTCGCTTCTCCCTGCCCTCCTTTCTCCCCGAGGCCTCCGTCGGCCTTGTGCCGGCGGGGCCGCGACTCACAGCTACCCGCCCATTAGAAAAGAAATTTCCTCGTCACCGTCGGGCTTGCCCCGGCGGGACGGTGACTCACCAGCTACCCCCCGCCAAATCCATTCGTAAAGCGGAGAACGGGCGGGGCTTTTCTCCGCCCCTGGTAGCCTCTGAGTCGTGCTCCCGCCGGGGCAAGCCCGAGCGGAGAGCTTCTTCGCCTCTCTCGTAACTCCGGGGTTCGCCGAGCAACTCCCAGCAATTCTCCAGTACTATACACTTGATCATTTACCATCGAATATACACAATACGTCACTTGCGCACACAAAACTACTATCTCAAGGACACTAACGATGCTTCCGCCGCAACCCATCTACACGACCGCCAACACAACCGCCGCCTATCAGCTCAATTGGTCCCTAACTTTATTTTTACGGCATCCTTTTTCGTTTTCCTCAGCCTGCTTCGATGCTTTGCGGGAGATTACAGAGGTGGATTCGGTGCGTATTTTGGAGCATCAGCAAATCGAAGCTCGGCAATTGCGATTCTTCGTTAGCACTCAGCCACAAGTTTCTCCAGCGGAAGTGATTCGCTCTGTAAAAAGTCGATTGCAGTATTTAATCCGGGGGGAGGATCCGAAACTTTTTCAGCGCAATTACAGCATTTGCAGCGTTGGGGATCCGGATAATGATCGCTTGCATGCCTATATTTCTAAACAACCGTCTAGGCATCGAATGGCGGATCCACGGGTTCAAGAACTCATGGAATCCCTTCAGTTTTTGGATGAAGCGGTTGATTTAACGCAGGTTCGTTTAAGCTCTTACGGCCAGTATTTATATAATTTGCATATTGTGCTTGAGAACTATGACCATCTGCATAATGTTCACGAGTCTCATCTTCGTCAGCTGCGATCAATGATCATTCGAGCGTGTGAGCGGAAGCAGCAGCTATTAGCGCGTATAGGCTTGGTGACCAACCATATGCACATTCTATTGGGTTGTGGCATATGCAGTTCGCCGCAAGAAGTAGCTTTATCCTTAATGAACAATATGGCCCATGTGATGGGGATGAAGGCGATGACTGAGTTCAGTTATTATGTCGGAACGTTTGGTCCTTACAATCGAAATGCGATTCGCCGTAGCCTCGCGGCAACATAGGATTGCCTCAACTCTCCCCGAGGCCTCCGTCGGCCTCGTGCCGGCGGGGCCGCGACTCACAGCTACCCGCCCATTAGAAAAGAAATTTCCCCGTCACCGTCGGGCTAGCCCCGGCGGGACGGTGACTCACCAGCTACATAGCCTCTGAGTCGTGCTCCCGCCGGGGCAAGCCCGAGCGGAGAGCTTCTTCGCCTCTCCCTGCCCTCCTTTCTCCCCGAGGCCTCCGTCGGCCTTGTGCCGGCGGGGCCGCGACTCATAGCTACCCGCCCAATAGAAAAGAAATTTCCCCGTCACCGTCGGGCTTGCCCCGGCGGGACGATGACTCACCAGCTACATAGCCTCTGAGTCGTGCTCCCGCCGGGGCAAGCCCGAGCGGAGAGCAGAGCGATCTCAGCCTGAAGGATTCGCAAAAGATGAAAAGGGAGGAGGCAGCGGAGGGGGCTTGGTAGCTGTTTTATCTTTTTGTTTTGTTAAATAGTTATGTAAAGCATTGAAAGTTCCTGAAGAATAAATCGCTAGAGGAGGGTTTTATCCAAAGGAGGTAGATCGTTCGATTTATGTGATGAGATTAAGAGTTTTCGTTGTTGACGGGCTGACTCAATGATGTATTCTGAAATTCACTTTTCGTTACTGCTATCTGGTAGCCTTTTGGTGAAAAAACATGAGTGGCAATTGTCGAGTTTGCCATAACGTGGTCCGGCCTGCCAGCAGACGGTGGTGGGATTGGTGTTTGCTACCCTTCGGTTTTTTTCCGGTACGTTGTCTTCTTTGTCTAACCAGGTCTTACCGGAACTCTTTGCTTCCTTCCGGACGGCGCGCTTCAGAGAATTATCGCGAATATCAAATGGAAGTTCCGGATGAGGAGCCTAAAGCGAAAGAATCGTCGCGCGAAGGCTGAATTCTGAATCGCTTTGCTTTGTAGGCGAAACCGGTTAAAATAAAAAACAAACAGCGGGAGTAGTCTCTCCCCAATTGCCTCTTCTTACATCCCACCCGACCCACTGTTCGATCAGGATTCGTCGAATAGAACCGGTCGAATCAATCCGGTCGAATAGGACAAGTCAAATGCTACGATTAACCAGCAATGCGACGGTGCAGACCTGTGGAGGCACCAGTCGCCGAGATTTTTTGCAGGCCGGAGCACTTGGAGCGCTGGGCTTCAGTCTGGCTCAATATCAAGCGGCGGCAGCGGCCGGCAAAGTGGATCCATCCAAAAGCAAACGTTCATGCATCATGATTTTTAATCTGGGTGCTCCGAGCCATTTAGATACGTGGGACATGAAGCCAGAGGCACCGGCGGAGATTCGGGGCCCGTTCCAACCGATTGCGACCAACGTATCGGGGATTCAATTGTCCGAGATCCTCCCCAAGCATGCGCAGATCGCAGACAAGTTTGCTTTGGTGCGATCTTGTTTTCATCGCGGGGCAGCGGTGCATGATGCGGGTTGGCAAATCATGCAAACGGGACGTCAATTCACCGGTGGAGTCAATACGCCTCACGCGGGATCGACAGCGGCTTACTTGTTGGGGCGTAGATCCGATCTGCCTCCTCACGTCGTATTGCCAGAGACGATGGGACGCGGTGGCGGGAATTTGCCAAATGGACAAGCGGGAGGTTTTTTGGGAAAAGCCTATGATCCGTTCGCCTTGATGGCAGATCCCTCGCAAAAAGATTTTAAGGTGCCCGATCTCTTGCCGCCGGATAACATTGGCGAAGCGAGATTGAACCGACGGCAGCGAATGCGAAGTATTGTCGAAGAGCAGGTGAAGAAATTTGAGTCGAGCGAGGCAGCTCGCATCATGGATGAAAATTTTCAGTCCGCTTATCGCTTGATGACGAGTACTCAGGCGCGAGCAGCGTTTGATTTATCGGCCGAGCCGGCTGAGGTTCGCGAACGATATGGAATGAATCGCTTCGGGCAGTGTTGTTTATTGGCGCGCAGGTTAATCGAGTCTGGAGTGCGGTTCGTGACCATCAACGCTTTTCTGACGGTATTCGATGAGATCACGTGGGATATTCACGGCAGCAAACCTTTTACTTCGATCGAAGGCATGAAAAACATTGTGGCTCCGATGTATGATCAAGCGTACTCGGCGTTGATCGAAGATCTGCATCAGCGCGGTCTGCTCGATGATACGCTGGTATGCAATTTGGCTGAATTCGGTAGAACGCCAAAGGTGAACCCAGCCGGAGGACGCGATCATTGGCCACAGTGCTTTACCGTATATTTTGCTGGTGGTGGTGTCCGCGGCGGACAAGTGATTGGAGCCAGCGATCCGATCGGAGCGTTTCCCGCTGATCGACCGGTGGAACCACCGAATGTTGTCGCGACCATCTTCCATAGTTTAGGGCTTGATCTGGAAACTCTTTTACCTGGCCCTTCCGGTCGTCCTTTTCCAATTGTTGATCATGGCTTTCGCGAAATCAGCGAACTTTTCGCATAATGGATACCAAGATGAGTGTGACCACACTTTCGTTTCCAGTCGACGCAAGAAATTCAAGTGGCCTGAAATGTTCAAACGGTATGAGATGTTCAAATGATGTGAGAGAATGGAACGGTAGAGGGCGACGTCGCGCAACGATCGTGTGGGCGCTACTCTGGATCGCCGCGGCTTGGGGGGGATCGCCCGCGAGCGTCTCTGGAACGGATCCGGTAGTTGAAGAGCAAAAAGAATCTCTCACCATTCAGTCGATGCTGGTCGATGGGATCGTTCTGCAGCCTCGGGTGGTGGATATACAGTCTGCCGCGCGTTGGCAAACGGTAACGCTACAGACTCGCCTGAAGAACGGCCTGTTAGGAGCGGAGATACCGAGCGCCCAAATTCGCTGGAAAGTTACGAATCCAGAAGTTGCCAAATTTGAAAATGGACGCGTGATTCCACTGAAGGATGGGCTTACATCTTTGGTCGCGCAGTGGATTTCGCCGGAGGGAGTAGGTTACGTCGATGCGGTTGCGGTGCGAATTACGCAAGCGGATAAACCGGCGGAATGGGAATTTAAGCATCATGTTCAAGCCGTATTGGCTCGAGCGGGCTGCAACAGCGGTGCTTGTCACGGGGCGTTGGCGGGAAAAGGGGGCTTTCGCTTATCGCTTCGCGGATACGATTCCGTTGCAGACCATTTCACCATGGTTATGCAAGACCGCGGTCGCCGAATTGAACTGGCAGATCCAGCCAAAAGTTTGCTGCTCACCAAGCCCAGTGAAGTGGTTCCGCACAAGGGAGGTTTAAGGCTTCCCGCCGGCAGCGACAATTATCGAGTGTTGGCTGAATGGATTGCTGCTGGCGCTCCAGTAGAACCTGCGACTCCGGTAAAGCTGGAAAAGATTGAAGTACTGCCTGGCCGCGTGCTGATGCGAAAAGGAGAAAGCCAACAGATCGTGGTCTTGGCGCACTATGACAATGGTCGAGTGGAAGATGTGACCCATTGGGCAAAGTTTTCCGCAAGCGATGAATCGGTATGCCAGGTCGACGAAAGTGGAAAAGTAACGATTCTAGGGCATGGCGAAGGTGCCATTGTTGTCTGGTACGCCAGTCGACTGATGTTGTCGCGTATCACCGTCCCATTCCCCAATGAAGTCGGTGAATCGCAATACGCGGTTCTGGCAAATGGCTCGCCCATCGATCGACTGGTGACGCAGCAGCTGCGCGAATTAAGGCTCCCTCCATCGCCTCTTTGCTCGGACAGCGAATTCGTACGGCGAGCGTTTCTGGATACCTTGGGTGTGTTACCCACGGCGACAGAAGTCAAGCAATATATGGAGAGCAGCGAGCCCAACAAAAAGGAAAAACTGATTGATCATTTGTTGAGTCGACCTGAATTTGTGGATTATTGGGCATACAAGTGGTCGGATATTTTGATGATCAACGGAACGTTGTTGCGACCCGATGCGATTAAAGCGTATTACCAATGGGTGCGAAGTAGCGTAGAAAAAAATGTACCCTGGGATCAATTCGCCCGAGAGATCATTACGGCAAAAGGTAATTCACTCGACCAGGGAGCCACCAATTTTTATTCGCTCAGTCAAGATCCAGAAACGATGACAGAGAATGCCTGTCAAGCTTTTATGGCGTTATCGATTGGATGCGCGAAGTGTCACAATCATCCACTTGAGAAATGGACCAATGATCAATACTACGCGATGGCCAATCTGTTTGCTCGCGTTCGTGCCAAAGGCTGGGGAGGAGATTCTCGAAATGGGGATGGCAAGCGAACCCTCGTCGTTTTGGAACGAGGCGACTTGATTCAACCCTCGACCGGTAAACCTCAACCCCCTGCCCCGCTCGATGCACCCGCGATCGATTCGAATCTAACCTCCGATCGCCGCGAATACCTGGCGCAGTGGATGACGGCTCCCGAAAACCCTTACTTCACCAAAGCGATTGTTAATCGCGTCTGGGCGAATTTTTTTGGTATCGGCTTAACGCAGCCGGTCGATGATTTGCGAGTCAGCAATCCGGCCAGCAATCCCGAACTGTTTGAACTGCTTTCCAACTACGTGGCGGAAGAAAAATACGATCTGAAAAAATTGATGAAACTCATCTTGTTGTCCAATACCTATGCGCTTCAAAGCAACACGGTGACAGGCAATGAACAAGATCATAAATTCTTTTCGCATTACTACCCAAAACGGCTCATGGCGGAAGTGATGCATGATGCGATCTGCCAAGTGACTTCGGTGCCTACGAAGTTTGAGCAAATCGAATTCCCGGGCTCAGATTTTGCGAAGACCGAGTTTTATCCGGAGGGGACCCGAGCGGTTCAGTTGTACGATTCTGCTGTTCGCAGTTACTTTTTGAAGACTTTCGGTAGGAATCAGCGACGCATTGTCTGCGAATGCGAGCGGAGCGACGAGTCGAGCGTTGTGCAAGTGTTGCATCTGAGCAATGGTACGACGGTCAATGAGAAACTAGCCTCCGATAAATCGGTCATTGGGCAATGGTTAAGTGAGAACCGTGGAGCAAATCAGATCGTAGAAGAGGCGTATTGGCGAACCATTTCGCGTTCCCCCAGCGAGAGTGAACGAGCAAGATTTGTACAGGAATTGGAGGCTGCTCCCGCGGAGGAACGCCGTCAAGTGGTCGAGGATCTATTCTGGGCTCTTTTGTCGTCTCGAGAGTTCCTCTTTAACCACTAAAATCAACCCCCAAATTTGCTCAAAATCCCCCTTTTTTTCATTGAAAAAACTAATAATGAGCATCAATTATCGACTTTTTTTCCACACATTGTTTGCTTCTGATGAAAGGGAGAAAAAAAGATTCGGAAGTAACCCATAAGAGGGTATCAGTAGACCAACCGGACCGTTAAATTGACTTTTAAAGTTAAGTGGTTCGTCGCCATGGACACCCTCCGTTCCGGTGGCCTAGACACCATGATAAACACTCTAAAATAGAAAGCTTGGAACCACGATGAGCCTTCTGGCGATTCAATATCGTCTTGTTCCCGAGAGTCCGATCCTAGTAGCCGCTAATCGCGATGCTTTTTTGGATCGTCCCAACGCAAACCCATCGATTCAATCCGGCAAGCCGCGAACCTTATGCGGAGTCGACCAGCGTACCGGTGGAACATGGTTGGGTGTAAATCAGCACGGTTTGTTTGTGGGCTTGTGCCCAAGACGAACCGAGTCTGCCATCTACGGAAGCAAGTCACGCAGTGTTCTGGTACGCGAAGTTCTAAAGTCTTCTACCTCAGAGAAAGGAGTTGATAAGGCTCTCGAAGAATTATCAGCTCAGCGCTTTGAGGGTTTCAATTTGATTATTGCCGACCATGAGAATGGTTGGTTTATCAAGAGCGATGACGACCATGAAGTGATTCGGTTGGAAGAAGGACTCAATATTGTCGGCAGCCATGAACTGAATGATCCTCGTGATGAGCGCGTTCAATTAGCGCGAAGATTGTTAACCCTGCAGACACTCGATTCACCGGTAAAATTTTTGGCAGTCGCATCTAAAGTATTTGCGCGTGCTCCGGTTGGCGAGGGTCGCCCCAGCATGGTGATGCGGAACCCAGGTTTTGGAACCGTTTCGAGCACATTGATCGCGCTTAGTCCCAAGCCGCGGGATGCAATCTTCCAATACGCCGCCGGCGCACCGGACTTAACGAAGTACGAAGATTATTCACCGCTGCTTCGCGATATTCTGAGCCGCGGACTGCGAGAATCTCGTACGAAGGCGAAAGCCTGATTGGGAACTGAGCTTTTGTTGCCGCTCGTTGAGCGATGGTAGCACCACTCAAGTTTCGCACCACTCAAGTTTCGAAACATTCAAGTTTCGAAACATTCAGGTTTTAAACAAGTAAAGCTCACTGTGATTGCAGTGGGCTTTACTTGTTTTAGCATTACTGTTTTTGCTTTCATGTTGTGCCAGTATTGTCCGCGAGGTTTTCTTGCACGCGCTGATCTGTTAGTTGCCGAGATCGACCAGAGCGGTGGCGATTCCCATCGGGTCGATTTGCCAAGGGATCCAGATCAGGGCGAGGCGATTCATGCGAATATCGGATTTTTTGCTTGGAATTTCGATGGCTTCTAATTCCAATGCATGAGCGTTGAGTCTGCTTTCGATTTCGTCGACCTCGCTTTGGAATTGCTGTGAGAGTTCCTCGTATTGTTGTTGGAGCGACTCCAGGCTTTCTTCGGCTCGAGTGACATCGCTTTGTTTTTGAGCGGTACGGCCGAGCGATTTTGCGGCAGTACCCGCTTTGGAAAGGTTGCTTTTGCTGGCAAGCTTATTGCCGAGTACGGCTCCTAGCAGAGACGTGCCTATGTTGAGAATCGACTCCAGCTTGTGACGTTTAGCATCTTCGCTCTTTTGCTGAACGCGCTGTTCGGCAGTTTGAATTCGATTTTTGAGCGATTGAAGTTTGGTGCTGAATTTATTTTTTAGCTTTTCAGTTTCGGTATCGCGAAGTTCGCGAGCGGCGATATCGAGAGCAACACGAAAGTCCGCTTCGCTTTCGCCTGGTGAACTTGTTCGATTGAGGGCTTTACAGAAAAACAGATTCAATGCTTCGTGGCGGTAGAGATAGTTTTTGAATTCAGTTTCCAGTTTCTTGAATCCGGCGGCCGTAGCTACACCCTCGGGTAGCGGTGCGAATGCGATACCCGAATCGGGTTGAGTTCCCAGTTGTAGTTGCCCATCTCCGATCGATTCGGCCGATTCCCAAGGAGTGTCGGAAAGCTCGGAATCGAGGCCAATGATAAACGAATAGTCCTGCCAGAGATCGACTTTACTTGTGGCCTTTACAAAATGTTGACTGGCCTGTCCCAAGATGGCTGGACGATAGACCAGTTTGGTCGCGTTGCGAGCCAGGCGACTGGGAATCCAAAATAGTTCCACGATACCATTGGGGATCATGGGACGTACATCGGCGGTCGCCGCGGAATGGACTGACGGTTTGACTTGAGTTGTTTCGCGTGTTTCGGAGGGAGAGGTACGATTTTTCATCAACGTTTGAATTTGCTGTCGGCTCAGTGGACCACGCAAGTAGGATAAAGCCCAGCGCGATTGAAAAACACTTGGTGCATCATCGTGAACGTTGTTGAGCAAGAAGACTCGATTGCCGAGAGAAGAGAGGAGTTGGTCCATTTGACTTCGATCAAAGGCAGAGCCCGATTGAAGAGCGGCACCTTCCAGACCATCGAGTACGCGAAGTTTGTCGCGTTCTGTTTGCAAGCGGCCCAAAAACCAGGTACCGATATTCGATAGCCCCTTATAGTCCAGATCCACAGGATTTTGTGTGGCCAACACGATCCCCAACCCATAGGCTCGCGCCTGCTTCAAAAGCGTCAGCATCGGTTGTTTGGTAGGAGGTTTCGCATTGGGTGGAAAATATCCAAAAACTTCGTCCATGTAAAACAGGGCGCGTAAACTGCTTGTGCCCGGTTGGCTGCGCATCCAAGTGAGTAGTTCTCCGAGCAGCAATGTTACGAAAAACATTCGTTCCGCATCGTTGAGATGGGCTATCGAGAGAATAGAAAGCCGTGGATGGCCATCGGCCGTATAAAGCAATTTTTTGATGTCGAGCGGTTCGCCTTCGAGCCAGTTCGCAAATGTGGGTGATGCCAGCAAGTTATTGATGCTGAGCGCAAACTTCGCGCGGGCATCGGCGTTCATGAATGCATTTAGTTCCAACATTCCGACGCGCTGGAATGGAGGTGTTTGAATTTGTCGAATGAGTTCCGGTAGGCTAAGGTCCTGACCTGCACGCCAAGCCTTATCTAAAATATTGGCAAGTAAAATATGTTCTTGACTCGAGATGGGGTCCGCGTCTTTACCTAGAAGAGTCAGCAGTCCGGAGACAGCGCTATTGATCTTTTCCCGAAAGGTCTCTGCATCTTCGATCACTTCATTGCCGGGGGCATCGAAGCTACGGAGTATCGTCAAGGGAAGGCCCGCATTGCTGCCAGGGGTATAGATGGCAATGTCGACGCTGTCGCGAAAACGGGCGATGCGATCGGGCTGCTGATCCCACTGAGCCAAGCCTTCTTTCCAACGGTTGGCGGTTTTTTCTGCAAATTGTGGCGGAGTAAGTCCTTGCCTTGTCGCTTCAGCCGGATCGACCCAAGGCTCAAAATCTTGCGGTGCCAGATTCGGAAAGGTCAGTAGCAAATTTCCCAAATCTCCTTTGGGATCAACAATGATGGCAGGAATGCCATCGATCGCAGCTTCCTCCAGCAGCGCGAGGCACAAGCCCGTTTTTCCGGAGCCCGTCATACCGACGCATAAAGCGTGCGTGGTAAGGTCCTTGGAATCGTACATGGTCAGTTCGTCTTGGACGGTTCGACTTGAAATGTCGTACTTTTTGCCGAGGTAGAAGGAACCGAGTTTTTCGTAGGGGGGAAGATTGCTCATGGTGGCGATCAGCTTTTGCCAGAGAATGAAAATAAGATCGATGAGAACAAGTGCAACGACATGGCCAACAAAATAACATGCCGCTTGGAGTTTAGGCTATAGGCTTGTCTTGGAGAGTTTAGGCTACTGGAAATCGCGCGATCTCTGTTGCCGAACCACAACCGACCTGCGTATGATAGGCGGGTCGATCTCAGCGGGGGTGGCTTGGATTTGGGTGAGGGCGAGGAGCGGATTATCATGGCAAAACGCAAGGAAGATCCGTTATCCCCGGAGGAGCAGCAGTTGCTCAACACGATCCAGCAAAAGCCATCGAGGCTTAAAGCGCATTCGATTCAATCTTTGCTGAATCGACTGATAAACGAGCGGGGTTATGCGGCTGTACAGGGGGGGGAGGCGATTCGCGAGTTATGGACTGAAGTTGTCGGTCCAGGGCTTGCGGGGCAAAGCAAGCCTGGAAACCTGCGAGCCGGTGTGCTGCATATCCATGTTGCCGACAGTTTGACCCTGCAGGAGCTTCATTTCCGCAAGAGAGAGATTCTGCAGAAAATTCAAACGGGCAACAAGCAATTGCGTATCTCCGACCTCAAATTTAAACTCTCAGGACATTAAAAGATCCTTTTACCCCCCAGCGCCGTAAGGGTAGAAATCTGCTATAATTCAGCGACTGTGGCGGACGCGATTGGATGGACGTAAATTCATTTCCGCCAACAGGTTGTAGCTTGCCCATTTCGGTCTAACTTGGCCTTCGCGCCAGGCCGAGGGACCGGGGGCAAAATCGGAAGCGATTGGGCTACGCATTTGCAACGCTTGGGAGATTGGAAAGCATGAGTGGTGACTCGGAGGAACTCTCTCTGGATCGATCGAGTTATGAAGGCGATGACCTCAAGAAGCTGAACGATTTGGAACACGTTCGCGCCCGTCCCAGTATGTATATCGGCGACACGGGGCTCAAAGGATTGCACCATCTCGTTTATGAGGTGGTCGATAATTCGATCGACGAAGCGATGGCAGGTCATGCCAAAACGGTTTCAGTGACTGTGAATGCCGATGGGTCGGTAACCGTCGAGGACGATGGTCGCGGTATTCCCGTAACACGCCACTCGCAACTCTCCGAAGAAATGGGACGTGATGTGAGCACGCTTGAGGGCGTGATGACCGTGCTCAAGTTCGGTGGAAAGTTCGACAAAAAATCGTATCAAACTTCTGGTGGTCTGCACGGCGTGGGTGTGACGGTCGTCAATTTTCTCTCGCAATGGTGCGAGGTGGAGGTGCATCGCGACGGAGTCGTTTCGACGCAGACCTATGAACGCGGTATTCCGCAAGGGCCTGTGCAGCAAGTGCGCAAGTCCAATCGGCTCGGAACGAAAACGACCTTCAAGCCCGATGGTACCATCTTTCCCAACGTGAAGTTTAATTTCGATACTCTCTACAAACGGTTGCAGGAACTCGCCTTCTTGAATTCGGGAGTTCGTATTGTTTTCAAAGACGAACGCAATGGCGAAGGGGGAGACTTTTGTTACGAACGCGGCATCGTGGAGTTCGTCGAACATCTCAATCGAGCCAGCGAAGTGCTGCACAATGATGTGATCTTGATTGAAGGATCATCCGAAGGGATCCAATATTCGGTAGCATTCCAATATTCCAAAGAATACTCTGAAAACTTGCAGTCTTTCGTCAATAACATCAACACGATCGAAGGTGGCACTCACGTGTCCGGCTTCCGCTCGGCGTTGACGCGTTCGCTCAATAATTACGGCAAGAAAGAAAATATCATCAAGGAACAATTAACGGGCGAAGATTTCCGCGAAGGCTTAACGGCCGTCATCTCGTTACGCGTTCCGCATCCTCAGTTCGAAGGCCAAACGAAAACCAAACTCGGAAACAGCGAAGTCGAAGGTATTGTCAACTCGGCTGTCGGCGAGCAGTTGACCAAATACCTGGAGGAACATCCTCGCAGCGCGAAAGATATGGTGCGCAAAGCGATCCTTGCCTCCGAGGCGCGCGATGCGGCACGGCGGGCTCGCGAGCTGTTGCGAAAACGCAAAGATGCTCTTAGCGGAGGTGGTTTGCCAGGAAAACTTCGCGACTGTATCAGCAACAAAATGGAAGAGTGCGAATTGTATTTAGTGGAAGGTGATTCGGCCGGTGGTAGTGCAGAGGGTGGCCGCTTCCGCGATACGCAAGCGATTTTGCCACTGCGTGGAAAGATCATCAATGCCTTCAAAAGTCGTGAAGATAAAGTGCTGGCTAACGAAGAAGTTCAAAGCATGATCCAAGCGATCGGAGCGGGAATCGGTTTGGATCAGAATATTGATAAACGACGGTACAACAAAGTGATCATCATGACCGACGCGGATATCGATGGTTCTCACATCCGTACCCTGCTGCTCTGTTTCTTCTATCGGCAAATGTATCAATTGGTTGTGGGTGGGCATGTCTATGTGGCTCAGCCACCGCTGTTCCGCGTGGTGCGATCGCGCGGTAAAGAAACGTATTACGTCCAAACCGAAGAAGAAATGAAGACCCAGTTGACCGAACGCGGTTTGGCAGATAGCCGTTTGGTTCTTGAGAATGGATCGGAAATCGCGGGGGACAACATGCGCAGCCTTTGTGCTACCCTCAGTACGATGGAAGATTCTTTACTTGCTCTGGAACGTCGCGGCATCAGCTTGCGAGCGCATGCCGAGAGACAGGAATTGGATTCGGGGCGGTTGCCGATTTATTCGGTTGCGATTGGGCCAGAACTTCACTGGTTCGTGTCGCGAGAAAAGCTTGATCAATTCCTGGCCGAGCGTGGTTTGACCGAAGTTTCAGCCAAGCCGAGCGAAGCGACTGCTAACGGTAAGACGGATGCAGAGGTAACCGAAAATGCGCGTCGTGCTCCACGTATTATCGAATTACACGAGGTTCGCAATATTAACGCGGGTTTGAAGGGACTTGAGGCACTTGGCTTCAATGTTATGGATCTGTTGTCCCAGGAGCGAACAGGTACAACGGAGTCGCGTTGGAAGTTGATCCGCGAAGAAAATGAAATCGGTGTCGATGATCTCCGCGGACTGCTAGGCGCCATCCGCGCTGCTGGTGAAAAAGGCCTCACGGTGACACGCTTTAAAGGTCTTGGTGAAATGAATGCCGAAGAATTAAGAGAAACGACACTCGATCCGAGCAATCGTACTTTGGTCAAAGTAACATTGACCGATGCGGCGGCCGCTGACGAAATGTTCCGCGTGCTGATGGGAGATAAAGTCGAGCCACGTCGTGAATTCATCGAGAAGCATGCGCTCGATGTTCGCAACTTGGACGTCTAAGGGAAAGGGTCGAGGGTCGTGCGAATCGGTTTGGCATTTCGATTGTTTTTTAAAGCATTAGCTGGCGGAAAAACGGCGGATGAATTGGATGCTGTGCTGCGAGGCAAAACGGCGCTCAGTTCGCCCGCCACAGCGAGTCTTTCTACTACGGCGGAAAGGACCGCGCCGGAGCCAAAGCCTGCACCTAAACCTGCTGCGCCATCGCAGAGTGAAGCGATCACTCTGCTGGCAACGCTGCAGCGCGAAGCGCGTTTGATCGACTTGGTTCAAGAACCGCTCGACCAGTACCCCGATGCGCAGGTCGGTGCTGCCGCTCGCGATGTGCTCCGAGATACTCGCAAGACGCTCGAGCGAATCTGTGGTATCCAGCCCTTACTGACGGAGGCTGAAGGGGCTCAGGTCGAAGTGCCCACGGATGCTTCGCCCATGCGGTGGAAGATTTCTGGAGCAGCCTCTGCATCGAAACGAGGAACCGTTGTGCATCCCGGTTGGCAAGCGACTCGTTGCCAATTGCCGCAGTGGAACGGAATCGCGGCAGATGCCGTGGTTATTGCCCCAGCAGAAGTGGATATCAACGCTTAAGGCTTCATGCAATCATGTCTGCAAGGTTTGCTGTCGGAATCGATCTGGGCACCACCAATAGCGTGGTAGCCTATTGCCCATTATCCGAGGAAAAAGCGAACGTTCAGCTGGTCCCTATCTCCCAATTTGTGGCGCCGGGACAACTCGAAACGTTCCGCGCTCTCCCTTCGTTTCTCTATCTGCCAACGGCCGAGCAATGGGAAAGCGGAGTTTGGAACATGGAGGGAGAGCCCTACAGGAATATCGTTATCGGCGCGTACGCTCGGCAAGTTTCCGCCGAGCAGCCCGAGCGAACGATTGCGGCAGCCAAGAGTTGGTTGTGCCATGGCCGCGTCGATCGACGAAGTCCTTTGCTTCCCTGGAATTCGTCCGAGTCCATGGAAAAACTCTCGCCCGTAGAGGCATCGAAGTATCTTCTGATTCACTTGATTGACGCTTGGCATAAGCACCAGCCCGCTGCGCCGCTATGCGATCAAATCGTCGTGTTGACCGTACCTGCCTCGTTCGATATGGCGGCCCGAGAGTTGACTCGAGAAGCGGCCATCGCAGCCGGTCTACCTGAAAACTTTACTCTTCTCGAAGAGCCGCAAGCAGCTCTCTATCACTGGCTTCAAAGCCAAGGGGAACAGTGGCGTCGGAAGGTGAAAAAAGGGGATGTACTATTCGTGTGCGATGTTGGTGGCGGCACGACCGACTTGACGCTGGTGCAAGTGGAGGAAGAACAAGGTGAATTAGCCCTCAAACGCATCGCTGTCGGCAACCATCTTTTGGTTGGCGGTGATAACATGGATTTGGCACTCGCTCATTTCTTAGCGCAAAAGTTTGCTCAACGCGGTGTGAAGCTTAATCCATGGCAAAGCGTTTCGTTGTGGCACTCCTGTCGCAAAGCCAAAGAAAGTTTGCTCAATCAGGGTGGACAAGATCCGCAGACGATCGCCGTTCTTGGGCGTGGCAGTCGTTTGATTGGCGGAACCGTGCAAACGGAAATCAGTCGAACGGAGGCGGAAGCCATTTTGGTCGATGGCTTCTTCCCGCGGTGCGGGGTGGAGGCTCTGCCACAAAGGCAGCCGCAAAGTGGATTTCAGGAAATCGGTTTGCCCTATGAGCACGACACGGGGATCACCAAACATGTCGCGCACTTTCTCTCGAATCAATCAACCGCCAAAGCTATTCGGCCGACCCATTTACTTTTCAATGGTGGTGTCTTCAAAGCGGCCGCATTTCGCAATCGACTCGCTCAGGTTGTTTCGAGCTGGAGTGAAAACGAATCTGGGTCGATCGCAGCGCTGGGGGAACTGGAAGATTTAGACCACGCCGTTGCGTGCGGTGCGGCATACTATGCTTGGTCCAGTTCGCACGGAGGTATTCGGATCCGAGGCGGTACGGCTCGCAGCTACTATGTCGGAATTGAGAGTGCCGGCCTGGCAGTCCCGGGAATGCCGCGACCGCTGCAGGCCTTGTGCGTTGTTCCTTTCGGTATGGAAGAAGGGACTGCGATCGATGTGCCCAGTCGCGAGGTGGGGCTCATTGTCGGACAGCCGGTTCGCTTTCGTTTCTTTGCCTCGGCCAATCGCAAAGAAGATAAGCCTGGTAGTATGTTGAAATGGTGGGATGAAGAGGAATTGGTCGAAACAGCGCCGATGGAACTTGTACTACAAGCCGACGCGGTTCCCGACGAAGGCTTCGTGCCTGTGAAATTCCATAGCAAGATTACCGAACTGGGTGTGTTCGAATTGTGGTGCCAAAGTGTTCGCGATAATCAACGTTGGAAGCTTGAATTTAATGTCCGCGAGGATGCTGAGGTTTAAACACAGTGAGTGATGCTGTCGATTTGCTCATGCAGGAGGCACCGAGCCGATACCTGGTAGGAATCGATTTGGGTACCACCAATTGTGCGGTGGCTTATGTGGATACCGAGCCAACGAATCCAACGGTCACAAACTTCAAAATCAAGCAATGGGTTGATTGGCGGATTGAGGAAGAGCGAGACACGCTACCATCGTTCACCTATCAATGGACGGCAGATGAATTAGGCGAACAAGCAGAACGCCGTGGCGGCAAACAGTTACCCAAGCGGACGGTTGGCGTGTGGGCTCGCGAACGAGGTGGCTTGATGCCCGGTCGCCAAATCGGGTCGGCCAAGAGTTGGTTGTGCCATGAGGGTGTCGATCGAACTTCCCCGCTCTTGCCATGGCATGCGGATGAAGATGTTGAAAAAATTTCTCCCGTACAGGCCAGTAGTCTCTATTTGGAACAGATCGTCAAGAATTGGAATGAACGCTTTCCAGAGCACCCTCTGGCTCGGCAAGAAGTGATCATTACTCTGCCAGCATCATTTGATGAAGTTGCCCGCGAATTAACGGTACAAGCGGCTCAGATGGCGGGATTGAGGCGAGTCTTTTTGATTGAAGAGCCCCAGGCTGCCTTCTATGCTTGGTTGTGCCGCAATCGCCAGCAATGGGACAAAATCATTCGCGCTGGACAAACGATTCTGGTATGCGATATCGGGGGTGGAACAACCGATTTTACTCTGATCCGAGTGCGTGAATCGCAGAGTCATAAAGATAATACTCTCGTTGATCCATCCATTGCGTCAACAATAACATTGCATCGCGTTGCCGTGGGACAGCATTTGATTTTGGGTGGAGATAACTTTGACCTGGCATTGGCTCGTTTCCTTGAACAAAAAATGACTCCGGGCAAGCAATTGCCACATCGGCAATGGGAAGCTCTGCGACAGCGTTGCCGCACCGCGAAAGAGATACTCTTAGGGGCCAATGCTCCTGAAAAATATACGATTCATTTGCCAGGGTCTGGAGCGAAGTTGCTGGGAACTGGAACTCAATTGGAAGTCGGTCAGCCGGATATCCAACAAGTCTTGATCGATGGCTTTTTGCCTGAGGTGGAATTCGGCAGTCGTCCGGCTACTGTCGCCAGTGGATTCGTGGAGTTTGGACTTCCTTATGCATCGGATGCCGCGATCACCAAACATCTGAGCGCTTTTTTGCAAGATCAAGCCTGGGCGGGACGGGGCGATGAGGATCGCGGTCGATTCACGGATCTCGCGGCCGCTAAACCTGATTGGATTTTGTTTAACGGTGGTGTACTCGAATCCGAAGTTGTATCACGTACAATTGTACGTGTGGTCTCTTCATGGTTTGCTGGCAAGTTGCCCGATGTTCCAGAGGATTGGCATCCTGGGATTTTGTCGGCACCACGGAAAGATTTGGCGGTAGCTGAGGGAGCGGCTTATTTTGGTTTGGTGCGACGTGGTTTGGGAATCAAGATCGATGCACGCCTTGCTCGCAGCTATTATCTCGCGATTTCCAAACAACCACCACAAGCTCTCTGCTTGGTGCCAGGTGAAGCTTCGCCTGGCGAGAAATTTGTTTTGGCGGATAAGAGCTTGGAATTAGCGGTCGGTGTACCGGTAGAGTTTCCAGTTTATGTTTCCAGTCTACGCTTAGCTGACCCAGTCGGAAAAATCGTCGATGTCGATACCGCCCAGATGCATTCGTTGCCACCTATCCGTACCGTGATCGATACGGGGCGAGGTCGCCAGAGGTCGCTGGAACGTGTCCAACTAGAAGCCGAATTGTCCGAGATCGGCACGCTTCAACTAAGCTGCGTGGCGGTCGAATCCCAAAAACGCTGGAAACTGGAATTCGATATTCGCAGTTCACTAGAAAGTGGTCGTGAAGCGAGTATCGGAGGTGGCGAGAGTGGCGGTATTGTCGATGATGACCTGCTGCGGATAACAGCAGGAGCTATCGAAGAGACTTTTATCTCGGGTACGTTAGCACCAGCCAAATTGGTCAAGGAACTGCGGCAGCGACTGGAGATGGATCGCAGCCAGTGGCCACCCAGCTTGTTGCGAGGAATTTGGCAACAGTTGATCGATGTGGAGGAGGGACGGCGAAAATCGGCCGAACATGAATCGAGGTGGCTCAACTTGCTCGGTTATTGCTTGCGACCTGGTTACGGTATGGCTGCAGATGACTGGCGCGTCACGGAGTGCTGGCGTCGTATTCACGGAAAACTTGGCTTTCCAGCGCTCAGCTCGCGCCAGGAGGCAATTGTTCTTTGGCGTCGAGTGTCCGGTGGGTTTACGGCAGGTCAGCAGTTAGCTTTATGGCAAGCCTTGCAAGGAAGCATCAAGGAACAGATTGCCAATCGCGGCAAAGCGATACGCACTGGGGCAAGCGAATGGATCGAACTTATTCGCTTGGCTGGGTCGTTAGAGTTATTGCCTCTGACTGAGAAAGTTCGCTTCGTTGAACTCTTAAACGAAGTGGTACGCGACAAGAAATCGCAACCCCTGCACGCTGGGGCGTGGTGGTCGATCGGCAGGATTGTCGCTCGAGTCCCCATGTATGGACCCTTGAGTGGAGTGGTAGATGCGGAACGTATCGAGCGGTGGTTGGAAATGTGGTTCATGTTGCCTTTGACCACCAAAGATATGATGCTGGCGGTCATGCAGGCCACCCGACGCACAGGAGATCGATATCGCGACATCCGTGAGGCCTCTCGCCAAGAGGTGCTGAGCTGGTTGGAACGTTTGGATGCCCCCGTTCACTATATCGAACTGGTTCGCGAGGTGGGGCAGTTGGCGGCGCAAGAGCAACAAGAAATTTTCGGCGAAGCCCTGCCGCTCGGACTGCGCTTCGCCAGTGAAGAGTGAAGAATGGGGAGAGAGCTAGGATGCGATCAATCGGCCGCCGAGTCCTTGTTCGCATGCTTGGATGATCCGTTTGACGCAGTCGTCTGCCTCCTGGCTGGTCAAAGTCCTCTCGTCGCTCTGCAACGAGAAAGAGAATAAGACTCGCTTTTTACCATCGCCATCTTTGGCCGCATCTCGATATGTTTCGCGATACTGCAAGTCCCTAAGTAAATCACCTCCAGCGAAGCGGACTGCTTCGGAGAGTTGGTGCCAACGACAGGCTTCGTCGAGAACTAAGTTCAAGTCGCGAACGACAGCCGGATAGGGGCTGATCCATTTGGCGGTCGGCACAATTCGAGCTAGCGGCAGCAACCCATCGATCGATAGTTCGACGAACGAGCAGTTTCCCTCGAGACGTAGTTCTTTTTTTGCCGCTTTCGAGAAAGTGCCAATATGGCCGAATGTTTTGCCGTTCAATTGAAGTTTGGCACCCTCTCCAGCTTCGAGCATCGTACTGGCCCAATCACCGAATGTCCAAGCTTGGACTCCGCAAACCGCTTCCAGGATCGATTCCAGAATACCCTTGGTTTCACTGAAGCTTGAACCGCCTACCCAGCTCAAAGTGCATTGTTCGATCGGAAGACCACCCTCCGCGCTGGGCAAATAGATTTGCGCGACTTCAAACAAATCGGCATCGCGGGCTGATTGAGCCTGATTGTGCAAGCGGCAAGTGAGCAAGCTGGGGACAAGGCTGCGTCGCAAGCGTGTGGCACCTTCGAGCAATGCGATATCGGTCGACAGAGCGGGCAGTTCGGTCCAGGGCGAAAGCACTTCATCGTTGCCTTGGGTGACGACCGATGGCGTCAGCGCTTCATCTAAACCTGCCGCGATCATTACGCCGCGGATGCGTTCTAGCACAACATCTTTGGGGCGTTTGGCCGAAGCGAACATGGGAACAGGCACATTCTCGGGTATTTGTTCATAGCCGTGGATGCGGGCCAGCTCTTCGATCATATCGATTTCGCGAGTCAGGTCTGCTCGCCATGTGGGAGGTGTGACATCCAAGGTACCATTTCCATGGTCGACTATTTTGCATCCCAGCGCTGGAACAATGCGAAGTACCTCGGACAGAGGAATGGAAATACCCAAGATTCGTTCGATTTCGGAACAACGAAACAAAAACCGAGCTGGGGGCTCAAGCGGAGCGGACGCAGAGTCGAGCATGCCGTTTTGGATCGTGCCACCCGCGACTTGTACGATCAACTCGCAGCAGCGTCGGCTGGCCCAGTCGAGTTGTCGTGCGTCGATGCGTCGCTCGAATCGGAACGAAGAGGGAGAGTGTAATTTCAGTGCTCGAGCAGCAGAGCGAATGACGCGGGGAGCAAAATCTGCAGCTTCGATCAATAAATCGACAGTCGATGTCGAAACTTCACTATCTGCGCCACCCATGATTCCACCCAGCGCTAAAGCTCGCTGAGCATCGGCGATAACAACCATCGAAGGATCGAGTTTGTACGGTCGATGATCGATGGCAACAAGTTGTTCACCCTCCTTAGCCATACGGACAACAACTTGATTGCCACGCACATGACGCAAGTCGAACGCATGAAGCGGCTGTCCCAACTCGAACATCACATAATTGGTAACATCAACAATATTATTTACCGATTTGCAACCGATCGCCGCCAGTCGTTTCACTAACCAAGCGGGACTGGGACCCACTTTCACTCCGCGGATGATACGACCGGTGTAGCGTGGGCAAGCAAGCGGAGCCTCGACGTTCAGTTTCCAGTTATGGGTAATGTCTTCACCACCGGTCGCAATCTTGGCTTCGGGCAAGCAGAGTTGCTGATTCGTGAGGACGCCAATTTCGCGTGCGATACCGATATGGCATAGGCAATCCGCACGATTGCTGGTCACTTCGAGATCAAGGACCACATCGCCATCGACCGCTTTTGTCTCTTCATGATTCAGTCCCGAAAGACTGAGACGATTTGCGATTTCGTCCGGAGTATTTTTGAGGTAGACGTACTGGCTAAGCCATTCCCAACTAACGAGCATGGATCGAAATCCTCAGAATTGTCTTAAGAAGCGAATGTCGTTGCGGTAAAGGTCGCGGATATCGGTGACCTCATGCCGCCGCATGCAGAGTCTTTCAACTCCCAGGCCGAAAGCGAAGCCAGTGTAAACGTCGGGGTCATAACCTACCGCCTTCAGCACATTGGGATCGACCATGCCGGCACCACCGAATTCGATCCAACGACCAGCCCACCAAAAATCCACTTCGACGCTGGGTTCCGTGAAAGGAAAGAAGGAGGGACGGAAGCGAATATTCACATCGCCCCCAAGATAACTGGTCGCAAATAAACGAAGTACGCTTTTGAGTTGAGCCATCGTGACTCCGCGATCAACCCATAAGCCTTCCATTTGATGGAACATTGGGAAGTGGGTCGCATCTGCTTCGTCGGGGCGATACACTCGTCCGAGCGAAATAATTCGCACGGGAGGTTGTCGCGATTCCATGACCCGAATCTGGACTGTACTGGTTTGACTGCGCAGCAGCCGCGTGACACCGGCATTTTTCTCAGCCGTCTTGAGATAGAAGTTATCCAGAGGGTCACGTGCTGGATGATCATCGGGAATATTGAGCGCTACAAAGTTATGCCAAGGATCTTCAACCTCTGGCCCCTCGGTGACCGAGAAGCCGAGTCGACCCATGATCTCTTTCAGATGTTCGATTGTTTGTGTGATTGGATGAACGTGCCCCAGTCGCAGTCGCGCACCTGGCAGCGTCGGATCAGCCAGCGGACCGCTTGACTTGGTCGCTCCCAGCGCCACACGATTCTGAGCTTCATCGAATGCGGCCTGAATCGCGTTCTTGACTTCGTTAAACCGTTTGCCGCCAGCGGGCCGATCGGCTGCAGCCAGCGCCCCCATCAACTTTTGAACGTTCTTGAACTGTCCACTTTTGGCACCGAGATATTTGATGCGTATTTCTTCGAGTGCTGTAGCATCTTGAATGAGGCTGAGCTCGCTGACAGCTTGCTTTTCAAGTTCATCGAGTTGATGAACGAATTCGTTGAGTTCCATGGAAAGTCGCCTGGGCAACTGATGTCGGTGTAACGCGCATCGAGGAAATAGAAAATCAAGATCTGAAACATAAAAAAGGGCCTTCTCGCGAAAGCCCTCTTCGAATGCTTCAGTTGTGATTTGCGACGGATGACTCTATCGCAACAAATGCATTAAGAGGCCAACGCCTGTTTGACCTGGGCGACGACCGCGTTGAAACCTGCAGGGTCATGGATGGCCATTTCCGAGAGTTGCTTACGGTCCAACTGAATATTGGCCTTCTTCAGTCCAAAAATGAATTGGCTATAGCGGAGGTCATGCGTGTAGAGCGCTCCGTTAATACGGGTGATCCACAACCGACGAAACTCTCGTCGCTTCACTCGGCGATCGCGGTACGCATACGCACCGGCTCGCAACAGCGACTCTTTCATGGTTCGCAGCAAACGGCCGCGTCCACCTACAAAACCTTTAGCTCTTTTAAATAAACGATTTTTGCTTTGACGCCTCGTAGCGCCTGTTCGTGTACGCATCGTACAAACCTAACTTTTCTTCTGTGGCATCTCAGGTCGCCGTTTTGCTCTCGAAGTTTGTGATGCATCATCATTCGACGCATCCAATGTTTGAATCACGCATCAAGCGGGGCACATGCTTGAGCTCATTCATCGCAAAACGGCCGTTTCACCCATCTGCCTGGTTTCGGCCCGCTTCAATCACTTTTTTTCTTCTTGCTCAGCCTACTATTTTTCAGCCTACTATTATTTTCCAGCCATTTCCTCTGGCTCATTTCTTTCCGCTGTGAAGCGCGATGAGCGCAGATCAACAACGACCGAAATTTTCCATAAGAACTAGTAGCTGTTTCCGCATAACGCTTTGTGGATCATCGCTTGGTCACACTTCGCCAGCACTCGAGTGCCACGCAAGTTTCGCTTGCGTTTCTGGCTCATGCGAACCGCCAAGTGGCTGGTGCCAGCACCACGGTGCTTTACCTTGCCGTTGGCTGTGATCCGAAAACGCTTTTTGGTCGCTTTGTGCGTCTTCATCTTGGGCATAAATACAGCCTTTTTCAAAAATATCTCACCGGTATCGTCATTCTCCAAAAGCGAACTGCCTTGCCAGTCGTCTGGGAGAACTCAGAAATGTAACAACGAAAGCTTCAGTCGCCAAGGCAAAATCGTCCAATCTGGTAGGTTGCTTGAGCAATTTGTGCTATCCCAAGAAGATGAATGAAAATACCCCGAAAGGAGCTCGTTATTTTAGGTTAATCACTTCGTGGGTTTTCGTGGCCGCTCGGGCGGGGGGCTTCGTGGCGGAGAAATCGGTCACGCCGTGGTGCCGATAATGTCTCAAATTGAGCCCCAAACCGTCCCACGGGTAGGGTTTTGTCCTCACGCAACTGGATTCGTCAGGAATACCTATGGTTCACAAATGTGGGTGGCGATAATATTTAAGCCTTGCCGATTTTCTTGCGGGTCGGTATTTTTACAGATTCCTGTTTTCGGGTTGGTCCGAACAAAGCGGTCGACTGCTAGTGCCGGGACAGCAGTATTGCCGCGACAGCAGTATTGCCGGAACAGCAGTATTGCCGGAACAGCAGTATTGCCGGAACAGCAGTATTGCCGGAACAGCAGTATTGCCGGAACAGCAGTATTGCCGGAACAGCA
>Ga0169931_10003888_pt1 | contig 23474 bp, 16 predicted proteins | sample Kivu_15m_20L_FD_129675 | JGI IMG/M metagenome (GOLD analysis project Ga0169931, IMG submission 129675) | Freshwater microbial communities from Lake Kivu, Western Province, Rwanda to study Microbial Dark Matter (Phase II) - Kivu_15m_20L... | ecosystem: Environmental > Aquatic > Freshwater > Lake...
TCATTAATGATAGCTAATTTCTCCGAAGCCGAGAAACTCCTTCTGGTTTTTGACATGGTTCCTAAATTTACTGACTTAATTGTTTTTACAATTCTGTCCAGCCATTTAGGGGGTCAATACAGACAAGAGACGGAAATGACCTTTTTAGAACCATTCATAACGACGGGCCTAATAAGAACAGAATGCCTCTACTATTGCCTAAAGAGCAAGCACTGGGATGGATCGAACCACACCTGAGCGATAAACATAAACAAGAGCTGATAGCCTTCGAAATTCCATCCAGTCAACTAAAAGCGCATACCGTTTATGCTATTCGAGGTAACTTATCCAGGCCGGATGGGAAGGAGGTGAATGAGGTTTATAAGTGGTGAAATATAATTATAGTTGCAAATTAAAGTCAAGTCAAATCAACTAATCATCAACCTTAATAAGTAAATCGGTAATACGAGCGTCAGCATTAACCCTTTTTCGGGAAATAATATTAAATAAAACGTCCTGCAAAAAAGGATAATTTGAATATTTTTCATTATTGTAAAGAAAATTTGAAAGAAACTCGATAACTGTACTAAATCGCTCTTTTTGTAACTGAGAATTACCGTTAGCAGGAACGTTATTAGCATCAATCCTACTAATTGCATCGATTGCCACATTTAGGCTTTTTGTAATTTCTATGTAAGAGCTAATATCTGTGCGTAAATTATTTAATGAGTTAGATGAACGTTTTATTTGCCTCAAACGACTCAATGAAAAATCAACCTGAGATTTTTTGTAAGGTTGCTTAAGAACATCTAGACACTTAAAATAAATATCAAGATCAGTTAAAACCAGGTATGCACTATCATAATTTCTTACTAAATTTAAATCACGTGATATAGAAGTTTGGTTCGAGTGTTTAATTAAGGAATCAAAGTCATTTCCGCGTTGAACATAATGAATAGCCAACTTCCTAATATAGGAATTTTCGCCATCGCTAAAAGACTTCTTATTAGAAGAAATCGAATCTAGCTTAGCTTGACTTACTAGGCTATTTAAATTCTTAATAGTATATTCTAATGTTCTTACACTTTGATTTAAACTGAAAGTATCTTTCTCCAAATTAGAAATTTTTTTTTGAAGCTCTGGCCTTTTTTGTTCTTTTTCGCTATTTTCTTTCAAAGTACTAATTGAGTCTCTTAAATTTTGAATTTTTTCGTCTTTTTGCGAAATAACACTAATAGAAGACATTTGCGTTTGTAAATTTTGAATTATTGTTTTCAATTTATTCTCAAAGGTGTCACGACTATGTTGCCATTTCGCAAAATCTCTTGATAAGGAAAGGGTGTCGTATTGCGAATAACCAAACAACGGGGATAAAAGAAAAAAGCTAATTAGAAAATTGAATCTCATAGAATATAAATTATCTTGGTATATTAAAGAACGCATATGCAGACCTGTACAGTTGACTTAATCTTTGTGCCATAGCATTGTATGTTGTACCGCCTAGATCAACATTACTAGGATAAAAATTAAGAACTCGTATTTCTTCTCTTAAGGGGTTATACGCCCTGCTCATAAAATCATTAATACTTGAGAAATCTATTCTAAAGTTTGATTCAAGATATAAAAACTTTTCATTAAGAAAGAAAATGCACTTATTAAAATACATTGAAGGCAAATTTTCTAATAACCGTCTCAATGATGAATTATTAAGATAATTATTACCTAAATTATTAGCTAAATAGGATTCTGCAGTTTGCATATTTTGTCGAATGTCATTCAGCGGAATAGTCATATTAAAACTAGAAAATGATAAATTTATACTGATACAACTTTGATAAAAAGAATTGATTGTATCATATTGATCAAAAATTGACTGAAGGATGCGCAGTGAGTCTGCAGTGGAGCTAGAAGCAAGTAAATACTGTGAATTCAAAAGTGAATCCTTCACTTGACGCAACGATCGAAAATCTAGTAAATCCCAATCAGGTAAATTCAAAAGACTAAAAGTACTTTTTATATACTTTTTAGAAAATAATGCATATAAAGATTTTTCAAAATCTGCTTTAATAATACTATTTCGACTGAAATCATTTGAGTCAAAATCACCACCAGCAGCAAATAGAGTTACTCTGTCTGATGTAGCATAGTACCTCTTTTTAAAATCCTCGTATGTAGAAGTATCGAAAATAGCCTGTAACACTATTAAGCTATCATTGATTTCTGAGACAAACTGATTACTTTGTTGGGCAGGGGGAGGAGGAGGAGGAGGCGGTATTACGATTATTTTGTATACTGTGACAAGTAAAATAATCACAATAAGCATGATTAAAGATAACTTGATATACTTCATGAATAATTAATTATTTAATTTATTATTAGTCGTCAAGAACACCGTTATTGAGGTAACTAATAAGGTGTCTTCTTTTAATATCAGGTTTATAATCTCTTACATCAAGATTAGCCTTACCTTTCAATTTTTGAACACATTCCTTTAACTTACTGTCCATTAAATTTATATCTTGATTTATTTTTATTAAATACTGTTCATATGTTTTTACGCCTTTCCCATCAAGACTCCAAAATTCGATATATAAGTTGATTGAATTCTTAAGATTTTGATCAATCCCCCTTGTTTGAAGAAATATATCTAATTCACTTTTATCAAGATTTTTCGTTTTTAAGCTATTTATTAAGTCATTATTATTTGTAGTTGCAGAAGTACCGCTCGAGCCATTAGCTCCGCTTGTGCCTGATGCTCCCGATGAGCCCGAGGTAGCAGCAGTTCCCGAGGTCGCTGACGATCCCGATGCCGTAGATGTTCCTGATGTGGCGGCTGTTCCTGAGCTTGCTGCCGTGCCACTCGTTCCGCTCGATGCGCTTGATCCGCTGTTTCCGCTCGTTGCTGAGGCTGCTGACGTTCCCGATGTTCCTGTTGAAGCTGCCGTTCCTGATGTGCCTGATGTACCAGAAGAAACTGATGAGCCATCTGTAGCTGAAGTTCCTGATGTTTCTGATGAACCGTCCGTTGCAGATGTTGAATCTGAATTGCCAGTGGTTTGTCGACCTAGAAGTTTATCTATAACATTTAAATTGAAGTCGTTAATAAGAATTATAATTAAAAAAACACCGGCTACTGTTAAAACAGCTATTTTAATATTTCTTAAAGTCTTTTTTTCATATTGCGCTGTAACAGTACCATCAATGTGCTCCCATTCAGAAAATTTAAACCCTGGGTTAGCGATTATGTAAGAGCTCTTGAGATCGTTACCAAACTTAGAAGTAGAATAATCCGGACATTTATCAGATTTCTTTCCATGTTTTCCTGCACTTACAGGGTATCGAGTATTCTTAGGTATTATACGAGGAACTTTCTTACACGGAATAATTATTATACCACCGTTAATCGTAATGGGAATAAATTTCTCTAGGCTTCCTACATATTCGAAATTATTATCTTGCTTCTGAACATTAATAGTCAAAGCTTGATTTAACTCTTCGTTTGATATAATTAAGTTATCACTAGATGGAAATGCTTTCCCGTTATTCAATGAATAATTAAAATCAAAAATAAGATTGCCATCACATTCAGCTTGAATTTGAAACTCTACTTTATGATTAAGGATAACATTACATTCCTGTGGAGATGAAAAAGGAGATAAACTAAGGTCATTTGCACTAGCAAGCTTTGAATCCTTAACAGCCTTAAATTTTACAACCCCAATTAACTCACTGCCGCGAAAAACGTGATCATAAAATTCACTATCGATATACTTAGTTACTCCACTTATTAAAAAATTTATACCCCGTACAGTCTCTTGATTATGTGTTTTAAAGAGAAAACGAATAGTTTTTTCTCGAGGAGCTTGCAAGTCACTTAAAGAATCGAAATTTATCGATACATATTTACCCCTCCTGATTAAATATTTATGAATATCAGAATTAGTATCACTTAAACTCCCTGTTACAGAGCCCGGTAAAAAGCATCTATCGTCAGCACAATACGTAAGCTCAATTATGGATTTGAATCTGATTTTATTTTCGCCCTGCCTACCAGTCTTATACTTCCCGTCCGCTGACACTTTAAGACCAGTTAAATTATTATCTAAATGAAGGAAAAAAATTTCATTAGAAAAATCTATTTTTATTTCAGTTCCAGAATTTTTAAATACGTCTAAAGGGTTGCCAGTTTGCTTAAATTTTTCATTTACTAAAAAAACCTCCTTGAAATCCACATACTCTGGCTGGTAGGGTGAATCAAATATGGATTGAAGTAGAGTATCCGAGTCGTAAAATAAATAAGCCGCATCATGTTCTCCAGCCTTATACCCATCTTCTTTTTCATATTCAATGAGCCTACTTTTAAACATATCAATTAGTGAAGAAAACAAGTGCCACTCTTCAATTCTATTAGTTATATTGTGTCCATCAACATAATTAAAAAGATATGTCTGTAAAAGGTCATCTAAAAACAATTTGACATCGATCCCGCGAAGCTTTTTATTGTCTGGTATATAAATTGACACCCCGATATACCCAGTATCTTTTCGGTCAAAATCATAGCCAATAAAATACTTTGAAAAGATACAGCCTCCATTAGTTAGTGCCAGCGCGTAAATAGATTTACCAAAGTAATCGGAGCCACTTTTTGCACTTGCGGATTGTATATCCCTTGCAAAATAGAAAAACTCCTGCGGTGTAGGCCTAGGATAAAGAATTTTATAGCCATCTTTTCTACCTTGAATGAATATTTTCATATATGTCACTGATTAAAAATGTCTAGAATACTTTTTCTAGACTTCGGAATTTTATCCATCAAAATGTTCAAAATACGAGCGGCAGATGTTCCATCAAAATCACATATTTTTCCAAAATACACTTTCCCGAGTGAAAAGGGCTCAACTGTTAATACGCCACCGTTAATTCCTAATTGCTTACAATAGGTTTTTAAAGTTTCGATGAATGAAGTATAGTAATTGCCGCGTAAATATTCTTTTGCATACTCAACTCGTTCAGCCGCTGCGACACTAACTCCATTCTCGTCTACTAAAAGATCACTCTTTGTAAGAACAATATAGATAGCATCTGTTGATTTGTTAAAAATATTATTATTCTTGAAATAATTGGCAGCGGCAGATAAGTAATCGCTTTGCCGTAAGCCATTATTATCGGGCCTATTTTCCCTACTGTGATCAATAAAGAAGAAGTGAATTTTTCTATTATCACTCCTTAAAAACGTATTTAGAGTACTAAATGTTCTTTCATGTGAAGCAGAAGCAAACTCACTACCAGCACAAATATCAAAAAAACATTTGAAAATTTCACCACTTAGCTCAATTAGTGAAACGGAACGCGATTGAGATTCATTAGAACGTTTAAGAGTAAATGGTAAATACTGGGTAATCTCCGCAGGAGTTGGAGGAGGCAAATAATCATTAGCAATCCCATCGTCACTAAAAATACTTTTTAGCTGATTTGTATAGTAAAATCCAGGTCCTTGGGCAATATTTAAAAAACCTTTTTTATCAGCCATATGTAAGAGCGCACCAAGAGCACAAGTCTTGCCTGAACCAGTCCACCCCCAAAAGTAGACTTCGGTGTACCCATCTGGAATAGAGGATGGCGTAGTTCCTAATCTTAACTGAATGGCTCTAACCTCGTATATATTATCAATTGCACTCTGCGGAATGTTACACTCAAGTAAATCGTACTTGTTTATAGTAGCGTCTGCAAGCATTGATTTGACCTCTTCAATAGAATAATAATTAGGATTCTTATTAATATTCTCTAGAATACCTCTTTTTTCATCGTTTCTTCTCAGCCTCTCGGCTTCTAAAAAAACAATCCGCTTTTTAGCTTCATTGACATTTCTATTATTTGGATTTGCGGCAACCCAATCCGATAGTTTTAGCTCATTAGCAAATCTTACACTATTCCAAGATGCATCATCAATAGCATCTTGTTGTTCCTGTTGTCTCTTACTATTATCTTCGACATCTTTGAGTATAGATTTTATTGCTTTTGCCTTTGAATGATCTAAATCACCGGTTGCTCTAATTTTATCAAGTGTTGTAACTCCATTAGTAACTGCATCAGCAAGTTGATTTGCTGTTAAATCATCAACATGCTCGAGAATATACTTTTCGTCCATAAATAAATATTTGAGTTTTGGTTTAATAGTTATAACTCATTTTCTGATTTACTCATTCTAAAAAGGTGCCTAAATCCTGGGAATCTGCTGTTTCTCCTTGCTGTAAACCAGGGAAGTAGGATTAAAACATAACAAAATACGACAAGCGTCAAAGCCACTGGGCTAGGTGGCATAACAGTAGTAAACTCGCTTTTGATAGAGTGAAATGGCATTAATATTGGGAAAGGTGTGACTGATGCTTGTTCGCAAGGGGCTTTGTAACGAGAAATTGTAGTGAGTTGCGTATTCCAATTAGCTGCATTAATGTCAATATTTCTTATTATATCAACGACTCCAATTGGCTTCCACTTATTTTGACTTGTAATTACTTTAGCGTCAGCTAGCCAGTTATATGCAATGTCACGAATGCCTAAACCAGAAGTATCGGTATAATTACTAGGAAATAAATATCTCTTTAAAATACCAACTTTTATATCAATTTTATTGTTATCAGCAGATGAAGTGGCATTAAAACCGCAAAAATCATACGTGATAGGATCTGATGCTTTATTTAAAGAAATGCTCTGTAAATGTTGCTTATAATCCGATTCCCTTTGCGCAACATAAGACTCGTACTTAGAAAACATTCTTTTAAGCGTGTCCACCCTAGAATCGAGTTGTGACGTGATTTCTACTGATTTAGATGAAACTGAAAAAAAATGTATAAAGGGTGAGTTTTTTGAAGCAAAAATTATTGTAGAAAAAATAAATAAGACCAAAATTAAGAGCTCGAGTATAAATCTTGACTTAAATTTTATACTTGTTTTTTTAAGTGAGATTACAAAAAAAGACAAAATTCCCAAGATACTTGAATAAGTTACAGCAACTAAAATACAGCCGACGACCCTATCAAACCCCCAAACCTTTTCACTTTCGATGTATAGAAAGTTTGTGCCTAAAAAACTAATAAAGCCAAAAACTAAAATAGCTAATGTCGAGATAACTTCAGCTAACGATATTTTGAAAGATTTCATAAATAAATTTTTTATTTTCTAATTCCTATTTTGAAGTCGTTGTAATTCTCTGTTAACCCTTTCAATTTCTCTTTGAAGTCGCTCACGCTCTTGTACAAGACTATTAAGTTGAGATCGATTATCCGAAGGAGATATAGCATTATTTTCATTTCCACGATTATCCCCACTTATTGGCAAATATGTAAATGAATGTATAGCAATTACATCTCTCTCACTCTTTATAGTACCATTAAACTCTTTCGTTTGACTTCCATATTTTACAATTATAGTATATGGTGTTTCAGAAAAACTTTCATGCTGATTAAAATATGATAAGTAAATATTGTAAGTCCCAAAAGGAGCGGTATTTTGTGGCCAAAATATATTCTCTATTGGAATTTTACTATCGGGATACTCAACATTTTTATCAATCTGAAGTTGGCCGCCAGATTTAGCACGAGTATTGCTAAAAGAAATTTCTTCCCCATTAGGATCAGTAACGACCAAATCAAGATCATTATAATTGGTCCACTTGAGTAGAACTTGAACATCCCCAGTAAGTGGAGCAGGGGTACAGTCTACTGCCACGCCTGCTTTTACAAGTTCAAGCGCTTTATCAAGTTGAATCATTTTTCCTATTCCACCGTTAACTACTATGCCAGAATTTTGAAGTATGCACAAAATTTGCTTAGATGTCAATGATTTATTGATACTTTTCATTAATGCAACAGCCCCACTAACCATTGGAGCTGACATGCTAGTTCCTTGCATTTTAGAATAAGTATTTCTTCCCACAGTAGAATATATATTTACGCCAGGTGCAGATATATCAGAGAACTGCCCGTAATTACTAAATTCTGCTCTGCTATAACCGCTATTGACTTTATCAACGGCTGAGACACAAATAAAGAGCTCTGGTCTTTGAAAGGGGTCAACCCCTGCTAACACACTATCATTACCTGCGGCAACTACTATCGTAGAATTATGCTTGGCGGCAATTCTCATAATCTCCCTCCACAATCGCTCCTCCTCCTTAAAACGGGTATTGATTATATTTCTTTGCTCACTTTCGGGAATATTCGCCAAATTTTCCAAAGATCTTCCAAGTGAGACATTGACAACGTCGGCACCTTGATAAAGAGCGTATATTATGCCATCAAGAACGGAGGTAGTAGTCTTTAGATTACGGGCATTGCCGACTTGTACGGGCATAAACTTACACTTTGGCGCAATTCCACAAAGCCCAATAGCGTTATCGGAGTTAGCTAGTGCTATACCTGCTACATGAGTGCCGTGATCGATACTTTGACTAAATACAGCAGTTGTATGACTCCAGACATTATATGGAGCGACAATCTTTCCCTGAAACTCTGGATGTGATAAGTTAAACCCATTGTCTACTATTGCAATGGTAATATCTTCAGACCCTCTTGATATATCCCAAGCTTTAAAAGCATTGATTGATCTAAGATGCCACGATTTGTCTTGTTCTGAAATTGCCGGGTCGTTTGGAATATAATATCCTTCAAACAAGCTTTCATCAAAGATAAAAAGTTGATACTTAGGAGAAAAAACCTGAGGTATTTCAGTTTTTAGCCTTTCCCGTTCTTGACTAGGAATTTCAATTTGTACTCTTTTAACAACATCATCATAATAAACTATCTTATATTTTTCCTTTGGGTACTTTTCATTAAAGTCTTTAGCAAACTCATAAATTGACTTATCCTCATTCTCCATTAAAATATTAAGTCTATTTGCAAGAATGGAGGGGTTTGAAGGATCGAGCTGAGGGTTTTCCTCTATTGGTGGTAAAACCCCTTGTTTGGGTGGTAAAATATCGAGGTAAGGCGATGGGGTAGGCTTGGGCTCATACGGATTGTATGGGTCATATATTCCTCCTCCTCTAACCCTGCTACTAGAATCATCCCGAATCCAAATTGAGTCATTTGCGGTCAACGCACCACCTCCACCAAGATCAGAAGACTTACAATGCTCAAATAACCAATTGATCAAAAATGCTAAAAGGAGTAGAATCAATGCCCATATTATCCACTTAAGACAACCCCTTGATGTAAATAAGGATACTAGCCATGACCACAGACGCTTCCACCAGGGCTGTGGTGGGATTTGTGGCTCTGAAGTGGGAATTTGTCGATACTGTGCAGTAAATATTTTGTCAGATAGAGGCTCAAAACCAGCGGGCTCTACATCCCATCCAACAAATTCAAACCCTTGATTCGGAATAACTTTGGGGATTTCCTCTGCCTGAATAACTGAATTAATGTCCTTAATAAGGCTTTTTGCACCAACCAAAGAACCCGAATCACCCGCGATGAAAGAAACATTAAACTGTTTACTTGAGTTATCAACTTCTTCATCAGGTAATTTTTCGACCACTGCTTCCGCCTTAACCTTCTTTTGAGCACTTCTACGAATTACAGTGATATCCTCGCGAACATTATCGCGCAGCTGCATACCCCATGCACCAAGCACAACTCGATCGTCATAGCAATAAATAAACCTTTCATCAAAGGACTTAATTGCATCGCTGATAAAATTAGCCTTATTACCATCTTTAAGAGCTAATTGACCAATAAATGAGCTATAATAATCAAGGGTTTTATTCTTGATATCTGTGTACTTTAATCTTTTTTCCCCATCCAAATCAAATAAAACCTCGGGTTTTTCATTTTTTGGCTTTATTCCATGAAATTCAATTTGATTATTTTCCTTGATGGGATAAGCTAAAAAATATCTATACTTTTCATCAATCTCTTGAAATATCGTACTGGCTAGCTTATGTCTATCGAATATATTTCTTCCTTCGATTACTTGCAATGCCTTAAAGTACTTGATATCGGTACTAAAAAGAAGCTCATGATTGCGAACTAGGCCCATATACATCAATTTTCAACGAGTGTACATTTAGCAAGAATAGTACCCAATTTTTCATTTGCAATAACGTCGTAATTAGGAATATCACATACTGATATAAAAGCAATTTTAAGTCGATTACTCCAATCAAGATAACATCTATAATTAGGCAAAGACTGCAATTGCTCTGGATTTGTTTGTATTATATCAGACCAAGAGTGAATTCGACTAAAAAGTAATTCTAGCGAATCATCACCTTGCTTACCAAAAAGCCCTAAAATTAGACCTAAATTATTTTGCTCATTCGCAAGTTTCAAATCAGAAAACTCAGCATCATCCAAAAAGTAAAAACCAAAACTAAGAACACAACTATTAAAAATTTCAGCAGAAATATCCGCGACGATTTCAAAAGAAATATTGCTATTGTTAGAATTGTCAACGTAACGACGAATTTTTTCAGCAATTCTTTTTGATAAATTGACTTTCCTAAATATTTTTTTATAAAGATCTAGTAAATGATCTAAAGTGCCATCCTTCCCGAAAACTCGTTGAATGCTCTTTTTATCATCAAGTCTTACATACTCGAACCAAAAATTGATTAATGCTTCAGCAATTTGTGAAGAGTTATTTCTTATAAGATCAGAATTACCACTTATTAGCCTAGTTAAATCAATTTGTTTTTCGTTTAAGAGCTCTCTAAACTCATCTTTTCTTTCGTCCGTATTTTTTTCATAGCGCTCACATAGCCGCTGAAAATAACTTTCAGGAGTATCATTTACTTCAACTGGTACCTCAATTCGATAATTACTATATAAATCTAAATTCACAACATCTCGATACTCGATTGAGTCAACTTTAGTTTGAATATGCTCGAGAACTACACTTTCGTCTAGGATAAACTCTTTCATCAACTGGCCAAAAGCACTTATATTCTCACCTGAAAATTCAGTGGCGAGCTTAAACTGAATATCCCCTGCTAGGTTTTTGGCATTTTGTAGCTTTTCGTTTTTATCAGAACTGTGATAATACTTGCTAAGCTCTAAACAAATACTTTTTGAGGTTTCATTTATTTCAGATAATTTCTTTTCCCTAAATGCCAAAGCGATATTTCGAGAGGCAATTAATAGATTTTTAATAATATACTCTGTCCCATCCTTGTTAATTAAAGCAGCTTCATCCCATGCTTTTTGCGGATCACTAAAATGGCGAGTAACAAAAGTAAAATCTAAAAATGACTGGCGAAGATCACTCTTGAAATTAGGATACAGTGGAGTCGAAACCTCATATTGCTCGAATTTATGCTGGTTGTAACCAGAATAAAGGTGACTAGGGGTTTCTGATTTCTCAAAGTCTCGTAAAAGATATATATTATCAAAATCTTGGTTAGAAACGGTCCAATTTTCAAACCAGGTATAATTTGACTTTTCAAAATATTCAGTCTCAAGTGTAACCACAAAGCGCTGATGCCAACGGTTACTAAGTGGCGTACCTGATCCATCAAGCTTGTCTTGCTGTGGATTGAAAGATAAATTGATATTAAAAAATGTTCCAACAACAAAAAGGGGCGATATGCCCGATTTAGAAATAAAATGCTCCCTTTTTTCAGGAGTCTCTCCAATTACTCGATTAATCCAACTATTTAGCAGCCTAGGCATAACTCGCTGTGCTGCTTGCTCGTGCTTTGCACAAAAAATAAGAACATTAATCTTCTCACTACTAGAGTATTTATTAAAAAGATATGCTACTTTACCCCTAAGTAAAAGGCCAGGAGTGGTTGACTTTTCCACTTTTTCAATAGGTATATCCATCCTAGCGCGAGCCCCTGGGAAATCTAAAAGATCAATATGGCTTAAAAAGTCCTTCTCCTTCGTCAATGAGCTTGGCAAACTAAATACTATCTCAGCCACTAACGCGCATAAGAAAGATTTTTTAAACTCAACTTCACGGTTAAAGTCAGGTAAATATACTTTTGTGTTTTCAACGAAATTTGGCTCAATTCTATCTGGTTGTGAATAAATCTCTCGGAGACGTTTTACATCCAGGATTGTACCTTTAGCATATAAAACTGCTTCAATGGGGAGTAGAATTTCACAAACAAAAGATAATTTCTCAAGCTCAAATAGCAATTGCGAGAAATAATTAGTGAACACGTCATTTTTTCCCCACAAGACCGAAAAAAGTCTAGGCCATTCTGATGTTCTAGTTTTTGAAATAAAGCTTGATGTTTCGTGAAAGAAATTGGAGTCAAATACTTTATCTGCCTTTTGAAAATGCTCTTGAAAATAGTCCCGCATTTCGAGTATATCATCCTCCGTGATATACTCTTGTTGGGGAGGACGTAATTCAATTTCAGTCTTCAGCTGAGCAATTTCGGAGTTGATCTCATCAGAAGAGGGGAAACGAAAGCTATCTGAATTTTTAAGATTAAGATCATTATAAAAACTATCGCATAAAACTAATATAATATCCGGAATAGAAAGTAAAGTTGCTTTAATTGGAAAATTTGAGTTTATGCTCTTAAAATGTACTGAAAACCTTGAAACTAAACTCGTGGATTCAGATCCGCCACCTGGCGGATTAATTTCTTCAATAAAGTTATGCGAAACATCGTTTTCGCCGATAATACTAAAAGCTCGCCCCTTTTCTGATAATATGCTACTTATTAGATAAGATTTGCCAACCTGACTTTCCCCGTAGACGGCGGCGGCAGGATTACCCGAAAGTGCAAATTGTATACCTTTCAGCCTCCTTCGAAATTGAATAATCTTGCTATAAGCATCTTTGGCTTTGTTTCCGCCTAAAGAATCCCTGATCCATTCTATAGAGCTCTCAATTACCCCAAGCTGCTTTTGGATACTTCTTACCATGTCATAAAGAAATTAATTTGTACTAGAACTAACATTAAGAGAGAAAATCCCTGAATCTAGCCAATAACTTTCAATTTCACACATACTCTGAATTCTTAAATTAAAAAAACCCTTTGGAATTGTGTTTCCGTCCCTGTCAACAACTTCATCTAGCACTAATTTTTCTATATCAGCAGTAAAATCTCTTGTGATAGTAACTCTTATTGGCATAGCTTTTCTAATTCTATCTTTAAGTGTTTTAATTTCGAATTCAATTTTATCGTTGGTTTGCTCGTGCACTTCTAAGTTGCCCAATACCCTATCCTCAATCTTAATATCATTAAAATCAAGTAAATAAAAAGGTCGGGATGGATATGAAGTAATATCCAATTGCCTTGTACCAATTTGCACTGGAAGATGATTTATGCTCAGCTCAGAAGAATTCATATCAGGAGAGATAATGGTCTCAAGATAATCTTGCGTGTCTGGATGAAGGCTGCCGAAGTATCTCGTTGTGGGCTTAAATTTTTTGCCTAATGCCGATAAGTTTAAAGTAAACCCATTCAAACTTTTCTTTGAGGCAAGGTGACCAATTATCGCCCCGGTAGTTACAATCGACTTAGGATTTATGAACTTCCCGTTACCATCAATAAACGGATGTCGTAAATCCTGGGGATACCAACGGCCAACTCGATAATTATTCATACTTTTTAGCCTATTAGGCGAGACGGAATAGTACTTCAAGAATAAATCAGATATTGGCTTTAGAGATGTGGGTCTTCCGGAGAGTAAAACGATATCGCAGGAGTGGAAGTTCAATAAAGCAGAAATTTTACCAATTAAAGTATCAAATGTCTTTTCAACAATCTCAGAAATAACTTTTTGCTTATATGTCCATTGAAGATCGGTTAATTCAAAGCCGAAACTATCCCTAAAATAGTTTAATACTGGCTGAGAAGGAGGATTTGTACTAAAAACATCACTATATGAAAGAATTTTATCACCATAATTATCATTTAACAGTTGCAAAAATTTTAAAACAACCGGCAATGATACTTGCAAGTTAAAATCATTTCTTAATCTTCGATTCCGAAATGAAACACCATTATCTGTGCCCAAAAATGGTTGAAGAATTTCAATAGGATTTTTCCCATTCTGCTTTAGTTTTTGCTCAATCGGTGAAAATGGACCCTGAATTACCAATTGTAGGATAAGGCGTTTGACTAGGTCGTCGCCGGCAAAATAAAAACTTTCCCAAAAAATCGGTTCAGGTGTTAAAGTACATTGCGAATTACTATCATCATACTTGTATGCAGCAATCATAAGATCAGTAGTGCCAGCACCAATATCGACCGATCCAATTGTGATAGATTTTTTATCGTAGCCTTCAAGATCTAAACGAAATTTTCCATAGAAATCAAAATAATCTTTTACATTTTTTTGATACCTCTCCTTGATTTCTGCATATAAAAATACAAATTGAGCACAGGTGGCTTCATCATATATCCAATCAGGGCAGTCAATATTAGATGAAAGTTTTTTTGTATCAGGTAAAACTTGTACCCTATTATACCTGTATTCCTCATTTTCTTTATTTGGATTTTCTCCGGAAAAAAAACAGTCGATTAAAAGTGAAGCATCTTCTGCACATTTGCGCAATGCAGCCTGCTCTTTTCTTGACATGGCGGTAGGGCAAGTGACAATGATACGCTTTATTTTACGAGGTGTCGACTCATGTCCCCACCTATGTCGCTGCTCATAACTATTTATTTGCATATTTGCCTGGGCCAAAATCTCCAAGAAAGAAAAGGTCATTAATGATTTTCGTGAATATTTATTTGTTATTGAACCTTCACCAAACGTTCCATCTTCGTTTAACTTGTCTGAAATTCCTCTAATGTAAATTGGCTTAGAAACTTCCCCTTCGAATTGTACATATTCCCATTCTTTTTTTTGAGGTAAATCATCCCACAAGTATCGCTTTGGACTTGAAAATGTACTCGTTTTTTCAGCCCCAACGTTCATATTCGTTGCTTTATGAATTAAATTATTTGCCTCATTCCCGAGCCTAATAAATGAAGGATATATAAATTGATCGCTATTGTCCAATCCAAAATTTCCTCCAAAGTCTGCCTCGCGAAAAGCTAAACGCATATCAAATGAGTCGCGATACTTATTTAAACGCCCCTGAGAAATAAGACTAGAGAAATCTTGTAATTCTAGTGGGCTCGACTTAGTAAAGTCGCTATTATCGAAAAGAACAGCACAAGTTCGAGAATTCCCTATGTCAACTACCAAGTCAACGTCACCATATATAGCATTAAGATTCGAGTATAACTTGATTGACGGGAGTATATTAGACTGATGAATCAATCGAACCAGAAATATGTATTTAGCTAAATACTCAAGCTTTGGCATTTTAATTTTCTTGTCACTAATATTATCTATTCCATGAAAAACCTTTAAAAGGTATTTGTCAATCCAGCCACAATTTTTTTCTTCCGAGCAAAAACCGATTAACCCCTCCTCGGTATTGCACAAAGAATAATTTTTGAAATGCTCTGATTGGTTAGTAAAAATTGGGGTTTCTTGAAAGTCTTCATCCTCAAATCCCTCTTCTTTAAATACCGTTCTTGTATCAAAAGCTAATACTAACTCATACCTTTTTGATTGCCCTGCCCCCCCCTTAAAAACCAGTTTGAACCTACACCAGTTTGTTGGGCCGAATTCTGTCCTTCTGCCATTCAATTGAAAATATGGGAGTGGAAGCCATACATTCTCAAACCTACTCCAGTCTGTATCTTTAATTTTACTTAATGAAACTTCAAAACAACCAGAATCGCTGGGATTTTCAGTTTCTATAGGAATTATGCAATTGCTATCAAATTCATCATCCTTAGAAATAGTATCCCATGTATCATTAACTTTATAACCGTTGTTGAATGTAGCATATCCAAGTTCTGTACCGTACAAAATACGCTTCTTAATCCAAATCTCTTCCTCGGGAAAATAATGGGCGATTTCGAGTTTCTTTTGCTGATCGTTAATATCTAGCCATTCATGAAAATACATTTTAAAGTTATCCTTAAAGTTAATGTCGAATGAATAACAGAGTAGATGTATACCAGTGTTTGCAATTAAATTCATTATTGGTCAGTTATCGAAGTTTCAGAAGCCATTAATAAACGCCACACCTTACAAAATACTGAAAGAAAATTATCTGCAAAAATGAGATGTATAAATTTTCAATAAGTATATTTAATTATTTTTTAATAAGAATTTTAATGTATAAACCTTTTAATATTACCACTTTTAATGTCGCTGTAATTTAAACTCTTTACCCCCTTTGGCGCTAGACTATACAAGGCTTGTCCAAATGTAAGTGTCCCTAAAAAGCAGACAGTTTAAAACTTAAGTATTAATCTTAAATTTAAACTTCCATGAAAAAATCCCGATTCACGGAGGCGCAGATCGTCTCCGCCCTTAAAAAAGCAAGAAGCCGGCATCTCTACCCGAGAGATTTGCCGGGAGCTAGGTGTCACAAAGCCTACCTTTTACAACTGGAAGGCCAAGTATGGGGGTATGGAGATCTCTGATGTCAAGAAAATGAAGTCTTTAGAGGAAGAAAACGTCCGCCTCAAAAAGATGTATGCAGACCTGGCTATGGACAATCAGATTCTCAAGGACCTCTTCACAAAAAAAGGCTGGGCCTGTATCGACCCCTTAATTCTTGGACAAAACGGGATTATGGTTTGAGACAAAATAGTTTTTTTCAGCCTTATAAGAAATGAATTTTGATTTTGCTAATGCAATAACTAAAGCAAACATTTTGTTTCTAAATACTTGCTTGCAATGCCTAAATTCTATTTGCAGCTTTCCCCATCAGTAAAATGTACTTTGTCAATAACAATTACCACCTTTGAAGCTCCTTTGACTCGTAGAGTTCTTGCTACAGACTTAGTAGACCCCCCAGATATAGGATCGATAATATTTGTCGAATTAAATGAGCTTTCAATAGATTCGATAAAATCTCCATCATTATTATAAAACTGAGCCCGCCAATAGATGCCATCTACAGATCTATTTGTAGTATTTTTAAACTGAACTAAATAAGCTACCAAGTAGCCGAAACCAGTAGTCTTTGATACATCATTGACTTCTACTCCGCAGCTACCTTTACTCCTTTGGGCAAAAACAGTTTGAAAAAAAAATACAAGGACTATAAAAAGAAATAATTTTTTCATACGAGATTTTTTAAAGTAAATTACCTATGGTATCTATTTATAAAAATAATGTTTTTTCTATACCCTGACGTTTAAGCTTTAGAAAAAGAATCAGCAAACTTACAACTACCTGTTTATCAAATTTTTATCTGGCCACTTGCTGAAAATTCAGTCCAATATAAAAAAGCAAATTGAGAAATCTCAAAGACCAAACCCTGCTTTTTGAGTCATAATTTACACTAATGTTTTTAATAATTGATAATTATTTGAAGTTAATATGCCTTTAAACGAGAAACCAAAAACAAGTAAACGCAAAATATCAATCATTTATCTACAACAAAGTCAAAAAATCTTTTATTGGCATCTTTCGCGTCGGGAAAGTAACAGCAGTATGTTTTTGATAAAGTTGATTTTGAATTGCGACAAAATCAACATATGCAGCATTCCCGTTTGGTAAGACTGCAACTATTTGTGTTGGACGGTCTTTAGATAAGTAAATAGGTTCATTTTGCCAATTAGGAAAATCAATAACAGAATTATCGTCTTTAAGTATACAAAATAACCTGACCCTTTGTGATTTTTTTAATGTAGACTCAAAATCAAAAGATGCCTTGATGGGAATAAAGTCCGTTAACCGTAATGCTCTATCAACATTCCATATCCCCATTTGATTAATTTTGAAAGAATTCATCAAATCAGCCTCCTTATTTAATCTAGCGATTTCAAATTCGATTTCTTTTTTTACAGAATCCTCTTTTAAAAATCGATTTTTCATTTCTATTGCCAGCTCCCCTTTAGTAAGTGTCTCGTTAAATGGGGTAACATCAACAACAAATTTCTTGGTAACCGATGAATCCTCAAAAGGAAGAAACATGGTTTTCCAAAAAAAGAGCTTATATTTAAATTTCTTATCGTTAACCTGAACAATTTTAACGCTGTCCCAATTAATACGTAATGCCTCGCGCACTGTGGGACTAACATCCTCTTTTGCAATTTTCCACTTTTGCCCTTTCCAGGGTTCTAATTCAGGAGCATACTCTTCGTCACCATAAAGCTCAAAAACAATATCAGCGTTGCGCTCGATCTTATAATTAAGGCTTCTCAATTTATTTAACTCATTGATTCTATATTTTTTACGGGCATTAGGGACCGTAAGAAATGTATCCCTTGGTTGCCAGTCATTATTATTCTTTAAAAAATAAAGCCGATGCTCTTTTGAGGAACGGAATGAGGCAAGTTCGGCACTTATAGCCTTACCGGAACCTACTTCTAATTCCTCGTCATTCAGGTACGCTCTTATTTCTAACATCCCCGATGACTGTAAAAAAGCATCTCGGTCACTTTTTAAACGCATAGGTATACCGGCACGTAAGATTGTGGCAGGATCATGAAATTCCTTCACCTTTATCTGAATCTTGCCGTTTACTGATTTTCCATTTTTAGTAACAAATGTTCCTGACAGAAATTTAAGAGAAGTCCCGGTTCCTAAAATTAAAGTCGTATCTCTATTTGCATCTAATTCAAATAAAATAAAGGGGATATCGAATTTCGAATCAATTGGCTCTATCCGCGAAATATAGCTGTCATATTTACGACAACGACGTAGCCCAATTATTAACCCGATTATACTTACAAAAAAAAGTAGACTTGCAATTTTTCCAACTTTACTAAGTTGCTTCATATAAATTTTAATTGAGTTGATAACAGTATAATTTACCATCAGAGCAATTAACCAAAAGCTCATTTACTCCATCCCCATTAAAATCTCCTATTTGAGGCGGCAACTCTCCAGAAGCGGGTAAAGAAAAACGTCCTATAACCTTTTTATCCTTTATTGAAATAACAGAAATAAAACTATTCTTGTAATTAGCTCTATCATATTGGCTTAAAAGAATAAAACAACTATCAACCCCCTTATACTTTAAAAGACCAGAACCAAATATTTGATCATGATAATTTCTGTAAACAATTCTCTCTTCGGAATCCCAGAAAGATTTGACCCTAAAAGTGTCACCAATATAAAAGCTTTCCTTGACTTTTTTGTTCTCTACAATAAAGACGGAATCTTGTGTTGCATATAAATGCCCAGATGAACCAAGAGAAAGTGAATTCAAGGCAAAACTACCCTCCCCTGAATTTAGAACCTCAATTTTTCCTAAAAGTTTTCCTTTTTCACTAATTCTCGTAATAAACAAATAGCTTTTTCCCGTCTTCGTATCATAAGAACTCGAAGAGATCCAAAATTCATTTTTTTGTTGAACCAATTTAGCATCCAAAAAAAAACTGAAACTAACTCCTTCCATATTAAATTTCCATAAAAGACTTCCGTTACTTCCATTCAAACAAATAACTTCCCCTGAAATAGAAGAATAAATTAAATCTAAAACAGCGTCTTTGTTGACATCAGCAAGAACAGGCTTAATAAAAAATGATGACCTGCCCGAAAAAAATGCTTTTACCTTAAATACAAGCCGATTTTCGCCCTCCCTCCAACCTGTAAATTCTGGCGTATAGTACGCCCATAGAGAACGACCACTTTCAGGATCTACAGCTTTGACTTCACCAAGTTCAGTTGCATATACAATCGCCTTTTTGCCTTTAATATCAATCAGAACAGGTTCAGCTTCTACGTCTCCGGAAGCTAGATTTTTCCAAATAATATTCCCACTTTGATCAACACATATAAACTCCTCATTATCGTTTCCGTAGAAAATTTTATTATTAAAAAAGATAGTGCCATTTACATCGAAATCACCCCATTTGTCGTTATCGATTGAGCAAAGAATATTACCAGAAGAGGAATTGATAAGATAAACCCCTGACTTTCGGTCAAAATGATAACCATCCCTAAAATAATCACCATTAGAACCTATTACAATAAAGCCCTTCTTATTGCAGATATTAGTACGAAAAGAAGCGTTGCCGATTTTAGCCGTCCAAAGAAGCGAATGATTTGTTCCGAGTGGCTCATAAGGTGGTGCTTGGGACTCGGTTGGCAAAAAAAACAAACTGATTAAATAGCTTAAAAAAGCTAGACTAAGTGTTTTCATATTTCCCTAAAACGATTCCAATAGATATATATTTTTATACATGTGTGAAAAGTATGTTAGAGTTGAAGCCTTACGGCTTTATTCTTTATTCACATATAAATTTGAAATATTCACCATGCATTAACAAGTACATCCATAATTAAATCAGGTATTTATCGTTTAGAGAGATATGAAATATTTACCCCTATTATTTTTGTTCTTACTAATTGCTACTAAAAAGGCAAAATCCCAAAAAATCTGTTTTGAGATCGATAAGTATCAAAATTTCAAATATTCAAATAAATATTCGAGCATAAATGATGCCGTAAATGATGACTCGCTAATCTATTTCTCAGGGGGTCAAACGTTTTTTCAATATCGAATAAATGTGAACGATAGTACACTAGTTTATACCACGAAAAATAAAAAAGATACCCTACATATAACATTTTTTGAAAATAGCAAGACCAATAATTTTGAGATATGTGCAACAAAGAAAAACTCGAAAGATTTTCCCAACTTCTTTCATTACCTAATTACGGAAGACCTTGATAAAAATTTAGTTTTAGTAACTAGATGGATGGACGATACCCATGTCCACGGATGGTTTTCACCCTCAATCAATTATTTCACGTACACTGCCAAATGAGTAAAATCAGGAAATGAACACCTTCGAAAATTTTATATAGCTAAATAAATTATGATAAGTTAAAACTTAATTACCGTAATTGTCTCAAGCAAAGTAGGGTTTTGCTTTGAGAACCACCATTCAATTCGATATTTATCAATATCCATAACCCAGTGTGATTTTCGCGGAAAAAAAATTGGGCTGTCGTTAAGTTCAATGAATTTAGACATTTTATACTTATTAAAATAACTAAAAAGGGAATTAAGTCTGTTTACAAATTTCTTTTTTTGCGAGAAGTAAGTGATATCACCAGACACAAGCTCTTGACTCCATTTTAAAGTATCTACATTAACCATGTACTTCACCTGATTTTCAAAATCCGAAGCTTTAAGTTTCCCTTCAAGGGTTCGTTGGGCAATTTTTGGAATTGCAGAGAATTGATCGACATCCTTTATGGACTGTGCAACTAAAAATGAATCTGAAAACAGAATAAATGAAATCAAAAAAATTAGCTCTCGCATATGATTTAAAATTTACAATTAAATATATCTTACACTAGATGAGAAACGCAATTCCTGAACATTAATTGCTTTTCGAAAGAAAATTATCCTTACTCGTAACTTTAAATGAGTAGAAGAGAATAAACAGATCTCGCATAAAGAAAATAAATGCAAACAATCAAAAGGGGTAAACAATGCTGAAGCATGGTCCGTACTGTATTAGTTCGATAAAGTGACCAAATTGCTTCAAGAGAGACAAGCTTAAAATTAGTCCCCGACTGTCAGATTAAGTCTTAACTAGTACACATTACTTTTTCACTTGCAACTTTGTAGTGCTTTCGACAATAACCAAATGGCTGACAAGATTTACAAAGAAATATATTTTCCATATTAAATTAGTAAATATTACTTTTCTAAAAACCATTAGCTCTCATTCAACTCCTTCTTTTTTCTTAACAGATCTGCAATAATAATAGCAGGGTCTTCTCTTTCTTCAATTAACTTGTTGAAAGCCCAAAAAACATCGATAGTAGAATCATAATGTCGCTTCGTATACAGATGTTTATCAGCAGGATAAACTATGTAACCGATATAACTCATTTTCATCTGAAATTGAACACACAAATGATTTGGATAAACCACTACGCATCCATCACTAAATATGTTATTAAAGTGTGTTGCAAGAATAAATACTTCACTGGCAATGTCCGGGTCATATTTGTCTAAAATCAATGAAGTGTAGTGAAGCTTGCCACTTTGGACATAGTAGGTAAATTTTAGTGATTTTGTATCTGAAATTCTAAATACAGATTCGATTGTCTTTTCTTGCTCAAATACTCCTGAATTGTATCCTTGCACCTTGTGATATTCCTTTAGATCTTGCCACACCAATTCCTCTTGCTGATCGTGATACCTTGCAAGCTTAAATGCAACCTTTAAATAGTGAAACAAGTATTTCATAACAATAATTAATTCTAACAAATAACTAGTTTCTAATAACCAAATCCCGACTTAGTTTTATTTTTTTTCTCTCTGCATTTTCGCCTTGGGTTATATAATTATCGGCAAGTGAAACACCAATCGCTTCAGTAAAAGCACGCTTGATTCGACTTATCTTAACGCTAACCTGGTCGTTCAGTGTATTTGTTAATTCATTTATTCGTCTAACCATATCTTCTCGCATACCTCTTGTAGAAATGTGGCTATATATTTCATATAACTCTTCTCGGTAGTCACATAATGAGCTGATATAAATACCGCTGTTAGCTGATGACATTATTTAAGGTCCCATCCAGCTTTTATTAAAATAGGTTTGCATTTTGAACAAAAATATCTCAATTCATCAAAATGATCTTTGCCCTCAGCATCTCTCATTAAACAGACTTTATCAAGGCAATGCTTTGTTTTGGTCTGTGCTAATCCTTGGGTATGTCCAAGTTCGTGAATAGCAACTTTAAAAAATTTTTCATCTCTATTCTTGCCCTTTATTCTGAAGGTAGACGCAATGCATGATTTTCCTGGACAGAAACCAAGGCCCATAACACCCCAGTCGGGATACTTTCCTTTTGTCGTACTGATATCTTTATTTGTCAGTCCTATAACAAGTTGCCCATCTTTAACGAAATCACCAAGAAATCTGATTAATGAGTCAGCCCTGTATCTCGTCCTGCTTTGATTTATTGCTTTTTTGGGTAAGGCAATTGAATTATTAATAATAACTTCTCCTGAGTAAATTTCTTTAAATTTTTGTACGACTTTAGTAACAGTTGATTCTGGCATTCCATCAAACGGTTGGATAATAATGGATAGCTTTTTTTTAGGGGTGTCTCTATAATTTATTGACTCAGGTTCTTTATTTTCTTTTTTGAGACCATTACATGAAGTCAGGAGCCCGATGATAATTAAAAAAAATTGCAATTTCATGGTATTTAGTTTAAATGTTTTCAGCTAACGGTTTGCGAGTAGGCGCATACCCGGAGGGTTGTGCTTACACGCTGTTATGTGATGTTATTTAGTATGTTGGATATTTTTGTTCCCATTCACTATCGAACTGATCATATCCATTTCCCTTTACCTCTGTATGTAAGTCTGCTGCTACTTGTTTAATAATTTGATAATTCATTAAGTGGTTTATCCATCTACTTGGGATTGTTTTTTCACCTTGTATTAAGCCTAAAATATTTCCAGTTAAAGCACCTGTGCTGTCTGTATCACCACTATGATTAATAGCTAAGTTTATAGCCTTTTCGAAATCA
>Ga0169931_10003889_pt1 | contig 23473 bp, 25 predicted proteins | sample Kivu_15m_20L_FD_129675 | JGI IMG/M metagenome (GOLD analysis project Ga0169931, IMG submission 129675) | Freshwater microbial communities from Lake Kivu, Western Province, Rwanda to study Microbial Dark Matter (Phase II) - Kivu_15m_20L... | ecosystem: Environmental > Aquatic > Freshwater > Lake...
ACTCTAAACCATTAGTGAATTTAACTTTAAAATATTTGTGTCAATTAAGTTGATCAAAATTAAGACTGCTATTTTTTAAGAAAAAAACTTAATTCATTTTTTTGTTTTTTAAAAATAAAAAAAAATACAAAAGCAAGTTTTATGATTATAAATTTTAACATTTTACCTAAAAATCCTTTGCTAAATTGACTTTCAATATTATCTAGTGATAGGTAATGATCAAAATATATTTTGTGTGATTTATTAAAATCCAAACCTTTGCTTAATTTTTTTAATTCTCTTTCAGTAAATCTATAAATATAATTTGGTATACTAGTTCCATCTACACCTCCCTTATTTATTGCTAAACCTGAATATTTAATTGATGAATTTTCAAAATCTTCTGTTAAGCGAAATTTAATTAACAATCTCATTACAAAGTTATCATGAGACTCTATTAATAAAATTCCTTTTCGTGAGACTCTATACATTTCATAAATACCTTTATAAGGTTTGCTTGTATGATGTAATGATGCATGGACGACTGCGTAATCAAAACTATTGTCAGGATATTTTAAATTTTCCATATTTGCAAATTTAATTTGGCTAAATTTTTTATTAGTTATCAAATTTGTAAACTTTACTTTTTTAAATCCAAGATCGTTAAAAACTTTTATATCTACGGGACCCGCTCCAACCACTAATACATTGCAACTAGAATTTAAATATTTAGAAACTACAATTTTATAAAATTTCTCTCTCATAAAGTTTTTATTTTTTTATAAAGATTATTTGAATAATAAAAAAATTTGACTTTACTTAAATCAGCGCAAATTTTATCAGTGATTTTGTCACCAATCATAAAAGTTTTATTTATATTTATTGGCCAATCACGAAATACATTTTTAACTAATAGATTATTTGGCTTTCTACAAAGACAATTTTTTTTAAATATACCTTTGCCGTAATACGGATGATGAGGACAATATAATACGTCATCAATATAAATTTCACTTTTAGATAAAAATATTTTTAATTTTTTATGTAATAATTGGAAATCTGTGATATTATAAAATTTTCTCGCTATTCCAGATTGATTAGTAATTATAAATATATAATATTTCTTTTGTATCTCAGTTAAAATTTTTAAAATATTTTTTTTCCACTTGAAATCTTCATACTTATATAAATAACCTATGTCTTCATTTAAAACTCCATCACGATCTAAAAAAACAGCAGGTTTCTGTAAATATTTATTAATAACTTTTCTTGCATAATTTAATCTTTTTTTTTTTCCAATATCTATAAAAAAACCTTTTTCTACAAAACCACAAACCTGTTTTTTTAAAATTAAATTAGGTAATAAGTCTTTCTCTAGAGAAAATTTTTTTTTGGGCAATTGACGTAAAATTTTTTTTTTAAATAAATAAATTCCTGAATTCATTAAATTAGATTTATTATTAAAAAAAACTTTTTTTTTTTTATTTACTGATAATTTATTAAGTTGATTATTTTCTTGATAAGTTTTTGAATTTATTAAAATAATATTACATAAAAAATTTTTATTTGATTTTTTTAAAAAATTTGAAAAATCATATTGTAAAAAACTATCTCCATTTACTAATAAAAAATCATTTTTTATTTTTTTTTTCAATAAATTTAAAGAACCTCCAGTTCCCTGAGGTTCTTTTTCAATCAAACAGTGCACTTTAATAAAATTGAACTCTTTTTTATCAAAATTTTTTTTTATTATTTTTCCTTTATATCCAGCTAATAAATAAATACTTTCAAAATTAAATTTCTGATAAAATTGGATTAAATATTTTAAAAAAAATTTGTTACCAATTTTTAGAAGGGGTTTAGGTGTATTTTTTGTTAAATTACCAAGTCTACTTCCTTTTCCACCGCATAAAATAACTAAATCAAGTTTTTTTAACATTATTTTTATTTGAAAAAAAATTTTCAACTACTTCACAAATATTTTGCCAGAATATAATGTGAATTTCTTGTACTCTAGAAGCGTCAGCACAATTAACAATAAAACAATCATTCGAATGCTTTATAGCCTCACCTCCTTTATTTCCTAAAATACATAATGTTTTAAGTCTTTTATTTTCACAATACTTTAAAGCATCTAGTATATTTCCGCTATTCCCGCTTGTAGATATTGCAATTACTACATCTCCTGCATTTCCAAGTGCCTCTATTTGTCTGGTAAAAATTTTTTTGAAAGAAAAATCATTTCCAATAGCTGTTAAAGCCGAGGTGTCTGTTGCTAAAGATAAAGCTGGCAACGCTTTCCTATTTTTTTTAAGCCTAACAGTTAATTCTGTGGCAAAGTGTTGTGAGTCTGCTGCACTCCCACCATTACCAATAATTAACAATTTTTTTTTTTTCAAAATAGCATTTATTATTATGCTGGAAAACTGCGATACTTTTTTTATTATTTCTATTTTTTGAGAATTAATTAATACATTATGTAGATTAATATTTCTACTTACGGTGCCATGAATTTTTTTAATGTTTAAAATTTTTTTCATTTAATTTTGTTAAAAAATAAATAGTCGATCCGTATAAAAAAATTGATAAAATGTTTGGTATCAATAAATTTACTGTATAGTAACTAACAAAAATTGGAATTAAAAACAAAACTAAAAATATCAATATAGCAAAAAAATTACTAAATTTACTTAACAATAAGTGATGCAAATGACTTCTATCTGCTTCAAAGGGATTTTTGCCTTTTATAATTCTTAATACAAACAATCTTAACATGTCGAGCCCAGGGATAGACATCAAAAGAAAAATTTTATCACTATAAGTAACATCTGAGATTTGATATGATCTAATAAAAGAAACCGCTAAAATAAAACCTAAAAGCAAACTACCGCTGTTGCCCAAAAAAGATTTATTTTTAAAATTTTTAACCAAAAAAAATGGGAGTGACGCTAAAAAAAAAATGTAAAATTCATTATTGCTAATTAAGTATAAGAATAAAAATAATAATAAACTGTATATACCTGCAACTAAATTTATACCATCAAGCATATTAAAAGCATTTATAAATAATAATATGCATAAAACAGTAAACAACACGTCGAAATTTTCTAAATATATTTTTTCGTTAGAAAAAGAAAAGTTTAATTCTTTTATTATTAAATTTTCGTTTATTAACATTAAAACTAATATTATGAAGAATAAAATACCTAACTTAATATTCGGTCTAACAGAAAATTTATCATCTATAACTCCAATAAAAAAAATAATTAAACCAGTAAAAAGAAATGAAATTAGATTTTTAAAACCTGGAAATAGGGGATTTGTTTGTACATAAATATATATAACTGAAATTATTAAAGCATTCAGAATAAATATGCCCCCGATTGAAGCAATTGGTTTGTTGTGTAATTTTCTTTTTTTATCGGGAATATCGAAAATATTTAATTTCTTTGCTAATTTCGAAAACGATAAAAATGTAACAAAATTTAAAAAAATTAATATTAAAAAAAAAAACATCTATTTATTATTTTTTTTTGTTAAATCCTTTTTCAATAATAGACCAGAAAATAAAGAAATAGTTAACCAATAAATTGAACCATTAAAATTAGAAAAAAAACTGCCAGTAGACCTTATTGGCCAAAAAAGCATCAAAAAAACACAAAATGAATAAACCAATAAAAAATAAAAATAATCTTTATCCAAATTTCTAAATATTTTAAAAAAATGAAATATAATCAAAAACAAAAAAAAACTAAAAAAGGTAAGTCCAATTAATCCAGTTTCTGAAAGTATTTCAAAATATAAGTTATGAGGATGAGAGGAACATCTAATATCTACACTTTTTGATTTTATTTTTTCATATTCTTCATTAATGCACACAACTCTAAATTGCCTTAAGCCGATTCCTGTTAAATTATTATTCTTAAACATCTCATATGCAGTTAATAAATGAGCACCCCACTGCGAGTCAAAAAAAGTAAAATTATTATTTTTCTCAATATTTTTTTGGACACCAATATTTTTCAAAAAATTTAGGTAGCGATCTTTATAATAGTTATCCTTAAAGGAAATTAAAAAAATACTTAGAAGAATTAAAATTAAAGATAAAATAATTTTTTTTCTAATTTTTTTAAAAAAAATAAAAATTAAAAATATTAAATGAATATACATCAAGAAAGACATTCTCTCACCAGTAATAAAAATACCAATCCCAAAAAATATAATTAAAAAAGAAATAAGAATTTTTTTATAAGTAACTTTGGCCTCAGAAGAAAACATATAAACTATTACAAATGTATAAAAGCCAATATTTAATAAAAAAGATCCTGGGATTGGCTCGTTTCGAAATGGACCAGTCAATCTTAATTCATTTCCTGGAGGTCTTCCATAACCAAAAAAATCTAAACCAAAATATTTTTCGTAAAACAAATCTATTAGTACAAAAACAGAGCAAAGAAGTGTAATCAATAGAAAGATTTTAATATCTTTTAACGAAAAATTAACAACCAGATATTTAATAGTAAAATAAAATATTAAAAATCTGAATAAATAAATTGAATTTACAAGAACTTGTGAATTTTTAAAAAGAGAAGAAAAAAATATGTAAAAAAAAAATATTATAAGAATTGTGTCATAATTTTTATTTAATTTTAATATATTTTTAATTTTTTTTACATTAAATATAGATAATAAAATTATTAAAAAAAAAATTACTGATACAGCAGCTTGACCAATAATAAAAGAAATTGGTATTAAAAAAAAAAAGTACTTCTGAACTTTTAAAATTAAATCATTATTTTTTATAAACATTACTCCTATTACTAATTAAAAGAAAACTTTCTGATAATTTTTTTAATTATAAAATTTATTAAAATAATTATAATTATACTTGTTGATTGCATCATTTTTATTAAAAGACTATTTGCTTCTTTATGCATAGCTTCCAGCATTACAAAATATCTTTTTATGTCAAAAGTTCCAGTCTTAGTCGTATTATCAAAACGAACTTTGGATAAAAATTTATCAATCAAAAATGGAGTGAATTTATTACAAAATTTTATCCATAAGATGTAATCTGATCCATATTTAAGTTTTTTAGTTAATCCATTAAGTTTTACAAACTCTTTTCTGGAGAAGAAGATTGAAGGAGTCATTATATAATTTAATGACAACAGCAAAGTTTTATTAAAATTTTTTGTTAAAAATACTTTAATAAGAGTAAGAAATTTTCTGCTTTTTATAAAATTACTATTAATATAATCTCCATAACCAATAAACCATTTGATATTCGGTTTATATTTATTTCTTAAAATTTTAAAAGTGTCTTCATAAAAAAAATCATCATCACCATAAATTACCAGTAAGTCACCGGTTGCATGTTTAACTCCAACATTAAAAGCTTTATCATTATCTTTATAATGTCCGACAATATGTTTTACAAACCGTTGGTCGAAGGTTTTGATAAGATTATTTGTCAAGCTATCTCCGTATTCTGACAAAATTATCCATTCTAAATTATTATTTAAAAAAACTTTTTTAATAATATTATAATTTTTCTTTAGTAAATTATGTCTTCTAAAAGTGGGGGTAATAATACTAATCTTCAATTTACGAAATCAATAATTGTTATAAATATTTTTTTCATTAGCAATAATGCTGCTTCCTTGTTCCGAAATTTTAAAATTAATAAACTTTAATTTATATAATTTTTTTTTTATGATATTTTGAGTATTTTTGTTAGCCGCAACAAGCAAAAATCCTCCTCCGCCTGCTCCTATTAATTTACCACCATATGCTCCATTTAATTTTAATAAACTATAAATTTCATCAATATTTAAAGAACTAACTTTAGATGAAAGCTTCTTTTTTAATTGCCAGGAATTATCCAGTACTTCTCCTATGCCTTTAATATCAATTTTTTTTTGCGAAAGAAAATTTTCTCCTATTTTAGCTAAATTGTAAATTTTATTGTAATATTTCATATTTAGATTTACATTTTTAATCTTGTCTTTTTCAATATCTGATGCATTTCTAGTAACACCTGTAAAAATTAAAAATAAATTATCTGTTAAGACTTTTTTATTAACTTCATTTAAAATAATTTTTTTTACAAAAAAATCATTTTTTTTAAAACTGATCTTATTTAATCCTCCATATGCTGCAAATACCTGATCTTGAGCACCAACATTTTCTTTTATAATCTTTTGTTCTATATAAATTGCGTCTTTAGCTAATTGTTTTTTATCGCTGCTCATATTTTTAAGAAATCTAAAGATTTTACACATACCCACTGTAAAAGACGAAGAACTGCCTAATCCAGTTCTTGCAGGAAGATCTCCATTGTGCAGTAAATCAAAATGAGAATTATGTTTATAAAATTTAACTGTATTTCTGACCGAAGGATGGTCAATTTTATTGATTGTTTTCGTAAATTCAATTTTCGAGTAAGCAATTCTATAATTATAATTCATTAAATTATTTCCATGCCTAAAAAAAATGTAACAATATTTATTAATTGCAAAACCAACAGTTAAACCCACTTTTGCTCGGTTCAAATAAGCTGGCAAATCTGTACCTCCACCAAATAAAGATATTCTAAACGGAGTCTTTGAAATTATCATTCTTTAATTATACTCCTAAGACCATGCTCTAAATTATATTTCGGGGTCCAGCCAAGATTATATAATTTAGAGCTATCTAATAATTTTTTTCTAACTCCAGTGGGCATATTTTTTTTCCAAACTATTTTACCTTTAAACTTTGTTAAATGCTTTAGCAATTTAACTAATTCTCTAATGCTGTAGTCTTTATTTAGTCCAATATTTAATATTTTTTCTTTTATTTTAATTTTATAGATGAAAAAAATTGCATCTAATAAGTCATTAATATGTAAAAATTCTCTTTTTATGGATCCATCTCCCCAAACTTTAACTATTTTTTTATTATTACGAAATTTACTAATTAAAGAATTTATAACGTGAGAATTTATTTCATTGTTATTGTAGTGCGGACCATATAGAGTTGCAGGTACTAGACATATATAATTTAAATTTCTCTTTATTGCTGTATTACAATAGGCATGTCCTAAAATTTTAGATATAGAATAATTTAGGCTAGTTTCTTCAAGAGTACCTGTTAAAAAAGAACTTTCACTAATTTTTTTATTAATTAACTTAGGATATACACAGGATGCAGATATAAAAAAAACGTTTTTAATTTTAGCAAGAATTAAACAGTTAAAAATTTTTTGATAGATTTTGCAATTATAATTTAAAATTTTTAAATCATTTTTAATATTAAAAAGTATACCGCCAGATATTCCAGCAGTTATGATACAAAATATCGGATTTATTTTTTTTATTTTACTAACTAGGTAATGTGAACTTTTTTTTAAAAAAAAGTTATCAGTAAAATTGGAAATTTTAAATCCTAATTTTTTTATTTTTGTAAAGTTTTCTAAATTTTTATATATAAAATCATTAGTGCCAATTACTAAAACTGTTCTGGCCATTAAAAATTTCTCATTTTTTCATTTGGTAGAAAAATTTTAAAAAAATTGCTTAATTCTTTTATGCCGTCTTGCAAAGTATATTTGGTTTTAAAACCTGCCTTCTCAATTTTTTCATTAGACACAATGTAATTTCTTTTATCAATATCCTTTCCAAATTCTGATGATATTATTGTAAATTCTTTATTAATTTTCTTTATTTCCTCGCATAGTTCTAATTTAGATAAATTTGCAGTGCTTAAACCAAGATTAAATGTTTGATTTTTTAAATTATTAAAATTTTTAATGGCAAAAACCATAGCTCCACATACATCTCTAATATGAATATAATTTCTTTTAAAATGACCTTCAAAAAGAACAACATATTTATCAAATATTGATTTATAAACAAAGTCGTTTACCAAAAGATCCAGTCTCATTCTTGGAGAGCAACCAAAAACTGTTGCCAATCTAAATGAAATATGACTTTCAAATTCTTTTACAACTTCCTCCGCTTTTACTTTTGTTACACCATAAATTGATATTGGATTAAGAGGTGAATCTTCTGTACAAAACTGTTGGTTTTCAGAGACTCCATACCCACTATTAGTTGTTGGATATATTAACATCTGATCTTTAGAAATAGAGTTAATTATATTCTGTATAGAGTTAAAATTTATTTCTTCTGCTTCTTTAGGTTTAAAATTGCATAATGGAGCACCAACTAAAGCAGCCAATGGAATTATTACATCTTGTTTTTTTAGTAGCTGTTTAATCTTCTCAAAATTTCTAACATCAACTTTTTCTACTGAGAAATTAGGGTTGTGCATATAACTGTTTAAAGAATCAAAGCCATAGTTAAAAGTATCCACAACCTTAACTTTGTAGTTTTCTTTTAATAAAAATTCACAAAATGTTGAACCAATGTAACCAGCGCCACCTGTTAATAAAACGTTCATATTTTTATTTTTTTAAAAACATTATTTAAAAAATTAATCTCATTTTTTAATGGCCTTGGATGATTACCAACAAAAAAACCATTATCATGAATATAATTGGCATTTTTTAAATTGTTAAAGATTGAATATTTGGTCATCTTGGAAACAGGGTGTTTCAAATAACATCCGCCTGTTATCAGCCTAAATTCAATATTATTTTTTTTTAGCAATTTATAAACACTATTTTTTAAATATCTAAACTTTTCTTTAAAGACAAAAGTAAATGCAAAAGAAGAAGTTGATGAATTTGGAGTCTGCTGTTGAATATAAAAAAATTTATTATTTGAAAAAATATTTTTATAAATCCCATAATTAGATTTTCTTATCTTTACAAATTTTTTTAATTTCTTTAATTGCTCTAAACCTATCGCGCCATTTATATTAGTCGGTCTTAAATTATATCCTGGAAGTACAAAACAATAATTTTGGTATAAACCTTGTTTTTTTTTTAAATAAAAATTTTTGTCAAAATCTCTTGTCCACCCATGAGATCTGAGTGATTTAGCAATATTATAAATTTCAAAATCGTCAGTAAGTAGAACACCGCCCTCTATAGTTGATATATGATGGGAGAAAAAAGTGCTAAAAGTATTAACGATTCCGAATGTGCCAGCATACTTTCCAGCAATCTTGGCGCCCATAGTTTCACAATTATCTTCCATTAAATAAATTTTTCTTTTTTGGCAAAATAACTTTAGTTTATCTAGCTCAGTGGGATTGCCTAAAATGCTCACGGCCAATATAAGTTTTGTATTTTTTGTGCACGCTTTAGCAATGGTCTCAAAATCAGCGTTTAATGTATTAAGATTAACATCAACGAACCTCAACTTTAATCCATACTGCATTAATGGAAAATAAGAAGTGCTCCAAGATATTGCGGGAACTATTACCTCATCCCCTCTTTTTAAAGGATTTTTTTTTTTAAAAAATAATGAAGCTACCGCAAGTAAATTCGCTGACGAACCTGAGTTTGCCATGACAGCATATTTTTTTTGAAAAAAACTTGCAAATTTTTTCTCAAATAAAGACACATACTTCCCGTAAGTATAAAAATTACTTTTTATAACATCATTAATTGCATAAACTTCTTTTTTATCCCAAGTAGATGATGTAAGTTGATATTTCATAATAGGTATATAAAAATATTTTTTTTAGTTATAATTATGTTTTTAAAAGATTTACTTATTAAAAAACTTGTTAACAAGCAAACTATAAAAAAAGTTAAAATTTTTTATAATATTAATCTCAAATATTTACAAATAATATTAGTTTTTGCACTCATCGCTACTTTTATAACATTATTAGATGTGAGAAAAGTTTTTGATATTTTGAGTAACTCGAAAATTAATTATTTTATTTTTGCTTTTGCATTATTTTTGTTAGCTATGTTTTTAAATAGTGTAAAATTCTATATTTTAATAAATAGTTTCATTAATTTTAATCTTATAGATATTCTTAAAATTAATGCAAAAGGACAGGCAGGAAATCTATTGTTTATGAACGGGTTTGTTGTTGACGTTTATAAATATTTCAAATTGAAGAAAAAGATAGATAATTTTACATCATTCATACTTGTTTTTATAGATAGATTTATCTCTTTTTATTTTAAAATTATTTTTTTTATTATTATATTTAATATTTATAATATTTTCTTATTAAATTTTTATATTCAAAAAATTCTTGCGATAAGTACAATATTTATAGCATTGTCCATATTTGTTTTCTTTAATTTTGAAAAAATAATAAACCCAATCTTTAAAATAAAAAAATTGTTAAAGAAAAAAAAAATTATTCTCAATATTTATCACTCTATAAAAAAAAAAATATTTTTTTTTTTGACAATTAATTTTTTTATTCACACTAATATTACATTGATATATGTTTGTATCTTTAAAACATTAATGTTAGAAGAGTTTATTTTAGATATTATTCTTTTAAATACAATAATAGAAACTTTGTCTCAACTTTCTTTAATCCTTCCTGGTTCTAGAGAAGTTATTACGATCTCAATTTTTAAATTTATGAATATAAATTTTGAAGAAAGTATTGTGAGTGCAACTTTTTTTTTATTTTTAAGTTATATTTCAATAATAATGTTCAATTTAATAATTATCTTTATAAAAAAAATAAATTTAAATAATTAAATAATGACAAATATTTATTTTATTACAAGTAATCATAATAATATAAAAAATTCTCTTGAATTTATTGATAGTTTTAAAAAAAATTTTAAAATTAAAATAACAAATAAATTTAAAAAAAATTCAATTAATTTAATTTTAGAAGAATTTACAAAATCTAAATTTCGGGAACAAATTATATATATTAAAAAGAAATACCCAAAAACTATATTTGGTTGTTTTTTTAGTGAATACTATTGTCCAGAACATCAAACATTTAATAGTTTTAACTCAAAGCAAAAAATAATTTTAGCTAAATATAAAATACTTTTTAATTTTATATATTTTGTAAATTCTGCTGCTACATTTTTGATAAATTTTTTTTTTAATAAATTTGTAGCTTTTAAAGCCTCTACAATTATAAAACTAATATTTAAATATTTACCTATCAAAAATATTGTAGCTTTTAAAGCCTCTACAATTATAAAACTAATATTTAAATATTTACCTATCAAAAATATTCATGATGATTATTATTTCTTTTACAGGTTCAAAAAATTTATAATCATAGAGAAATATATTGATTTTTATTTATGTTGGAATAGCGAGCAAAAAAAAGTAATTATGAAAAATTTTAAAAAAAGGGTATTTTATTTTCTTCCTCATGTAAATTTCATAAAAAAAATAAACCAAGTAGGGATTACTATTTCGGGAAGCGTTACAAACTATAGGCAAGGGTTATTGTGTGATCTAGATTATAAAAAAATTTTATTTAATAATTTTCACCAATTTAATGAGATAATCTTGGAAAAATTTATTTATAAAAAAGTTTTTACGCAATATTCGTTTAATCCATCTAAAAATGAGTATTGGAATGAACCTAGTTTAATGAGGTATGTGTTTTCTATAAAGAACAACGAAATACCGATAGTAATTAATACTTTTAGAGATAAAATATATAAGAATGTTTGTTTATATTTTAATTTTAAAAAATTAAAATATAGTAATTTTAAACAACTACATAATTATGATAAAAATTTAAAAAAAATTAATAATAAAATTCGAATTTTTAACAAGAAATCAAAAAAATTAAATAGTGAATTTAAAAAATATTATCAAAATCAATAAAAACTTAAAAAACTCACTTTTTTTGCAAGTTCTTTACGTTACTGAATTTTATTTTTTATGGTTAAATCCAGCCGTACACGATGTAAAAATAAAATATCGAAAATCAATACTTGGCCCATGGTGGAATGTTATTGCTAATATTATTTTTGTTATTCTTCTGTCTTTAATTTGGGGTCAGATTCTAAATTTACCTATTAGGGATTATATTATTCATATATATGTTGGTTTGATAGTTTGGGCTTACCTAAATGATATTGTTATTAGTTCAGTCACACTATTAACAGGAAAATTTTCAAACTATTATAAAAATTCCTATATTCCTCTATTAAGTATAAATCTTAGAAATGTTCTTTCTGCTTTTATTTCATTTATTCATAATTTGCCAATAATAATTATTTTTATGATACTAAACTCAAACGAAATACATAATTTCTTTTTGTTTTTTATAGGATTAATTTTTTTATTTTTCCATTCCATTTGGCTATCCCTTATTCTAACAGCTTTTGGGACAAGATATACAGATGTAAGACCATTAGTAATTAGCCTGATGTCAATAGGGACCTTGGTAACACCCATTATGTGGAAAAAAGATATGCTCGGAAAATACTCTGAATTAGTTTATTTAAATCCATTTACTCATATTATAGATATTATTAGAGACCCAATAATTAGTAACTCTTTTAATGGCTATTTAATTTTAACAAACTTTATCATTTTAGTAATAGGCTTTTTAATTGCTTCTATTATTTTAAAATATAAAGGTCACAGAATTGTTTTTTGGATTTAGCATAATGGCTTTAATTAAATTAAATAACGTTGAAGTTTCATTCAATGCTGATTTTAGCAAAAGTATAAGAAAAAGATTTTTTGATAAATCTAAATTTAAAAAGATAGTGGCTTTAAATAATATCAACCTAGAAATAAATGAAAGTGAGAGAGTAGGAATTGTCGGAGATAATGGATCTGGCAAGACAACTTTCCTTAAAACTATAGCAAGAATTTATGAGCCTATAAAAGGGTCGGTGCAAGTCGAAGGTAAGGTTTCTTCTTTAATAGATATAGCTATGGGATTAGATGAAGAAGCAAATGGATATGAAAACATTTATTTAATTGCATGGCAAAACCTTATGCCAACAAAATATATTGATAAAAATATCAACAAAATAATAAAATTTACTGAATTAAATGACTCTTTATATAGAAGCGTAAAAACTTACTCATCGGGTATGAAGTTGAGGCTAGCCTCCTCTATATTTATAAATCTTGAACCTGAAATATTTATTTGTGATGAGTTTTTTTCTGTTGGAGACTCAAATTTTAAAAAAAAATTTGAAAAAAAAATCAAAGATATAATAAAAAAAAGTGGTATTTTTATATTGGCTTCTCATAATATAAATGATATTTTCATTTTTTGTAATCGAAAAATAACTTTATCTAAAGGAAAAATTATTAATGATGAAAGAATTTAGAAGTCCAAATTATAATTTAATTAAATCAAATTATTTTAATAATGATATTAAAATAATTACTAAAATATTTGAAAAAATGTCTTTAATTCGAGAGTTTGAATTGCAAGCTTATCAAAATAGAAAAAAAAATTTATTTAAAACTCTTATTTATTTATGTCTTGGACAAGAAAGCATTTATGCGTCAACTAGTTTAGCCTTACCAAAGGTTTCTATTTTTGGCCAACATAGAGGGCATGGTATTTATTTGGCTTATGGTGGAAAACCTAAGAAATTGATTGATGAATTAATTGGCTTAAAAACTGGAACTAATAAAGGAATGGGAGGATCACCACCCATATTCGATAAAAAAATTGGTATGTTTGGTCATATAGGGTTTATTGGTGATCAAGTTCCAGTTTCTGCAGGTTATTCATTAATTAACAAGAAAAAAATAACAATCAGTTTTTTTGGCGATGGAGCTGCTGAAGAAGATTATGTTTTGGCAACTTTTGGTTTTGCAAAACAATATGATTTAAAAATTTTGTTTATTTGCGATGATAATGATTTGTCAGTATTAACTAAAACTAAAGAAAGACGAAAATGGAATTTATCCAATGTAGCAAAATCATTTGGTTTAGAGACGGTTGATATTACTGACGATCCTATAACAATTTACTATTCAATTAAGAAATTAAAAAATAAATTACCAGCATTAATAAATATAAGAACTTGTAGAGAATACTGGCATGAAGGTGCGGGGATAGATAAACCTGAAAAGAATCATTGGAATAGATATGAAATAGTAAAAAAAAATCTTATTAATATGGGCTTTGAAAATAAAGTAGTTAATTTAGAAAACAATAATAGAAATTGGGCTAAAAAAATATGGAAAGAACGGTTGCAGAAACTATAAAATTTCTCTCAAAGAAATTAATTGACTCCAACAAAGGTATTATAATTGGACAATGTCTTTCAGCGGTGGGTTGGGTGCAAAATACTGTGCCCGCTCAAAAAAAAGGAATTGTAGAACTTCCAATGACTGATATTGCGGGCGCTGGATTTGCCGTTGGAGCTTCCTTAGCAAATATAAGGCCAATTTTTATTCTAAGATTTCAGAGTTTTTTATGGCTAAATGCAAGTCCCTTAATTAATCATGCCGCCAAAGCTAAGGAGATTTTTGGATATTCAGCACCAGTATTTATTAGAGCTATTGCCTCAGAGGGCTTAAGCTCTGGACCTCTGCATACAAATTGTTATCATTCTCCTTTTGCGCACATGCCAGGTTTACCGATTTGTGCGCCCATGTCTCCAAAAGAATATTCGAGTATTTGGAAAATTTATTTGAAAAATAATGATCCGCTGTTAGTAAGCGAGCATAGAAGATCTTACAAAGAGTATAAAGAATTCAATGATTACATTGATAAAAAATCAAAAATTACTGTATTTGTAATTTCAGCATGTAGATTTGAGATTGAACAAACCCAATTAAAATTAAAAAAAAAAAAAATTGAAATAGATATTTTTCATATAGTGTGGTTAAAGCCATTTAAAATAAAAAAAAAATATATTGACTCATTAAAAAAAACTAAAAAAGGCCTTGTAATAGACTCAACATATGAAATTTGTGGAATTTCTGAACATATTGCATTTAAATTAATGCATTCTGTAAAAAATTCTAAAATTTATAATTATGGTATGAAAGATAAGTCTCCAGGATGCACTAAAAGTTTGCTTAACGGAACACCAAATGCTAATCAAATTGCAAGAAAAATACTCAAAATAATTTAGTCCTTATGTCAAAAAAAATCGATGTTTTATTAATAACACCACCATCAAGAGTTGAGGTTTATCAAGATCTATCAGGAAGTTATGCTGCAATTGAACCGCCTGTTTGGTCTTCTTTGATTGCAAATTATCTAATTAAAAGAGGTTACCAAGTTGAAATTCTTGATGCGGAGGCAGAAAATTTAAATCATTTAAATACTGCAAAAAAAATAATCGAAAAAAATCCAACATTAGCAGTTTATATGATTTATGGTCAACAACCATCAGCGTCAACACAATGTATGCCTGGTGGAAATAAGGTTTGTCAGTTAACTAATGAGCTTTCTGATAATGAAATTAATTCAATAGTAGTTGGAACTCACGCTTCTGCATTACCTGAAAGAACTTTGTTAGACGGACCCTATAAATTTGTTTGTCAAGGCGAAGGGCCAATCACAATAAAAAATTTAGTAGATCATTTAAAGTATTCAAAAATTAGCTTAGAACAAATAGAAGGTCTTTGGTTTAAAAATAAAAATGGTGATATCACAGGGAACAAAAGAGCCACCATGTTTGAAGATTTAGATTCTAATTTACCAGGACAGGCTTGGTCTCTGCTTGATATGAAAAAATACCGAGCTCATAATTGGCATACATTTCATGATCTTGATAGTAGAAACAGTTATGCTTCGTTACAAACTAGTCTAGGGTGTCCTTTTAAATGTACTTTCTGTTGCATAAATGCTCCTTTTGAAAGAAATACAATTAGATTTTGGTCCCCCACTCATATTATAAAAGAAATTGAATTTTTAGTAGAAAAACATGGAATTTTTAATATTAAAATTCCGGATGAAATGTTTGTTTTGAATCCTAAACAAGTAATTGGAATATGTGATGAAATAATAAATAGAGGCTACGGAGACAAATTAAATTTCTGGGCATATGCAAGAATTGATACATTAAATGATGATGAGATGTTAAAAAAAATGTCTAAATCAGGATTTAGATGGCTTGCACTTGGAATAGAGTCAAGTTCAAAGCATGTAAGAGATGGTGTAGTTAAAGGAAGATTTGGAAATATAGATATAGAAAAAATTGTCGCAAAAGTTAGAGATTTAGGATTTTATGTTGGTGCCAATTATATCTTTGGTCTACCAGATGATGATACTGACTCTATGAAAGAGACTCTTGATTTAGCAATAAGAATTAATAGTGAATGGGCAAATTTTTATTCTGCAATGGCTTATCCTGGATCACAATTATACTCCTTAGCAAAAAAAAATAACTGGATGCTTCCCGATGATAATGGCGGGCCGGGTTGGATTGGATATTCTCAGCACGCCTACGAAACTCTTCCTTTAAGAACAGAAAAAATTAAAGCTTCTGAAGTTTTGGAATTTAGAGATAAGGCATTTAATGCTTATTTTACAAACTCAGATTATTTAAGTTTAATTAATAAGAAATTTGGAATAAAAGCTAAAAATCACATATCAGAAATGACTAAACATCAAATAAAAAGAAAACATCAATTTGAAACTGTGAATTATTGAATATGAAAAGAGCAATAATTATAAGCGGTGCATTAGCTCAAGATCATGAATTTATATATCCATACTACAGATTACTAGAGGCGGGATTTGTACTGGATGTTTGTATTATAGGAGGAAAACCAGTGCTCGGAATCTTAGGCACTACCTTACCTCCTAATAAGGATCAAAAGATAAAAGATATTCAGGAAATTAAACCAGAAGATTATGATTTGTTAGTTCTTCCCGGTGGTGTAAAGGCTATGGAAAAAATTAGACAAGAAAAAAAGTTAATAGATTTTATAAGCAGCTTTCATAAATTAAATAAAGTTATCGCATGCATATGCAGCGGGGCACAGTTACTAATTTCTGCTAAAATAGTTAAAAATAAAAAAATTGCAGGATACTACAGCATGCAAGACGATATAACTAATGCGGGTGCTATATACACAGATTTGCCCGCTGTTGAAGATTATAAAATTATTACAACTGCGCATTATAAAGATATGGGTCCTTGGATGAAGAAAACTCTAAGCTTTTTTAATGAATAATACCTTTTACGACAAAAATAAAATTATAAAACCATGGGGGGAAGAACATGTGGTATTTAGAGACAAAAAAAAATTATGTATCACCCTGTTGAAGATTAAATCAGGACATTCTACATCTCTTCATTGTCATCCTCAAAAAAAAACTGGCTTTATATTATTGTCAGGAACGGCAACGATACAATTAGGTTTGTATAAATCTTCAAGAAAAAATTATAAATCTCCATCAAGATTAATGATAAGAACAGGATTATTCCATTCAATTAAATGTATTTCTAAAAAAGATTTGATGGCACTTGAATTTGAGACGCCTGTAAACAAAAATGACTTAGTTAGATTTCAAGATAAATATGGTAGAAAAAATACTACATATGAAGGAAAAAATTATAGTACAACGATTAATAAAAATGACATAAAATTTAAGAAAAATTTTAATAAAACACAAAAATATAAATTTAAAAACACTATAGTAGAGATAAAAAAGTACAAAAAAATTACTGATTTTTATAAATATCCAATCAAAAATATTTTTGCAGTGATATCTGGCTCTTTAATAGATAGATTTAATAAATCAATTTTTTCTCCAGGAGACATTATAAGAACAGGCACTTTATTAAAATTAAGTGAAGCATTTAAAATTAAAAATAACTTAGTATTGTTGCGTGTTTCTCAAAGATAATGAGGACGGTTTACTCTTTTAAGGATTTCATAAAAATTAAAAAATTTACAGCTAAACATAAGAATTTAAAAATTAAAAATTTTCATAGAATTAATATTAAAGACTCATCGATGGTTTTATGCGTAAAAAATAAAAAAATTCTAATATTAAAAGAATTTAGATTTGGACTTAATAAATATACTTGGGGTTTGCCAGGCGGATTTGTTGATAGAGGAGAAAGTCCTTTGATTACCGCTAGAAGAGAAATTTTTGAAGAAGTCGGCATTAAAGTAAAAAAAATATATAAATTATATTCTTTTATCAGAAACGGGAACTATTATTGTGGAAAAGACCATGTATTTTATGCTTATTTAGATAGTAAAATAAATCTAGTGTTAGAAGAAAATACAAAAATAAAATGGATACCTGTCAATCAAATAATTAAATATATTAAGAAGGGAGAGTTTAAAACATTAGGTTTGATTACTGCATTTATGTTTTTTTTAATACATAAAAAACTTTAAATTTTGAAAAATCAATTTTCGATAAAATATAATCACAAAGATATATATATATATATATGTATATTATTATTTTTTTACCCTCTTCTGTTAAATGACTTTATTTTTTCTGACAATGGTCGATCACATATAGTTGGTTGCAATTTCAATAGATTTATAGACGCATTAATCACATTTAGACCATTAGCAAATTTATCTGAATGTGCAGAAAGAATTATCATTTATAATTTAAAAATTTATTCACTTATTAAATTTTTAAATATTTTAATAATAATATTTATATATTATTTGTTGAAAAAAATTTTTCAATCACCATTAATTAAGTATTCTTTGATTTTTTTTATTACTTCTTCAGGTATAGTTTTTTGGGTAAGCAATGGTATTCATGGAACTCTCACGCTCATAAGTATAATTCTAGCCATTAAAAGTTTCAATAAAGTAAATAACAAAATCCTATCTGGTTTATTTTTATTGCTATCAATGAGCATTTCTCCCGTTATTTATACTTTTGTTTTTGTATTATTGTTTTTATCTATTTTTGAAGAAAAAAAATATTATTCCTTTATTAAAAATTTTTTATTTTTTATTTTTATAATTTTTTTATATATTTTTATTATAAAAATAATTTTGATAAGTTTTGATCTATCTTTTCCAAAAACAACTAGTTTAGATTATTCACCCATACCTGGTATTAGTTTGGAAAAAATAATATTTAAATTTAAATTATTTTATCAAAATATTTTTACAAATTTTTTATATAATAAAAATTTTTTTAATACTTTAGTTTTTCCATTAATATCGATTGGAATTTTTTTTTTAAGTTTTCTTACAGTTTATTTAAATATTTATGAATATTTTGTTAAAAAATTTTATATAAAAAAATATTTGACTGCATTTTTATCAATAATAATAACATCTGTTTTTACAATAATATTTTTAATTATATCTATGGCCCCTTTTTTAGTAAGCAATTTAAATGTCCTAGTGCCACATCAAATTTTACCTTTTTTTGGATTTTTTATATTTTCGGGGCTAAATACATCATATAAAAATCTACAAAATTTTATAATTAAAAGTAGCATAATTATTTATTTTTTGATTTTCGTAACATCCTACAATGACATTTTAAAAAAAATATCTAATTCATTCAATTTCTATGTTGAAAGCACAACTATATACATAGATGAAAAAATATATTTAAAAAAAAATCTGTTGTGGAATATAGATAATTTCAAATACAATTCATATTATGAAAATCCAAATGAATATTTTATAGGTTTAACTTTAAAATTGCTCAAAATTAACAAAATTAAAAAAAAATTTGATATTTGTTTAAATGTAGCAAGTTGTTCGGAAACAAATGTACATATTTTAGTTGGGTCGGAGAATGATGTTAAAAAATCTGGTAAAATAAAAAATTATTTTGTAATTGACACAAAATATTAAGATAAAAATATTTATAAAGTAGAATTTTTAGAAGCTAATACTTCTGTTAAATCAATGACGAATATATTTTTTAAATTTTCTTTAAATTCATCTTTTTTTGTTACAATGTTTATTATAATTCTGTCATTATTTTTAAGCAGACAATTTTTATCGTTCAAAGGGCAAAATACAAAACTTTTTTCTTTTGATAAAGATTTTATATAATCATCTTTTAAACTGGCCATCAAAACTCCTAATGCCTCTTCGTGAAGATAACCCTTGGTTATAACAAGTATCCTGGAATATTTTAAATGATGTTTTTCATAGAAAAATCTCCTGACTTCATTTTTTATAAATGTATCCCCCAATGTCATAAATTTTGAAGTTTTAAGAAAAGAAATATTAAAAAATATTACTAATAAAAATAGGAATGAAAATATAAATAATTTTTTAATTTTTAATTTTTCTAATACTAAAAAAAAACATATTGGAGTTAAAATAAAAGTGGGCAAAAAATAATGCGGTGTTATATAAGAAGAGTTAGAAAACAACCATGGTGAGATTGAACCTAATATTAAAACTATAGAAATTGAAAATATAATTAAAATTTTAAAAAAACTACTATTTAAATTATAAAAATTGATTTTTTTATAAATAATTAAATTAATTATACATAGAGATATTAAATCTAAACCTAAAGTTGGATATTTATAATGAATGTCATTATAAGAAATTTCATTTAGTAAGAACTTATATGAAAAAAAAATTTTTATTTTATTAAAAATTTGTAAAATATTTGTATTAACAGAAAATTCATAGCTAGGTTGCATAGAAGCATGAGTGTGATAATCAAAAACATAATTTAAAAATAATTTTAAAAATTTAGCTATCATAAAATAGATGAAGGCACAAAATATAAAAAATACAATTTTTTTTATGGAAAAGATTAAAGTATTTTTTTCTATTTTTTTTGATAAAAAAATATCTACTAAGATTAATATAATTGAAAAAAAAGCAAATGCTGGAAAAATTAAATTTGCAATTATAAATGCTACTCCAGAAAAAATAAAATTAGTATCAAATTTTTTTTCTATTTTTTGGTAAAATAAAAATGACTTAATCGATAATAATAAAGCAAATTGGGCTGGTAATCCATTAACTCCTAAATTGACCATATAAAAATAGCCTGGTGATAGAAGAAAAACTGCTCCAATAAAATATTTATAATTCTCTAAATCTGTATTTTCAAAAATTTTTGATAAATAAATCATATTTATACAAACAAAAGCAAAGGAGGCATATCTTAAATAATATAAATCTTCCAATTTATTTACTAAATATGCTTCATGACATTCACCAATCACACTAACCAACGGCCGTCCTGTCAAAATATCAAATGGTACGCGATGAAGAAAACAATTTAAAAAAGTATCAAATTTATTAGATCCTTGATACAAGAAAGCTCTTGCATTATCCGCAACCACATAATCAAATTTAAAAATTGGTAATAAAGCTATTAATAAAAATATTATTGAAATATATAAATTTACATCATTAATATATTTATCTAATTTTATCGATTTCACTTAATAAATCATTTAATATTAAATCTTGAAAATACTTACTAGCATGATCGTCATCATAATAATATAATTCATTTTTATAACTTCCAACACATTTATTTTCTAAAAAAGTATTGCAAGTAATTTTTGATGGAAAAATTCTATGAATATTATCTCCTTCAATGCCATCAAACATTTTAAATGCCGCCTCAGATCTTTTTGAAAAAATACTCGCTGGAATAAAATAACTTTTAAAAGAAGTATATTTTTCAGAAGTTACTTTTGATATTAAAAATCCCGATAAAACAAAAAAAATATCTACACCTAAATAACCATATTTAAATAATCCTAAACCATTATTTATTAAGCTTAGATGATAAAAAAAACTAAAAGAACGGCAAGCGCTCTCAATAAATCTAAATGATAGTAACGTTTATTTTCTATCAAATTTCTCGATAAATAAAATATAAAGAATTTGTAAGAAATACGAAATTCCCCATTTCAAATTATTTCTTTTAACTACCCCCCCTATTCTTGGCGGCTCAGAACAAGCAAATTCTATATAACCTTTTGGTCGAAAACACAGAACCTTACAAGTCATTACTGTATCCCAACTAAGACTGGTTCTAAGCTTTTTTTCTAGAAATTGATAATTTTTTCTTAAATGTATATTTAGCTCTTTAATAGTTTTTATTTTTATTGCCCTATAACCAACTAAACCATCAGAAATTTTAAAATTTTTATTTGAAAAAAATATATTAATAATTTTAGTAAAAAAGAAATTAGCTGCGCTTGTTATAATACTATCATCGTAACTTACGGCATTTTTAAGATATCTAGATGCTACTATAAGATCATAGTTCTTTTTAATATACTTATTAAATTTAAAAATTTTTTTAATGTCACAATTTCCATCTGGTTGAAAAAAAATAAAATATTTTGCCTTAGTTTTTTTTAATATAATTGGCAAAAACATAGAAATTGTCTCATTTTTTTTTTGATTAAAAACATTTATTTTCTTAAAATTTGCCAAAAATCTTTTGCTTTCATCAGTTGAGGCATCAATAACAAATATTTCTGAATTTTTAATTTTTGTAAGTATTGGTAAGAATTTTTTAAGCCCAATTATCTCATTTTTAGCAACAAGAACAAAACACACTTTTTGTGAAAAGTGCATAAAATTTATTTAAGAGAAATTCTCTTAGTGCTACCAGATGTATAATGTGAAAATGTAGTTTTTTTTTGATTTACATCATCATGTTCAGATTTAAAAACATTTATTATCTCTTCTGTACCAAATGCAGGAGGCTTATCTGAGTATTCTGTTAATCGGTCTTGATGCGGCTGGTGGTTGCCTACAAACACTGTGGTATCAATTGATATTCTAGTGCCCGCATTTTCTTTTCTTTCAGTGTTATGTATCATTGCATAATCTGATATATAAATTTTACCTTTTTGTGGAACAATATCTTCTATTTTTTCATACCTTTCTAGTACCCACTGCATCTCTTGGTAGGTCTTTGCTGTTGCTAAATAATCCTCAGAAAATTTTGATTTATCAATTGGCTGATAATACAAAAGCGTATTATTTTCCGTATCACCAAAAAGGGGAACAAAAGTGTTCATGCCCCAAGGACCCTCGACCCAAGCATCCGAATGAGGGTAGGAAGTATTTAATTCTCTATCTATATTTTCCTCTAACTCTTTGGCAAATTTAATTCTAATATTTGGTGTTAATCTAAATAAAGATAGTAATTTTGGATTATTTCTTGTCATTATATTTATCAATGATGTCCACTCTCTCAGAAGAATATTATATTCAAGAAGATATTCTTTTTTCGGTACCACCGCTCCATTAGGTGTAATATTTTTTCGATTTTCTCTAGCTGCGTCAACCGCTTTTACAAAAGCATGATCATCTTCATAAGGAAAAATATCAAGCGCTTTAGATATATATGATTTAACACTTAACAAAAAATGTTTATTTTTTTTCTGAGGAATTGGCCATGAAGCCATTAAATCATGGACTTTTTCCATGCCCCAATCATTGCATATATTTGTAATTCTATCTTGCCGATACAAATAGCTCATAATAAATATTTTTTTTTAAATTTTTATAATTGTATTCTTAATAGGTTTTTTTTAAAAAATTGTACTATAAATTTGTCAAATTAACATTGTTATTTATATCAAAAAGTTTTTTCAGTGCATAAATCAAGCCAATTGAGCTATTAGTAACGGTAAGCTTAACGTGTTACCACGCTTCCACACCCGTCCTATCAACGTCGTAGTCTACGACGGCTCTATAGG
>Ga0169931_10003892_pt1 | contig 23467 bp, 21 predicted proteins | sample Kivu_15m_20L_FD_129675 | JGI IMG/M metagenome (GOLD analysis project Ga0169931, IMG submission 129675) | Freshwater microbial communities from Lake Kivu, Western Province, Rwanda to study Microbial Dark Matter (Phase II) - Kivu_15m_20L... | ecosystem: Environmental > Aquatic > Freshwater > Lake...
AATGCAGTATTAGTATGAGATTAGCCGTGATAACGGGTGAAAAACCAGTAAATCTGCCCTTCTCTCAGAAAGCGAGCAATCTGTCTGTATTGTAATTAGCCAATTAAGATGCGATTACCCTGCTATCATCGTACTTGCTGAAAGCGCGATGCCTGCGCGACAAATAGTCGAGAGATCTACGCTACGCCTCAGAGTACTAGGCAAGAGTAATACTTAAAACAGTATTAAGACCAGGGTGTAGGCTTGAGAATTCTGGTATCAGACTGAACCTGTGAATATCCACCCCACGCCCCCGATCTGAACTTGACTACTTCGTGCCAAACAGGCGATCGCCCGCATCCCCCAGCCCCGGTAAAATGTAGCCGTGCTCATCGAGCTTTTCATCGATGGCCGCAGCGTAGAGGGGCACATCGGGATGCTCGCTATGGAAATGGGCGACACCTTCGGGGGCGGCCAGCAGGCAGAGAAACCGCAGCGATCGCGGCTGCGCCTGCTTCAGGGGGTACAAGGCCGCCACCGCCGTATTCCCTGTGGCGATCATCGGGTCGACCACCAGGACATCGCGATCGCTTAAATCCTCTGGCACCTTAAAGAAATACTCAATCACCCGCAGAGTTTGGGGATCTCGATAAAGGCCAATGTGCCCCACCCGGGCCGAGGGCATCAGTTCTAAGATGCCGTCCAGAATGCCCTGCCCCGCCCGCATAATCGAGACCACCACCAGTTTTTTCTCGGGGGCCAACACCGGAGCTGCCATGGTCGTCATCGGCGTTTGGATCGTCTCCAGCTTGAGGGGCAGATCTCGCGTCACCTCGTAGGCCATCAGTAGGCTAATCTCCTTCAGCAGTGTGCGAAACTTCGCCGTGCTGGTCTCCGCCCGCCGCATCAGGGTGAGCTTGTGTTGAATTAGAGGGTGATCGATCAGGTGGAGGTCGGGCATGGGGAATTTTGGATTTTGGATTGGGTCGCGTGGGTCGCCTTGTTTAACCGTTGGAACCATCAACCAACTCCCTGCGACCCACGGGCTTGGTAGAAATTATCTCAATAATCCCCATGGTTTCAAAACACCGTGCCGTCGCTGGCCAATTGAATCGGCGGCCCGCCACCCGATCGCCTCTCCGCCGCAATTTGCCGTCCCGCCGTCCAGGTGCCGCCCTGGAGAATTTTAACCAGGGGCAGCGTTTCGGCATCCAGGCCCAAAGACTGGCGGAGGTGGGTGGCTAGGTCGTCGAGCAGGCACAGGGTGAGGGCGCGCCATTCAACGATCAGCGGTGAATCGGGCGGATGGGCGACCTCGAAATCAGCCGGATTTTTGAGGCTGAGGACACCCATATCCACAAACAGACCGCCATTGCGGTATTCGGCTAGGCCGGTGAGCTGATCGAGATCGGTAATGGTGAGGCCCAGATCTTGCAGGGGTTCTAGCAGCGAATAGGTGAGCCACTGGGAGAGCTTGTGAAAGGGAACCAGGTTGCTGCCGGGGCCGGTATCTGGCAGTTGGGGATGGGGCCACACATCGCCCAGGTTGGTACCCGCCAGGTCTACCCGTCCGGGCCAGATTGGCCCCAGGCCCCGGAGGATGGTTTGCAGGATGGTCGTTGCCGATAGCGACCCATGGGAGGCGATTTGTAGCCAGTAATCCACCAAATTTCCAGGTCGGGGGCAGTCAGCCCCAAAGAATTGAGGCTGTTGGTGCAGGGTGTGGCCGAGTTTTTGCAGCAGTGCCACTCGTCCGTCCAGCCCTAGGAGAGGATTGCCAGCCTTGACCTGGAAGGCTTCGGCGAGTTGGTGGGTGGTGAGGTTCGTAAGCCCGTGGGCGTCGGCTTGCCAGGGATGATCGGGTTGGCTGGAGAAGAGTCCGGTGGTGAAGCTGTGGAAGCTGGCGATCGCTAACCCCTCCGATCGCGGAAACTCCAGCCCCGTCCCTGGCTCTACATACCGCCACTGGCGGCCCGCCCCAGCATCCAGCAGCACGCTGGTGATCGCCAAATCGACCTTGAGCCGCGCCCGCTCTAGGGGAGCCAGCCCCGATAACGCTGGCTCCAGGCGGTCTAGGCGCGATCGCCCCTCCACCTCAAAGTGCCGCCAGCGGGAGTGGAATGGAATATTCCCCTCGGGATAGTGGCGCTGCATGACATCGAGGACGTAGGCGGCAGTGCTGGGTAGGGCCTCGGGGTGATACCGAAGGTGCTGGAGCTGGTCAGCCTGGGCTAGGGCGAATAGGGCGCGAGTGCGATCGCGAATCGCCTGGGGACTCTGCAAATAGGCCACTGCCGCCGCCGCCATCGCTCCTGGAGGGCCAGCACCGTTCACCAGCCCCAAATCATGCCCCAAATCATGCCCCCAATCATTCTCTAACATCATCGCTATTCCACCAGGTCGCGGCCCTTGACCTGGGCTAGATCGGCTTCGGTGGGAGCCCCCTGCTCGGTGTAGTAGCCCGCCGCCTTTTTCGCCTCGATCTCGACTCGGGCATCGGGGGGCACCAGCGCGTCGGGAATGGCCACCCGCTCGACAATCTCAATGCCCGATCGCACGATGGCGTTGTACTTCATGTCGCTCATCGACACAAAGCGATCGATGCGGGTCACCCCTAGCCAGTGCAGCACATCGGGCATCAGCTCCTGAAAGCGCACGTCTTGTACGCCGGCCACACATTCGGTGCGGGCGAAGTAGGCATCGGCGCGATCGCCTCCCTCCTGGCGCTTGCGGGCATTGTAGACCAAAAACTTGGTCACCTCTCCCAGGGCTCGTCCCTCCTTGCGGAAGTAGACAATCAGACCGGCCCCCCCTTGCTGGGCGGTGGTAATGCACTCCTCTAGGCCATGCACCAGATAGGGGCGGCAGGTGCAAATGTCAGACCCAAACACGTCGGAGCCGTTACATTCGTCGTGCACCCGCGCCGCCAGAGGCCGGGCCGGGTCGGTAATCGCCGCCAGATCGCCCACGATGTAGACCGTAATGCCGCCAATCGGGGGCAAAAACACCTTCACATCAAACCGAGTGACCAGCTCTGGAAACATACCCCCGGTTTGCTCAAACAGGGCGTAGCGCAGGTCATCTTCGCTGATCCCCAGGCGCTGAGCCACCCCCGGTAGATACCACACTGGCTCCACCGCCACCTTCGTCACCACCAGGTCGCCGCCGGGTTTGACAATGGTGCCATCTTCCTGTAGTCGCCCCTGGCGCACCGCCTCCAGCAGCTCCGGCATTTGAATATGGGCCCGGGTAACGGCAATGGTGGGGCGAATATCAATGCCCTGGGCCATCAGGGGCTGGTACACATCCCCGATCAGCGCTCCAAAGGGGTCGAGGGCAACAATCTTCTTGGGGTCGGCCCAGCTGGGGTGGGGACCAATGGCCAGGGTGGGAGCGGTATTGGTAAAGTCAGGCCGATGCTCAGGATCCAGCACCCCACTGGCCACCGCCAAGGCACGATACACCGCGTAGGAGCCCGAGTGAGTGCCAATCGCATTGCGGTGGTTGGGGTCGGTCACCGTGGCCACGATCGCCCCGCGCTGGAGGGGGTCACCGTGGCCCCACTGCACCGGCCCGCCCTTCAGCCCAGATCGACTCGGGTGAGAGGTGAGTACGATGTGGCGACGCTTGGGCGTCTCGGGCCTACCCAAGCTATCGGGCTGTGTCACATTCTCCAGGGCTGAACCGTTGGCCTCGCTCATAGATGCCTTGTGTCAGAGAAACAACCAATTTGCCATACTCCCCAGTCACGAAAAGCTCACAAAGGACAGACAACGCCCCTCCCCTGGGAGACCCGGCCTATTTATTCGGCAAGGGAGCGTTAGGGAGTGGGGTGTCACTCGGAGCGACTGACGAACTGAGGGCATTGGCCGGGGCCGGGGCGATCTCCAGTTTAGCCAGCTGATCCTGATAGTCAAGCCCCAGCAGTTCGCTGTAGAGCTTGACGTAATCGATCGCCGACTTGTCCCAGCTAAAGTCTTGGGCCATGGCCCGCTGCTGTAGGGCTCGCCAGGCATCTTTATAGTGGTAGCCTTCCCAGGCGCGGATCAGGCAGGTAAACAGGTCGAGTGGTTCGTAGCGATCGAAGCAGTAGCCAGTGCCCGCCTGGCGCTCGGGGTCGTGGTGCTGCACCGTGTCGACGAGTCCGCCCGTGCGCCGCACCACCGGAATGCAGCCGTAGCGCATGGCAATCATCTGGCTAATACCGCAGGGCTCAAACCGAGAGGGCATGAGAAAGGCATCAGCCCCGGCGTAGATGCGGCGACCCAGCCCTTCGCTGTAGAGCAGGTAGGTGGCCATGCGGCCCCGGTAGCGGCTAGCCATTTGCCAGAGCTGGGTTTCGTAATAGCGATCGCCCGTGCCCAGCAAAATGAACTGCGCGTCGGTATAGGACAAAAAGCGATCCAAAATTTGCATAATCAGATCGAGCCCCTTCTGCTCCACAAGGCGACCCACCAGGCCCACCAAAAAGGCCTTTGAGTTTACCTCCAGGCCCAACTCTTCTTGAATCGTAATCTTGTTGACGCGACGGTTTTCGAGGGTATCGGCCGTAAAGGTCTTGACGATGTATCTGTCCGTAGCGGGATCGTAGGACTCGTCATCAATACCATTGAGAATACCGCTCAGCTTGCCCCCTACAAAGGACAACAGCCCCTCTAGCTTTTCGCCGTAGTCAGCCGTTTGAATCTGCTGGGCGTAGGTGGGCGATACCGTATTGACCCGATTGGCAAACTGCACGGCCGCCGCCATCGTGTTGTGCCCCTGCATGTACCACGGACACCAGGCCATGCGCTCCAGCTCCCAACGCCAGGGGCCCTGGTAGGCCAAGTTATGAATGGTAAATACGGTGTGGATATCAGGCGACTGGTGCATCCACACCGGAATCATGCCCGTATGCCAGTCGTGGCAGTGAATAATCTGCGGTTTCCAGTAGTTCCAGACAAACTCTGCCGCACCGTTGGCAAAGAAGGTGAACCGCCAGCTCTCATCGTCACCGCCGTAGACCTTGCGGGGGGCAAAGGCCGGGTGGCCAAACAGGTACACCGGTACGTCCGACTCGGGCAGGGTCGTTTCGTAAACCTTAAAATCGTTGAACATGGCGGTGCCCTGCCACACCGGCTCCTCAGGAATATCCACCTTATCGGGCATAAAGCCGTAGTAAGGCATAAAGATGCGCACATCGTGCCCCATGCGACGGAGCACTTTCGGTAGCGCACCCACCACGTCGCCCATGCCGCCGACCTTGGCTAGGGGCGCTGCCTCCGCCGCCACAAAAAGAATTTCCATATCGCCCGCTCTGCTGTTGGATCACTCGGTTGTCATCAGTCTACGGGGGTCTGGGCGTTCTGCCTAGATCTTGGGTGCCCTAGCAATACTCCATGATGAGATATGCGCTCAGCGTGCCAGACCGTCAGGTCGAAATTTATCGCCCTGGTAGGGATCTAGACATTCTAAATGCGCCCCAAACCCTTTCGGGGGAAGTGGTTCTGCCTGAACTAACGGTGGCTACCGCAGGGCTTTGGTCAGCACGGACAGGGTTGAGCAATTGAGGAGCCCTAGGGTTGGGGCCTGCGTTTCTAGAGTATCCCAACTAAAACAATATCCCTTCCAAGGGCGCGAACTCGGCCCGTTGGGCCGATCGCGGCGAGATCCCGGAAGGTATTTAGTTGGAACACTCCTAGCACAAGTATTTGCTCAGCGTGGCGCTGTATTCGTCATATTTTTTGGCGCCCACCAGGGTCTCTGCCACGGCACCCGATTGAAAGAACATGACGGCGGGAATGCTGCGAATGCCATAGCGCTTCGCCACGGCTTGATTGGAATCAAGATCTAATTTAAGCACCTTGACGCGATCGCCATAGGTATCGGCGAGTTGATCGATCAGGGGAGCAACCAGTTTGCAGGGGCCACACCAAGTGGCGGTGCAGTCTACCACAAACAGCGACTCTGCACTCAAAAGCGCATCAAACTCGGCTTCGTCTTGAATATAGGCGGCGGGCATGGGCTAAGCCTCAATTAAAGACCTATTCTCCCACGGCGATGGCCACCGCCAAGAACACAAATCTTTACAAAAATAGCCTACAGGGCCGCGTCAAGCTATCTATGGCCTGACGCCCATTTTTAAATTAGGTCATTTAGCCCTCCGACATCCCACCACCCCTGTAAACGTGCTAGTCTCTTTGTAGAGATATAGAGATCGGTTAGCAGCATTTGTTTCTAGTACTAACGAGTTTTTCCGTTTTTCCATTGACAGACTTCTCTCCGAGATTTTGCTCTACACACCCTTTAATTCTTGGAGACCATTTATGTCAATCTACGTAGGCAACCTGTCCTATGACGTTACCAGCGAAGATCTAACCGCTGTATTTGCAGAATACGGCTCTGTTAAGCGGGTTCAGCTTCCCACCGATCGTGAAACCGGCCGCATGCGTGGCTTTGGTTTTGTCGAGATGGCGGCTGATGCTGAGGAGACCGCTGCCATTGAAGCTCTCGACGGCGCAGAGTGGATGGGTCGCGACCTTAAAGTCAACAAAGCCAAGCCCCGCGAAGATCGCAGCGGTGGTGGTGGTTCCTTCGGTGGCGGCGGTGGCGGCGGTCGTAGAGGCGGCGGCGACAGCTTCTCCCGTGGCGGCGGCGGTTACTAAGCGCCAACGGTCATCACTAGCAGCTAAGTTTGGTTGTAGAGACCACACTTAGCTAAATCTAGAAAGGGTTCAGGCATGTCTGCCTGAACCCTTTTTAGCGTTATCCCAGGGTATGCCATCCCTAGGACAACGACAGCACCTCTTGGTTGACCCCGTTGTTAACCGGATGCTCCAGCACCTGCAGCATATCGGTCAGCAGGGTAGTGGGGGGCTGGCCGTGGGGCCAGGCAAAGGCGTGGCGAAAGGCGGCTTCCTGGCAAGCCTGTAGCCCTTCAAACCCAATCACGTCGTGGGTAAGCAGGTTTTCGTACTCAAAGGGCAAGCGCACGTTGTGCAGGCCAGCGTTGTCGGTGCAGATGGCAATGTCTACCCCGGCCTCAAAGCAGCGATCGAATACGACCTTAAGCTGGTGAATCTCCTGTAGCGTGCCGGTTTTGAGGTAGGTGGTGGGGCACACCTCCAGGCATTGGCCCCGAGCGGCCACCTCTGGCAGGATCTCAGGGTGCCGGAGGGGAATTTGAATGCCGTGGCCAATCCGCATCAGGTAGGGCAAGAGCAACGGGTGGCTGCCATCTACGGTTTCATAGAGGTGGCCCGTGGTTTTCAGGCCCAGGGTTTGGGCGCGCTGGTAGAGGCGGGTAAATTCGTCGATGCGATCGCCGTATTGGGCATCGCCCCCGGCCACATCCACCGCACACACGTACTCAGGGTACTGACCCGCCAGCTCCACAATCGCCTGGTTGACCTCCTGGGGCAACCGCGAGTGCATACAGAGAATCTGCTTAGTCACAATGGGGTATTCCGGCTGCTGGCTGGCTTGGCCCACGATCTCCACAATCTCAGCCATCGCCTCAATACGCTGGTTCTGGGGCAGGTGCTCTGGGGTGCGCAGGTAGGGGGTATAGCGCAACTCTAGGTAAGCCAGATTCTCGAAAATGTAGGCCCCGCGAATCAGCCGGTAAATAAAATAGGGTAGCGCCTCGTGGGTCTGCACGCTTTCCACTAGGGTGTGCAGTTCTAGGTATTCGGCCAGGGTGTTGCGGGGCCGGGTATAAAATTGCTCAAAGGCCAAGTAGTCAGCAAACTGACCGGAAAGATCGGGACGGTTGCGCTCAAAGTAGCGCCACAGCACCCTAGGTACCACCGAGCCACCCAAGTGGCGGTGTAGTTCAGCATATAGACTCACAGCAGCCTCCGCCTTCATGTAGGGTGATTAATCAATCGAGCCAGGCTCCGCCGCCCCTAGTGCCGCCCTAGCCACCTTGGCCAGGCTGAGCGGGCCTCACAAACCCTGACCACAATCAATCGAATTTTAAAGAAATGTAAACTCGGTATTTACCTTGTTCTATCTTATATTCCACTCCTTGAATATAAGATTAAACACATTTGATGGGCCGGAGGTGAGAGCGTTCGGGATCATGGCCCGCCACCCTTGGCCTTCCAGGGGCAGAAAGGGGGGAGAAATATTAAGTTGACACAATGACATTTACCTAGCGATAATGGAAATTTGTGTGAACTTTAGAGTCTGAATTCCCTTGGCAAACGTTGTTGTGATTGGGGCCCAGTGGGGCGATGAAGGTAAGGGCAAAATTACTGATTTGCTAAGTCGCTCAGCAGATGTAGTTGTGCGCTACCAGGGCGGGGTCAATGCGGGCCACACCGTCGTTGTTAAGGGTCAGACCTTTAAGCTGCACCTGATTCCCTCCGGCATTCTCTACCCCGAGACCGAGTGCGTCATTGGCAGCGGCACCGTGATCGACCCCAAGGCTCTCATTGGCGAGTTAGACATGCTCGACCAGCTTGGAGTTTCCTCTAAAAATCTTTTTATCTCTAATTCTGCCCACGTCACGATGCCCTACCACCGCCTGATCGATCAGGCCGCAGAAGAGCGTCGGGGCAACCACAAAATTGGCACCACTAAGCGTGGCATCGGCCCTACCTACGCCGATAAGTCTGAGCGCATTGGCATTCGCGTCGTTGACCTGATGGATCACGCCCGCCTGCGCAAGCAGTTGGAGTGGACGATTCAGTACAAAAATGGCATTCTCGAAAAGCTCTACGATCTCGCCCCCCTGGATCCGGCAGTGGTGATTGACGAATACATCGAGTATGCCGAGCGGTTGCGCCCGCATATTATCGATAGCTCTCTTCACGTCTATCAGGCCATTCGTAAGCGCAAAAACGTACTGTTTGAAGGGGCCCAGGGCACCCTGCTCGACCTCGATCACGGCACCTACCCCTACGTCACCTCCTCTAACCCGGTGGCCGGGGGGGCCTGCATTGGCACCGGCATTGGCCCCACGGTGATCGACCGGGTGATTGGCGTGGCCAAGGCCTACACCACTCGGGTAGGGGAAGGCCCCTTCCCCACGGAGCTCACCTGTAGGGTGGGCGATCTGCTCTGCACCCGGGGGGCTGAGTTTGGCACCACCACGGGGCGGCAGCGTCGCTGTGGCTGGTTCGATGCCGTCATTGGCCGCTATGCCGTGCGCATTAACGGCCTCGACTGCCTTGCCATTACTAAGCTCGACGTGCTGGATGACGTCGATGAGATTCAGGTGTGCGTGGCCTACGAGCTTAACGGCACCCGTTGTGAAGAGCTGCCAGCCAGTGCCGAGGCCTTTAGCCGCTGTCAGCCCATCTACAAAACCATGCCCGGATGGAAGCAGCCCACCGACCACTGTCGAGCCTTGAGCGACCTGCCCAAGGCGGCCCTAGACTACCTCAAGTTTTTGGCCGAGCTGATGGAGGTGCCCATTGCGATCGTATCGCTGGGAGCTAGCCGAGACCAAACCATTATCGTAGAAGACCCAATTCACGGGCCAAAGCGGGCTCTGCTCTACGAGAATGGTGAGTCCCAGGTCGCCTAGGGCCAGGCCAGACAACGTTGTTTTTTTACGTCATTATTTAGCGGGGGAATTTTTCCATGAACTTAACGATTGAATGTACAGCGCGCGATCCCAAGGCTAAGCCCAATGCTCTGCGTCGCCAGGGGCTACTGCCCGTTGTCCTCTACGGCCACGAGGGCACGGAATCTGTGTCGCTAACCGTAGTTCAAAAAGACGCGGACATGCTGCTGCGCAAGGCGGCCGTTAACAACACCATGATCGACCTGCAAATTCCAGACATGCCCTGGAATGGCAAGGCCCTGCTGAGGGAGGTGCAGTCTCACCCCTGGAAGAACTCGGTTTATCACCTCAGCTTCTTTGCCGTGAAGGCCCAGGACGCCGTCGAAGTGGGTGTAACCCTCAACTTTATTGGCGAGCCCACTGGCGTCAAAAATGACGGCGGCATTCTCAACACCGAAGTGAACGAGGTCACCGTCAAGTGTAAGGCGGTCGATATTCCCGAAAGCATCGATGTAGACGTATCTGGCCTGGGCCTGGGCGACTCATTGACCGTGGCTGACCTGGTGCTACCGGCTGGGGCTGTGGTGGCTGGGGATCAAACCCAGACTATTGCCACGGTGCTACAGGGCCGCAATGCTGACGGCGAGTCCACGGTCACGACGGCGGTCGTAGGGTAACAATCTGGTCATCCAGAGGATGTCAGTGGGGTTGGGGTCACGGCTCCTAACCCCTTTATCGTAGTTAAGGACAATTCTGGCAACGAAAAATACCGAAGAATTTTACTGCCCCTCATTTTACTGCCCATTAGGGGCGCAGGGCCTGCGCCCCTAAAAGCCCACGGGGGCGTATCTTCTGTTCCAAACATCTCCTCAGCAACTAATGTCAGATTATGGTTGATTCCGCGCTTCCCGCTTTGATTCAGCAGATGTGTCAGCCGGGGTTTTACCCCCATCCTGTGGTTGAGCCCATTCAGCTAGTGCAAACCCATGTGTCCTACGTGCTGCTGACGGGCGACTACGCCTACAAGGTAAAAAAGCCGGTGAACTTTGGCTTTCTAGACTATTCCACCCTGGAGAAGCGCCACCACTTTTGCCAGGAAGAACTCCGGCTTAATCAGCGGGGAGCCGGGCCACTGTACCTCGAGGTGGTCGCCATTAGCGCCGTGGGAGACTCCTATGGCTTGGAGGCTAGCGCCCCCGTAGAGTACGCCGTCAAGATGGTGCAATTTCCCCAAGACACCCTGTTGAGCGCCCTGTACGATCGCGGCGAACTGACCGAAGCGTTGATCACAGACCTCGCCACCGCGGTGGCTGACTTTCACATGGGGGCCGAAACCAGCGACTACATTAGTACCTTTGGCACTGTTGAGCAGATTCGCCTGGCCTTTGACGAAAACTACACCCAAACCGAAGGGTACATCGGCGGCCCCCAAACCCAAGCTCAGTTTGACGAAACCAAAGCCTACACCGACGCTTTCTTTGCCTCCCAGGGGAGCTTATTTGAGCAGCGGGTGGCCCAAAACTGGATTCGCGCCTGCCACGGCGACCTGCACCTGAATAACCTGTGCCGCTGGCAGGATCAGCTTTACCTATTTGACTGCATTGAGTTTAACGAGCCCTTTCGCTACGTCGATGTGATGTACGACGTGGGCTTTGTAGTGATGGATCTGCTGTCCAAGGACTGCGTGGCGTTGGCCACGGTGTTTCTCAACCACTACGTGGAGCGCACCGGCGACTGGGCCGGATTGCCCCTACTGCCCCTATACATTAGCCGCCAGGCCTACGTGCGGGCTAAGGTAACGTCGTTTTTGCTCAACGACCCCTCGGTGGATGAGGCCACCAAGCGCAGTGCCGAACAGACCGCCGCCGGATACTATCGGTTGGCCTGGTCGGTGTGTCAGCCCCAGCGCGGTGGGGTTTACCTGATGGCGGGGTTATCGGGGTCAGGGAAATCTACCACCGCCCGGCAGTTGGCCAGTCAGATCAATGCCCTACACCTCCGCAGCGATGCGGTACGGAAGCATTTAGCGGGGGTACCCCTCGATCAGCGGGGAGATGACAGCCTCTATACGCCAGCCATGACTGAGCAAACCTACGATCGCCTCCTGACCCTGGGCCTAGCCCTGGCTCAGGCGGGGTACTCGGTGATTCTAGACGCCAAGTACGATCGCCAGGCGCTACGCCAGCACGCCCTAGAGCAGATTCAAGCGGCGGGGCTACCCCTAACCATTCTGCACTGCACGGCCCCCCCAGCGGTGCTGGAAGCCCGGATCCGCGATCGCTCGGGTGACATTGCCGATGCCACCGTGGCGGTACTGCAACGGCAGCACATGGAGCCCTTTACCCCCACAGAACAAGCTTGGGTCAGGGCGATCGACACCACCCAGGCGATGCCCCCGCAAATAGCCGCTATAGTGGGAGCACAAGGTGCGGCCTAAGAGTATCCCATCTCATCAAATATCCTGATCAAGGACACCGACCTAAGAGGTTGTTTGAAAAGTCAAGGAGTGTCTCAGATTCTACCTAGATCATAGGCTAATGCCTTGAAAATTCGGTACTTTTGCTGTCTCTTGGCGGCAAACTATACCTGGGACAACCCTTTTCAAACAACCTCTAAGCCTAGCGGGCTTGTCACACCAAAACCCTGGATGAGTCATTAGCTGGAACACTCTAAACCCAAATCGTGCTGAATTCGAGACTGACCGGTGGTTGATAAAATTGTCCCGCCAGCCTTTAAAATCTGGCTAGCTTTTCTATTTATGTTCTTGCTGTTGGGCTACGGGGTGGTACCCAGCATTTTGCTGGGAGCGCTAGCGGGCTTAGCCGGGGGCACCATGACCGCCTGGTGGAATACCCTGGGCGGCGAGCCCAAGGCCTCCCTAGAGCTGCCCGAGCCCATTCGCCAGTTCAGCCGTAGCCTGCGCGCTACCCCGGCGCGGCTACCCTTTAAAAATTTCTTCGATCGCGGTCAACAGCGCTCTCCCCGAGCCCGTCGATAGGGAATAAGAAGCGGCCAGTGGGCATACTGAGCCGTAGTTGTACCGCCACCTATCATGGCAGAACGAGCTTACTGGCTAGCCTGGAGCCAGGCGAAAGGACTGGGCCCAATTTTGCTGAAGCGCTTGCGCAGTCACTTTGGCACCCTGGAAGCGGCTTGGCAGGCCAACGGAGCCGACCTGCTGGCCGTAGACGGCATTGGCCTAGGGGTAGGCACCAGCCTAGTGGAGTACCGGCAAACCCTGTGCCCCTTAGACCACCTCGCTCGCCACGAACAGCAGCACCCTAACTTTTGGACACCGGCAGATGCCGAATATCCACCCCTGCTCTACGAAATTACGGATCCACCCCCGTTGCTCTACTATCGGGGCCGCCCGGAACTAGCCAACGCGTTACAAATTTTGCCAGCGGTGGGGGTCGTTGGCACCCGTACTCCCTCGGCCTATGGTCAGCGGTGGACCCGGCAGCTGACCCAGCAGTTGGTCGCCCACGACGTGATTGTGATCTCTGGGCTGGCCAAGGGCGTCGATCGCTATGCCCACCAGCAAACCCTGGATAGCCAGGGTCTGGCCATTGCCGTGCTAGGTACCGGAGTCGATCAGGCCTACCCCTGGGTCAATCGCGAACTCCAGGAAAAAATTGCCCACCATGGACTGCTGCTGAGCGAGCACCCCAACGGCACCCCGCCCGATCGCGCCCACTTTCCCCGCCGCAATCGCATTATTGCTGGACTCAGTCGGGCGGTGGTGGTCACCGAGGCCCCCGCTCGATCTGGGGCCTTGATTACCGCCCAATTGGCCAATGACTATGGCCGCGATGTCTACGCCCTGCCCGGCTCCCTAGACAATCCCTGCAGTGCGGGCTGCCTAGAGTTGATTAACCAGGGGGCCCAAATGATTTTGAATGACCTGACCCTGATCACCGCCCTGGGGCAAATGCCGAGCCTGGGGCCAGAAAAGCTATGTCTAGACGAGGCTAGCCGAGACCTGGCGCGATCGCCGCTGCAGGCCAGTCGTGAACCAAGCCCTGGACCAGATACTGGCCCAGCACCGAACCTGTCGCCAGCCATGGCCCAGGTACTGGCCACCGTGATGGAGGCACCGATGACCCTCGATCAACTGGTGCAGCAGCTTGACCAGCCCACGGGAGAGATCCTAGCTACCCTGGTGCAGCTAGAACTGATGGGCCTGGTCACCCAGCTACCGGGTATGCGCTACCAACGCCCTTAGTCGTCCCACCCAGGCGGAGGGCAGCACTGCTGTAAAAACTCAAAGTGCAGGCTGCCCAGCTTCACCAAGTCGCCGTCTTGCAGGGAGTGGCTCTGGACGGGGGCAAGGCGACGGCCATTCACCCAAGTCCCCCCGACACTGCTCAGATCGGTCATCAAGAATCCTCGCAACGGGTCAAAGTTGAGCGCCGCGTGGCAGTCAGCCATGCCGGGTTGGGGCATCGCCACGGCGCAGCGGCTGCCTCGGCCAATCAGCCAGCGGGTACTGCACAGGGTGACCTGGATGACACCGCCGGGATTGATGTTGGTACTGAGAAAGGCGCTGTCAGCCGCCACAATACCTTGAATGTACCAATCAGTCCGGTAACAGTGATTTTTGGCCGTTAGGATTGGGTCGATAATATCGGCTACCTGCTCCAGGTCGTAGCTCAAGTTGCTAAACAGAGTATCGAGCAGCCAAGGGGCTTCTCCTCCTTGGCTGCTGTCATTGAGGCGCGAGGGCTGAGCAATCCGATGCTGCTGCTTGGCGTCGGCTGAAAAAAAATGTGAGGAAACCATAACAAATCGTCAATTTACCGCTAGCGACGTCTCTATAAGGTGCACCAATGAGCCTCAGCCAAATGTTCCGGCGGCCCGGCTGGGGGCAAGTCGTGGTGTACCTGGTCTATGCACCCGCCCCAAAAGCCAGAGGCCGTGGGGGCTGTAGAAACTCCTTAGGGGATGGGCGAACTGCGAGTGACGATTTTCCTCGAAGCTTGGCCCCGATGGGCTAAGCCTGTGACATTAGAATAACATTAAACGGGGTTGTGCAAGTCGCACAATGCTGGGGTCGGTATCACTTATAGCGGTTCTCACTCGGATGAGATACAGGTCAATTGCCCAAGTCCATGAGTTCCAAGGCTTCTCTCAGTCGAGGTGTACCTCATGCGTTCAGGAACCGCTATATAAAAGCTTTACTAAACCTCCGAGAATGTACGGAAGAACTTTAAAGCCCCCCGAGACCGAAACCGCTCGCTCCCTCCCAGAATTTACCTAGGGACTTGACGTCATCTCCGGGCTGACGGGTTCGCTGTGGTCGGGCCCTGCTATATCATCAGGATGTTTTGGATGCCCCCGCCGATGGGGTAAACCCGTGGTCAACCTTGCTAGCCGTGCCCAGCCCCCGCTAAATTTTATTGCTCCCGCCTTGGATACCCGCGTGCTGGCCCTGGCGCGGTGGGCCATGCCCTTCTGGATACGCTGGCGCGAGCACATTCGCCAGGTCGACGTGGTGAATGCCGATGGGCTGGTGCACCTATGCCAAGCGTTTAACGCCGGGGAGACTCGGTTTCTGCTGGCCTTTCGTCACCCCAGTCCGCTCGATTCCTACTGTTTGGCCTACTTAATGTGGCAGGCAGTACCGCAGCGCGCCAGGGAGTTGGGCATTGATCTCAAGCACCCGGTGCACGCTCACTTTATCTACGATCGCGGCATTCCCCTCTGGGCTGGCGACTGGGTGGGGTGGATCTATAGCCGCCTGGGGGGCACCCCGATTCAGCGGGGCAAGGTCGATCGCCAGGGGCTGCGATCGGCCCGTCAGCTCTTGGCCAATGGTCACTTTCCCCTGTCGGCGGTGGAGCGTGGGCTCGCCGATCGCGAAGCGGAAGAGGCAGGGTTACGCATGGGGCACATGCGCCTGGTGGAAAACTTTGTGGCCGTCACCGGACAGTACGTGCGCCAGCGCCCCTCCGCCGAGCGCTTTGCCGAAACCGTGATGATTTTGCGCGACACGGTGTGCCTGGTGCAGGGCGAGAACCCCTACCCTCGTCCGCCGCTGGGGCCGCAGCGGGCGCAGCTGACGGTGGGGCCGCCCATTTCGGTGAGCGATCGCTGGCCCGACTACAAAGTCAACCGTAAGCAGGCGGTGGCCCAGCTCACCGCCGACCTGCAAACGGCCCTAGAGGCGATGATTGCTCCGGCCCCTGGGGGCCTGTGAGCCGCCCGCAAAGAATCAGGCTACTCTGGGTATAGAACACCTGTTCCGTGCCCATGGCTTCTCTCCAGCCCAAATCTCAAAAATCTAACCAGGCTGGCCTGGCGCTCACGGCGGAGCAAGCGGCCGCCCTAGAGGCCCTTGACAGCTTTGTGCAGGGAGAGGAAAAGCTGTACCTATTGACCGGCTATGCGGGCACCGGCAAGACCACCCTGCTGCAGCGCTTTATCCGGGGTTTGCGCGATCGCGGCGATCAGCGCCCTATTGTGCTGAGTGCCTTTAGCAACAAAGCCACTAAGGTGCTGGTCGCCATGGCCGCCCAGTGGGGGCTGGAGATCGACGCCATGACCTGCTGCAAACTGCTGGGGTTGCGCCCGGTGATCAATGAAGACGACGGCAAGCAGATGTTTCAGCTCGATCGCCAGCAGGGCAGCCAGATCGATCGCTACCGACTGGTGATCATCGACGAGTGCTCGATGATTAACCAAGAGCTGTGGGAGCTATTGGTGAACGCGGTTTCTAACCTGTACCGGGGCACCCAAATTTTGTTTGTGGGCGACTCAGCGCAACTACCCCCCGTCAACGAGCCCGAGTCAGCCTGTTTTCGGCAAATTGTGCACCGGGCCGAGCTCACCGAGGTGGTGCGCTACGGCGGCGCGATCGGGGTGATTGCCGAAGATATTCGGCGGAATTTGGAGCGCGATCGCCTGCCTCGTTTCACCAGCGACACCAACACCGACAATACCGAAGGCTGCTTTGTGCTGCCCCGCCCTGCCTGGGAGACGCTGCTGATTCGCGCCTTCACCAGCCCCGCCTACCAAAAGAACCCCGACCAGGTGCGCGCCCTCGCTTACACCAACCGCCGAGTGGCCCAGCTCAACCACACCATTCGCAGCGCCATCTACGGCTCCAACGCCTTGCGGTTTGTGCCCGGCGAACGGCTGATTGCCATTACCCCCTGCCTGGAGGAAGACGCGATCGTGCTGCCCACCTCCGCTGAGTGCGAGGTGATCCATGCGGCGCGGGGCCGCGAGGGGGAGTGGCCCCTGTGGATTTTAGAGGTAGAAACCGAAAACGGTGACTACAAAACCCTGCGGGTGCTCCACGAGTCAGGGCAGACCGAATTTAAAGCCAAGGTCGACCTGCTGGCCCAAGAAAAACGCTGGATGGAGTTTTGGGATCTCCAGCAGCGCTTCCACGCCGTCGACTATGCCTACAGCCTCACGATCCACAAAAGCCAGGGGTCAACCTTTCAAGACGTGTTTGTGGATGTGCCCTCGATGCTGTCCAACCGCAACCTGATCGAGCGCAATCAGCTTTGCTACGTGGCCTTTACCCGCGCGGCCAAGCGACTGTTTCTGTACCAGTAGGTGGGGTCTGCCCCTACTACGGCTCCAACGGTCTCACCACCACCGCATCTCCCATGGCCAGGCCCAATTCTGCGGCCCGTCCGGCCCGCAGCTCGATCACCTGATCGATGGGCTGGGGGCCGGGGCCGTAGGTGGGGCAGGGTTCAGCGGTGCAGGGGGGCACCGCCGCCGCGATCGCCTGAATAGTGCCGTCGTAGATAAACACCATATCTAACGGCACGGGCACGTTTTTCATCCAAAAGCTCACCGGGCGGGGCTGGCCCATGGGGAACAGCATACCCCGGTCGTCGGGCAGGGCCTCACGATACATCAGCCCGAGGGACTGCTGCTGGGGCGTAGTGGCCACTTCCAGAAAGATCTCTTGGCTACCTAGGGTGGTGACAGCGGTAATCGGCAACTGTTGACCCAGATCAGAGGACAGGGGGATATCGGCGGTGATGGGGGCCGGATCGGCACTACCAGTAGCCGTTGCTGGTGGTGCCGCAGTGGACTGGGAAGCGCTGCACCCTGCCCCCGTCACTACGGCACCTAGGACTAGGCTCCACAGCAGGCCCCGCTGCACCCAGGGGCACGACGTGGGGGACAAGGGGCGACGAGAACAATAGAGCATCGGAGGAACCAGGGACAAGGGGGGAGGCGGAGCAAATTTATTCTAACGGGGGCAAGTCTAGCTGGGGCAAATCTAGCTTTCGCGCAGCACGTAGCCAACCCCCCGCACCGTTTGAATCAGACGCTTGTCGTCTTCACCATCGATTTTGAGGCGCAGGTAGCGCACGTACACCTCAATCACGTTGGACTCGCCTAAAAAGTCGTAGCCCCAGACATTTTCGAGAATCTGCTCGCGGGGTAACACCTCGCGGGGGTGCTCCATCATGTATTTGAGCAGCTCAAATTCTTTCATGGTCAGATCGATGACGCGATCGCCCCGCAGCGCATGGCGGCTCTCCAAATCTAAGGTCAGGTCGCCAAAGCGCAGGCTTTCGGTTTCCCCTGGGGTCGATTGCAGGTAAAGCTGCACAATTTTGAGAAACGCATCTGCCCGGTAGGGCTTTAGAAAGTAGTCGTCGGCACCGCACTCTAGACAGGCCACCCGGTCTTCGAGGCTATCTTTGGCCATCAGCAGCAGGATCGGGGATTTGATCCCCTGGGCCCGTAGGGTGTGGCACAGGGCCAGGCCCGATTCGCCGCCCAACAGGCGATCGACCACAATCAACGCCGGGGTCACCTCCTTGGCCAGGGTCAGACCGGCTTTAGCGGTAGGGGCCGCCACCGGGTGATACCCCGCCTCCTGGAGATCAAACTCCATCTGGCGGGCTTGGCCCTCGTGAGTGCCGATGAGTAAGATGTGGCTGCTCTTGTCGGCGGTAGATGTAGCCATGGGAGGTGTCAACGCCGAGGGCGTTTGGGGAGAGGGTTGCGAAGCTGACCCTTTGCAGGATAATCCACAAAGTAACGCGATTATAGCGCGGCACCTGGGCGGGAATTTTCTCGGTAAATCCTCTGCTCAAAAGGTTTTCACCCCTGGGATCACTCTACTTGCCCTACTCCTCTGCTGCCGTCGGCTCCTCTTGCTGCTGGCGAATCAGGTCTGGGCCACGGGAGGTGCCTAGGCGGGTGGCCCCTGCCTGCACGAGGGCCGTGGCCTGGGCGGCAGTACCAATGCCCCCCGAGGCCTTAATGCCCACTCGCCCTTGGGTCAGCTCCCACAGCTGGTGCACCACTGCGACGGTCGCGCCCCCCTGCCAGCCGGTGCTGGTCTTTAAAAACGAGGCCCCCGCATCCATGCAAATTTCGGCGGCCAGGGCAATCTCTGCCGGGGTGAGCACCGCTGTTTCAAGAATGGCCTTGACCAACAAACCGGTTTCTTCACAGATGGTGGCGAGCTCTCGGTGCACCGCCTCGGTTTTGCCCGACTTGAGCCACCCCAGATTAATCACGACATCAAGCTCGGTGGCCCCACGCTCGGCGGCCTCCTGGGCTTCGTAGAGCTTGGTGGCCTCGGTGGTAGCCCCGGTGGGAAAGCCAATCACCGTACACACGTTGACCTTGCTGTTGTGCAGCAGTTCTACCGCCTGGCCCACATGGCAGGGGGCAATGCACACCGAGGCAAACCCGTAGCGATCGCACTCCTCACACCACTGGGCTACCTGCTCTGAGGTTGCTATGGGGCTCAGCAACGAGTGGTCAATATAGGGAGCCAGGTCTACCCCGTCATCTGTTGTTGTTCGTCGGGCCATGGGTCTAACTGCCTTTAGTTGTCAAATTAGTGAATATCAAAAATGAATGGCAAACAACAGCCTGCTTTCAACAACAGGTCGGGGATCCCGGCACGGATGGCTCCGCCCATCATCCACTGATCGCCTCCCACTATATAGCGTTCTAGGGTGAGCACTGGTCGTCATCAAGGGTTGCGGTGGCCATTGGCCCTGGTAAATCCGGTATGCCTCAGTGCCGGTTACAGGCAAAGGGCCTAACTGGCACTGAGGCGTCAGAGAAACAAGGCATCCCTATGGGGTGGGTGTAACCGGCTACCGCATTGGCGCTCCCATCTTCTGCCAGAGTTTTTGCGCCTCGATCGGCTATGGGCTGGCGCATCGCTTCAGGCCGTCGTTCAGCTAGAGTATGGTGGAGAAACACCTAGTTGATCGAAGAGTCACGACCCTATGGGGGCACAGAGTCCAGGCTGGTCATTAGATCGTCGCAATCCTCACTTCATTCAAGCCTTTCAACCCCTATGGGGCTGGCTCTATGAGCACTACTTCCATGTCCAGACCGAAGGTTGGGAACAGATTCCCGCTGGTCAGGTGATGATTGTCGGCTCCCACAATGGCGGATTGGCCACCCCCGACATGTTCATGATGCTCTACGACTGGTTTCAGCGCTTCGGCACGGAGCGGCTAATATACGGGCTCATGCATCCCAAGGTGTGGGTGGCCTTTCCGCCCCTGGCCGGTTTAGCCGAAGGCGCGGGGGCGATCGCCGCCCATCCCAAGATGGCCCTAGCCGCCCTGGATCGCGATGCCAGCCTTTTGGTATATCCCGGTGGGGCGCAGGATATCTTTCGCCCGTTTCACCAGCGGGATCAGATCCAACTGGGCGATCGCAAGGGCTTTGTCAAAATCGCCCTCCAGCGTCACCTGCCCATTGTTCCAGCGGTCTCCTGGGGGGCCCACGATACGTTGCTGGTCTTAGCCGATATCTATCCCCTCATGGCGCAACTCCACGGGCGGGGCATGCCCTGGCTCTTGGGTATCGACCCCGAGGTCTTCCCCATCTACCTGGGTCTACCCTGGGGCCTCGCCATCGGGCCTTTGCCCAATATCCCCTGGCCCCAGCCCATCACCACCCGGGTCGGCGCACCGATCTACTTTGACCGCTACGGGGCGGAGGCCGCCCGCGATCGCGCCTACGTGGATGCCTGCTACGAACAGGTCTGCCACCACATGCAGCAAGACCTCAACCGCCTGATCGCTCAGCAGCCGGATCATCGATCTACCGCCTGATCATCCCGCTGCCATACCTAGATGAAATGCTTCAGGTAAAGAATTCTCTCAGACTTCCCCAGCCCAGGCCGATCTTGGCGACAATCAAACTCGGCAGGTCTACTGGCTACGCGGCTCAGGGTGTTTCGGCAAACTCACGCTGACCACCGCCACCAAGGAGACTCACCCGATGAAACTGGCCTACTGGATGTATGCCGGCCCGGCGCACATTGGCACCCTGCGCATTGCTAGCTCGTTTAAAAACGTGCACGCCATCATGCATGCGCCCCTAGGGGATGACTATTTCAACGTCATGCGATCGATGCTGGAGCGGGAGCGCGACTTTACGCCCGTGACTGCCAGCATTGTCGATCGCAACGTTCTCGCGCGCGGCTCCCAAGAAAAGGTGGTCGACAACATCGTGCGCAAAGATCAAGAAGAGCGTCCCGACCTGATCGTGCTCACCCCCACCTGTACCTCCAGCATTCTGCAAGAAGACCTGGCCAACTTTGTGCAGCGGGCCAGCCTCGACGCCCAGGGCGATGTCATGCTGGCGGATGTCAACCACTATCGGGTTAACGAGCTCCAGGCGGCCGATCGCACCCTGCAGCAAATCGTGCAGTTTTACCTCGCCAAAGCCCGCAAGCAGGGCACCCTACCGACGGGCAAAACCGAAAAGCCCTCGGTGAATATCATTGGCCTCACCACCCTGGGCTTTCACAACAACCACGATTGCCGCGAGCTCCGTACCCTGATGACCCAGCTGGGCATTGAGGTCAATCTGGTCATGCCCGAGGGCGCTGCCGTCACCCAAATCCAAGACATGGGTCGGGCCTGGTTTAACCTGGTGCCCTACCGCGAGATTGGCCCCCTCACCGCCGAGTACCTCAAAGCCGAACTGGGCATGCCCTACGTGGATATCACCCCCATGGGCATCGTCGAAACCGCCCGCTGCATTCGTGCCATTCAGACGGTGCTCAATGCCCAGGGGGCCGGGGTCGACTACGCCGGCCTGATCGACGAGCAGACCCGATTTGTCTCCCAGGCCGCCTGGTTCTCGCGCTCGATCGACTGCCAAAACCTGACCGGCAAAAAAGCCGTGGTATTTGGCGACAGCACCCACGCCGCCGCCATGACCAAGATCCTGGCCCGCGAAATGGGCATCCATGTGGTGCTGGCGGGCACCTACTGCAAGTACGATGCCGACTGGTTCCAGGAGCAGGTGGGCGAATACTGCGACGAAATTTTGGTCAGCGAAGACCACGGGGCGATTGGCGATCGCATTGCCCAGCTAGAGCCCGCCGCCATCTTTGGCACCCAAATGGAGCGCCATGTGGGCAAGCGGCTCGACATTCCCTGCGGTGTGATTGCCGCCCCCATCCATATTCAAAACTTTCCGGTGGGGTATCGCCCATTTATGGGCTACGAAGGGGCCAACCAGATTGTCGACCTGGTCTACAACTCCTTCACCCTGGGCATGGAAGACCACCTACTCGAGTTCTTTGGCGGCCACGATACCAAAGAAGTGCTGACCAAAACCATGTCCGCCGACGCGGCGATCGATGCCACCTTGGGCTGGAGTGCCGATGGCCTGGCTGAGCTGCAAAAAATCCCCGGTTTTGTGCGCGGCAAGGTGAAGCGCAACACCGAGAAGTTTGCCCGCGAGCAGGGCGTCGCTAGCATTACCGCCGAGGTGCTGTACGCGGCGAAGGAGGCGGTAGGCGCATAACCACAAATTCCATCCCCTGTAGGGGCGTAGGCGGAGCCAAGCCAGAGGCTTTACGGCGTTCGCCCGGATTGGGCAAAGACCCCGCTGGGCAAACAACCGTTTGCCCCTACAGGCCTACCTATTTCAAATAGGGTATTCAACCAGAATTTGGCCAGAATTTGGTATGACGCAAAAAAAGACCCGTGGCCAAGCCGACGAGTCTTTAGGGAAATAAAGCCACCAATCGCCGTTGCTAGCTAGGCGCTGCGGCGGCGGGGGCGCTTGCGCTCTGACTTTTTCTTGTAGCCGATGGCCTGGGCGGCGTTGCTGTCGGGGCCAAACTGAGCCCGCACGGCTTCTTTCATGCCCAAAATCGAGTTGTGAAAGTCCCATTCGGCCTGGCGGGCGGCGTCGGCAGCCGCTTTGACCATGGCTTGCAGCTCGGTCTCTTTTTGCTGCATGGCCAGCATGGTGTTGAAATTTGTTTTGAGGGCTTCGGGCGACGCATCGATGCGGACGGGGAGATAGCCTTCGACGGTGCCGAGGGCATTGAGGGAGTCGATATGAGCACATCAGGAGAGACCCTGGAGAGCCCATGAACCGAAAGATACTTTTATCACGCTCCGGAGTCAAGACATGCCAGAAAATGTAGTGTCTAGTGTAGCGGACGAGACCGATGCATCGCGACGACAACGAGACGACATTGCGCGCCTTCTCGAGGCGTATCAGCGGGCCCAGGCGTCAGGGGTCAGTCAACGGGACTTTGCCGCCAGCCAGGGCATTGCGCCCAGCAGCCTCCAGCACTGGTTAGCCCGCCAAGAGTCGATAGCGGCCCCCCCTGAGGCGATTACTTTTTTTGAAGGGCCAGTGGGGGTGGCCTGGTTGCATCAGATGGTGATAGCGGCCCACGTGGTGATGAGTCAAATGGGGGCCTGCGGGGTGGGCTTAATCTGCCAATTTTTGCACTTGAGCGGGCTGAGCGCCTTTGTGGGGAGTTCCTACGGCAGCCAGTACGCGCTAGCGGTAGCGATGGAGGAGCATCTGGTGAGCTATGGGGTAGCGGAAACCCAACGCTTAGGCTCAACGATGGTGAACCGGGAGATTACGGCCTGCCTGGATGAAACCTTTCATCCCGAGGTCTGCTTGGTGGGGATAGAACCGGCGTCTAACTTCATTTTGGTAGAGACCTACAGCGAGCGACGCGATGCCGAGAGTTGGGAGGAGTCTCTTAACGCTGCC
>Ga0169931_10003893_pt1 | contig 23467 bp, 30 predicted proteins | sample Kivu_15m_20L_FD_129675 | JGI IMG/M metagenome (GOLD analysis project Ga0169931, IMG submission 129675) | Freshwater microbial communities from Lake Kivu, Western Province, Rwanda to study Microbial Dark Matter (Phase II) - Kivu_15m_20L... | ecosystem: Environmental > Aquatic > Freshwater > Lake...
ATAGTAGGTGCTGTCGCGGTGCAGGTCAGTAACGTATTAGTCTTAGATAAAATGATAGAATATTTTTTAGACGATCTAGGGATCGTTTTTTATACTAATATGGTTAACTATCCTAGAGTTCTGTGTCCTCAGGTGTTGCCTAAATATCTAAAAGTTTTAGCCATAGAAAGATTAGAAGCTGTTAAAAAACGTGTTCCGGATTTTAAATATGTAAGAGAAAATCCTATATTGCTAGAAATAACAAATGGGCAGATAGATGGGATTGTAAATTTTTTAAGAGCCAAAGATCAAAGTCATCTATGGGAAGATTGCGTAGCATATAATAAAAGATTAGACGCTACCAGAGATCAAGATTTCGTTTCGGTAACTCCGGAGTTTAAAAGATATGTGGCTTGATTATAAACAATACAATCATTGGCCGTTGATCGATGAAATATTGAAAATTTCTCAGCAAGAGTTAAAATGGTTTTTAGAAACCAAAACCCCTTATGATATGGCCAGTTATAAATGGTTTGAAAAAATCTATGGACATCCTATGGGACCAAAAGTATGGAACTGGTACGCTATCCCTAATCTACGAGCTTCTCAAGAAACCGAATGGAGTTATCTGTTTCCCGAGTTGACTAAGGCGGCAAAAAATCTTCCCGGCGTTGTAAATTTTAGTCTGAATGCAATCGCTCCGGGGGGAGAGGCTCCGTTTCATTCAGATTATGATTACGATATGCGTCAGGATCTTAGCAAGGCAGATAAAGTTTTTGTTATTTTGTTAGGTATCGATATAGCAGAAGCTTCGTTAGAAAAATGTGGTTTTCAACTAGGTGACGAAAAGATAAGATTTGGAACCAACGATATAATCTCGTTCGATGGCGATGTAGTGCATGGATCTTGGAATTTTACCGATCAATGGAGATACACAATAAATATGGATATTAAACAAGAGCATTGGAAACTATGATATCTGTATGGAAAGATCCCAAGAAATATCGTGACTACGACAAACTCATACCTCTAATAGATCTCGCTAAAAAAATAGTAGTGGGCGATGATGGATATCCGATCGACATCGAAAAAGTCAATGACAGATATAAAGGATTTTATCTTAGAAAAGATCGTGATAGAGATCCTATTAAGTGGAATGCGGTAACCGTATATCAACGTTTGCCAGATTTTCAATTCATTGCGGATAAAATAGATCCTAGATATAGAGATTTAAAAGATGGATTCGAAAAAATCGAAACTGTGACTCAGGCTGTTATTAATTACATAGGTCCGCATTCAGTCACTCCGTTACATCGAGATTCCGAAACTTATAACGGATCGGGTTCTGATTATATAGGAGGAGTCATGGCCAATGGTGTGGTCGCCCCCACTTATCAAGTAATGATAGGACTTTGGATACCGCCGTTCGACAATGACGAAATAGGCCTAGAATTTCCAGGTCACGGTTATCGAACCTGGAGAACTGACGAGGCACTGGCATTCGATGGAGCCTATGATCACAGAGGATGGAATCGTACTGATCATCCTAGAGTGAGTCTTTTTATAGACGTATTACAGACTTCATTAGATGAATAAAATTACCAGTGTTTGGCCTCACCAAGATCAAATTAAAATCGAATGGAATCTAGGAAAAAGATGCAATTACGATTGTAGTTACTGTCCTTCTGCCATCCACGACAATCACAGTCCTCATACAGATATAAACGTCTTAGAAAATACCGTAGATAGATTATGCGATTTAGGCAAACCACTTAGAATAAGTTTAACAGGAGGCGAACCTTGTGTGCATCCTGATATCGAGGATCTATTAGATTATTTTAAACGCAAGAATATTTTTTGGGTCAACCTTACCACTAATGGCACTAGAGGTTACCGCTGGTACCTAGACAATGAAATTTTCTACAATCATATAGTGTTCAGTCTTCACTTTGAACAAGATTACACAAGAATCGTTGATACCATATTAAAATTCTATGACAGTAATGAAAGAGATTTTTTCGTCAATATAATGGCACATCACGATTATATTCCTCAGGTAAAAACTGTTGTCAATAAATTTAGAGAGCTAGGAATCAAATATGCAGTTCGTAGGATTCGCTGGACTGAAGGCGATCATAACATATTTGATGATCTCAGATATGACGGCAAAGATCTCGAATGGTTACTGGAACAAGATGCGACTGCTAAACCTAATTGTAGAATTGATAACAAAACGATCATACACGCAAACGATATAATTAAAAAACACCTAAATCAATTTAAAGGCTGGACTTGCTCGGCAGGATTAGAAAGTCTAATGATCAATTGGGATGGCGAAGTATATCGAGCTACTTGCCGAGTAGGTGGAAGTTTAGGTAATATCTATCACAGCACATTTAACATTCCTCAAGAGCCTATAATCTGTACTAGAGATTTCTGCACCTGTGCAGCCGATATTCCCTTAACTAAATTTAGAGATGTGAGTATCGGGCTGGCAACTACAGATATTCTTGGGGCAGATCACAGTTCCGTCATCTGAAAATTCTATTCCGCAGGATCCTAATACCTGACCGTCGACTGTGACAATAATAGATTCATTTCCTAAATTACATTTCCAACCTTTAAAATTATTCCAACCGTTTAAAATCAGTGTATGGGGTCTGCAACACTGTGCAGAGTTGTCATCAAAGATCGCTACACTCTGATGCAGTTTGTGATTATCTAAATTTTCTAGAAGTCTATCACTACTAGGAATTCGTTTGATATTGTTCTTTAGATAATCTTTTTGCTCATTGTTATAACTTTCTATACCGTGCCCCGGAGCATCTACTATTTCTTTAGTCTGGATGACCCAAGGCCATTTACTGGTCATCATCCGATCGATCGTAGACACACAATCATTCCATCTTTGATAGTCCATCAACACCAATGAAGTAACTTTTAATTTTTTTTCATATAAAAAATCAGCAACATCACAATGATGATCTATCTTAGATTCTGCGATATGAAAACTTAAAACCACATCGTCGAAATACCGATAATTGTTCTTCCACCATTCTGAAGTTCTCGACCCATTAGATACGAGTGTTATAAAAACATCGTGCGATTCTTTAATTTGCCGACAAAAGTCCTCTAATCGCGGCCAAAGAGTAGGTTCCCCCCCGCCTGATATTGTCAGATGAAATTTAGTTTTTCCCTTCGCTAAATATTCATCGAAAATACTTCTAAATCTTTCTAATATAAAATCAAAGTTTTTGGGATACCTAAATTTATTATCATGAGAACCCGGGAAGCAATAACTACAATTAAAATTACAGATATCTGTCGGCCAAAATCTTACCTGCAAAATATCTCTATTTTGAGTAGAGATTATACGTATAGGTTTCATAATTTTAATTCGGGAAACACTTGTCTATAATTTGTGTTACGAGTTTGATCGCAAATTTCAAGATATTCTTTCAGCATAGGAATTTTACTAGACCAGTCTTCTTGCATCATATAGTTCACTAACCCTAGCCACCGTTGACGCCCCATAGGATCTTCATTAAAATTTTGATTTTGTTTTTGAGAATCTACAAAACTGATTATGCGATCTTCGGCTAATTTTTTAAGATCGATCGGAAGAGTTCTTACATTAAGATAACTCGGAAAATAAACTAAATGCAATCCTATCATTCCAGCACTATCCGATAGATTTATTTTTTTAAATTTTTGATCTATTTTCCATTTGACAAGATCAACTATATCTAACACATTTAATAATTGGACAGCACAGGCTATATTGACCGTTATGTTGTCCGGGCTGTTATCTAATAAGACGAGATTATCTGCTATGTCTTTCCATTGGCTAGGATATCTAATATACTCATTCTTCTCGCCTAAACTATCGATACTAAAATTAAATTTTACAGATTTAAAATTTTTCCACAAGTCGAATAACTTACTAGGTAGCTCTAGGCCATTGCTATTATATCTAAGAACACAGTTTTTAGCATTGCCGGTATCGACCATAAATTCAAGAATTTTATAATGTTCAGGAATCAGCAAGGGCTCGCCGCCGGCAAAGTATAATTCTTTAATATTTGCTGCCTGATCTCTCATTGTTTCTAAAAAACTACCTTTTTGATACCAGGTATAATCATAAGAATTATCCCAACGCTGATCTAGTTTTAGATTTGGATTTTGATATCGAGGATATTGAAGTTTCCAGTCTTTGATCCAACTAGAGCTGTCGTGGGGAGAACACATCACACATTTCAATTGGCACATGTTTCCTAGTCTAAGATCGAAGTATGGTATGTATAAAGGAAGGCTCCCATCATCTCCCGTATTTTTTACAATAGATTCTATATCTAACCTTTCACTCCAAACTTCGGTTTCCCACTGTCTTTTACTAACTATACCATTTTTTTCTTCTACAAAACATTTTTTACAACTATCGGGAATTTTTCCTTCTAACATCATCAACCTTGTCTGTTTCATCTGATCACTGTTCCATATCTCTTCGATAGTATGATCTCTCAAATTTAAATTTATTCCATCTTTTTTTACTAAACCGATGACCTTTTCATCGACTTCTCCAGCACCGCTGGCGTTGGCAGTACAACAAAGTCTTACATCGCCATTAGGTCTTGTAGCGATATGTATCCAAGGAAGAACGCAAAAAGTATCAGCCATTGAATCGTGTCACTTCTAAAAACTGATCTGCGCATTTGCTAATTTCAACATTTTGATGCACTCCGCAAGATCTAGCACAGATAATATTTTTATCATTACCGTGCCACATATCTTTCCAGATTGCTTGATATTCGTCGCTGTTGATAATATCTTCGATAGGTCGTTTAAAAGTATTGACTTCACCTAAAATCGAAATCATTTTATCATGCTGCTGTTTGATTTTACGCCTAACTTCAAATGATGCGTCTTCTGATATATGTGAATAAGGAGTATTTGCTAACCAACAACAAGAATACAGGTCACCGTGAGCATCAATATAGATTTCTTTGGTTTTTAAAACCTGACATTCGATTTTAGATCCTTTAACGATTTCTTTGTAATTCTCTATAGTTTTTCTATCTATAAACTTCATCGGAGTATTTGTCGAAGGTTCTATATGATGAATTATTTTACCATTGCGGTCTACTACTTTAACTTTAGCTTCTAAAATAAATCGACTGCTTTCTTTATGATGAAAACTTTCGAAACCTAATTCTTGACTCAGGGCCTTGGCCTCTTCTAATTGATGTTCATTGTGTTTGAACCTTATAAACGCCCATTGAGCTTTGCCACCTGCTGAGATAAAAGTCCTGGCATTTCTTATCACTGCGTTAAAATTTACTCCGACCCTATAAAGATGATTAGTATCCTCTAACCCATCTATGCCGAATATGACTAAGTGATTGATCGGCAGCGCCTCTGCCAGATCCTCCCACCACTGTGTTTTACGAGCACCACCATTGGTATGAATATGTATCTGTATATTTTCATTTTGACTTTTCGCATATCTACACATTTCTATTAGATCATTATTCATAATAGGATCACCGAAATTGCCGCAGAAATAAAACCCGTATAATTGTTTTAGTACACGGGGAGTTATTACCGATTTGAAATCCTCTAAAGACCAATCTTTTAATTTTATCAAAGGATTTTCTTGTCCCCCGTCGATATTGCGAGAACACATTGGACAACTGGCCTGACAGTTATTAGATATTTCTAGATGTATTTGTTTTAAATCGGAAAATTTAAACATTGCAGTATATTTAACACTATTAACTGTGCATATTTTAAGTCCTGAATTGATATTTTGATAAATATTTTTTGACTTCCAGGAGTAACCTATGATCACAGAAGAAACGTTTAATATCAAAGATATTCAAAAAGCTATAATTAAAAGCCAACATTGTCAGCGAAATTGGGACCTTTCTAAAGAGATCCCAGAAGAACATCTAGATATTTTAAAGACATCTATTACGCAATCTCCTAGTCTGCAGAACGTGGCTTTTTATAAAGTCCATTGGATACAAGATAGAGAAACCATAGAAAAAGTTCATTCGTGTACTCACGGTGCTCCTTACAGAAAAACTGAAAAAGGTATCTTGGTAGATCCTAATCCCAAAGAAGATGATCATTTGTACGATATGGGGGATGCGACCCAATCACAGGTTCTGGCTAACTTAGTTGTAATTTTCGAAGAATATTATAATGTGGAAGACTATTTCAAAGAAAAGCGCATCGAAAACAAACCCAAAGATTTTGACAAACACGTGGCTGTCGGAATAGCGTCCGGATACCTCAATCTAACCGCTAATTTACTCGGTTATGAAACAGGCTGTTGCATCTCAATCAAACACGATGAACTAAAAGAAACTTTGAATATGGAAGGCAGACCCTTGTTAGTAATGGGAGTAGGTTTTAAACAATCTGGAGTGAGTCGAAGACTGCACCATGTAAATTCAGAAATCAAATATCCTACCAATCCTAGACAGGAAGTTCCAGTAGTAGAATATTGAAATGAAAATGTATTATCGAGGTATTTCTCTAAGTAAACTTAGAGAGATACAGGATCGCTACACAGATCTAATGCCTAATGTCGAAAGCGGTGTAACCGAGATCATAGAATTTAAAAAAGATAGTACCGAGGCGCAATGGATCATAGAAAATATTCTACCCGATGTCGAAAAGTACACAGGCAGAAAACACGAGTTTCATAGAGCAGTAATATTTGGCCAGGGACCAAATAGTCATCCAATTGAGCACGTCGATGGATTTTGGCCGCCGAAACCTGATGCAATAACTTGGTCTTTGAATATTCCTGTTAAAAACTGTGAGCAAGGGGAAATGCTATGGTGGGGCGGTGAATTTGATATCACCGTCATACCTAATGCTCCTGATTATGACGGTGGATTCAAACCAGAAACTCGCACCGATGTAACAAAGTTGAATTCTCTTCAATTGATCTGGCATGGCGATAAATACCTAATAGATAGAGTAATAGTAAATGAACCTACTATAGTAAAAGTAGACGTTCCCCACCAGGTTATCAATAACAGCGACAAAGTTCGAATGTTATTGGCCGTAAGATTTACCCCTAATCTCATAATATAAAGATTGAAAAATTTCGACCGATAAATATTCTAATGCAATATATCGGTAATTTTTTCGATTGGATTAAACCCGAGTGGCTAGATGAAGTATTAAATCATCCGGGGTTCGAGATGCCCAAGCACAGCCTTCGCAACGAGGCTAGATTCAATCCGATACTAAAATCATATTTCGACGATGTTGATAGAATCATATCGCAGGAAGAATACGAGAAACTAATCAAAGATCTCGATTCGATGGACGCCAACGATAAAGTAGTCAGACACGCGAAAATACATGCCAACTACCTAGATCCATCACGAGAGTTAGATGAAGAATACGGAATGTATCATAATGCAGGCTACGACGTGTGGGCCGATCATTTTAGGTTGATGGAAAAGTTCGATGTTAGTTTTAATATTCTCGACTATCCTCCTCCTTTTTTAGATTATGAAGGCAAACATATTACCTGGTGGTTTAGTAAAATGTCCCCAGGCCACGTTATGCCTATGCACATAGACAAAGCAGACCCGTCTGTGCAGATACACAAATATTGGATGCCTTGGACAGACTACGAAAAAGGACATGTCTTTATAGTCGAAGATCAGGCTATCACTAATTACAAAGCCGGCGATGTTTTTATGTTTATCAACCCCGGAGCCTGGCATGGAGCTGTGAATATCGGTCATCGCCCTCGAGCAATATTACAAATTACAGATTACAAGATTTCTAGAAACATAGATCTAGTATGAAGTACATAGGCAATTACAAAGACTGGATCAACTCCTCCTGGATAGAAATTATCCTGTCTATGAAGGGGTTTGGTGCTCCTAAAGATTTTAATATTTCTTTAGATATAGATTCTGGACAACGATCTAAAATGCACGAATCGGAAAGAAAAGTATATGAAATATACGGTACCGATAAGATTTTTTTCCATCTGTTAGAGAGTAATTGTTTAAATTTTCAAATTGATCCTCCCTGGTTGTCTGAAAAATTTGACTGGTGGATAACAAAAATGTATCCAGGTCAGTTTATTCCCATACACAGCGACGGACCAAAGCATCTTAAAGGTAAACGATACTGGATGCCTTTACAGGATTGGGAACCCGGACACATATTCATTTACGAAAATATCAGTGTATCGAGATACAACGCGGGTGATCTATGGGAATACGAAAATTCGTTAGCTGTTCACGGAGCCATCAATATAGGTCATAATCCCAGATTAATTTTACAAGTTAGTACATTCGGAGAATCTTAATGAAATTTGTAGGAAATTATAAAGAAATAATAGATCCTAAATGGATTGACGAAATACTATCCAAAGATGGAATGTTTCGACCCAGAGATGGAAAGAAACCGGATACCCCAGAGATGGAAAAAGAATACGAAACAGCCAGGCGGGCCGGATACAGCGACACAGGTACATATTTTCAGATGTTTGATAAAACAAACGTTTCTTTTGATGTCAGACCACCTTGCGAAAATTCAGCCCATTTTCATTGGTGGATTATCAAAATGATGCCGGGTGATTTTATGCCGATGCATCGAGATCCTCACACCAGCTATGAAAAAAATAGTAGAAGATTTTGGATGTCACTAAAGGATTGGGAAAGAGGACATATTTTTGCCTACGAAGATCAGATAATAACCAATTACAAGGCCGGTGATGTCTATATGTATGAAAATGCCCAGGCATTACACGGAGCAGCTAATATCGGGTTAACACCGAGAATAGTTTTACAATTTAGTACACATGACTGAAATCGCTATTACTGAAATTTTAGATATCAAACAATATGAAAATTTCGTATCCATAAGTTTTAATTCTAGATACGATCCTAGAATTTTTGATGAGGATTTTTTAAAAACAAATGGAAAATATGTTCCATACTCTTTCACTTTTAAAATTTACAGCACACATATAATCAATCCCGAAATACCTACAGATTATTTTAAAACCACAGAAACTATAACACTACAAGACTGTATAGATAAAAAATATTCGCCGGTCGAGGCTATGTTAGGGCCAGATGGAATATACAGAATAACTGATGGTCAACATAGAATTTTACGAGTGTTGTGGCTCTGCTTAAATAATCACATTCGGATAAATGATTTAACAATTAACTGCATCGTCAAGGAGTATGCATAAATGAAATTCATAGGAAATTTTAAAGAATGGCTTAAACCTGAGTGGGTAGAGTACGTTCTAAATAACGACGGAAAAGAAATGCCCAGGTGGGAATTTCAAGAAAATGGTATATTAGAAGCTATCGCCAAAGGCGAACGTGCTGAATTTTGCGAATACCAAAAAAAATATGAAGAAGTCGGTTACCGACATGATTCTCTTTTATATTATGTTTTTGAACAAGACAATTTTCCTTTCGAATTAACCTTGCCCCCTTTTGTCGATTTAAAACCAGGTCAAGGAGCATATTGGAATTTATTCAAATATAAGCCCGGTCATTTACTACCCATCCACAGCGATCGTATTCCTAAGTTTGAAAAAAACTGTGTAAGATATTGGATGAGCTGGTTAGACTGGCAAGATGGACACGTTCTATTATATGAAAATAAAATGGTGTCAGATTACCAAGCCGGCGATGCTTTCATATTTCCTGATCCATTTGGAGTACATGGTGCAGCAAATATAGGACTTACTCCTCGTATAACTTTTCAGGTCACGGTATTCGATGAAGCCTAGATTATTTGTTTTTGGGTGTAGCTATTGTACCGGAGAAGAATTGCTATTAGACGAAATAAAAGATCTAAATCAATTACGAATATCAACTGCCAATGATCCAAGAGTATTTTTTTCTAATTTAAAAAAAGATAAAAAGCTATTAAGTCAATATCAAGATATTGTGATAAGACAAAAGGAATTGTCTTGGCCTAATCTTTTAGCGAGTCGATTAGAAATCGATTGTGTTAATCTAGCAGAAAGCGGCAACAGTTTAGACAAAATTATCTATCAAATTTCTACCACAAAATTAAACCCTAATGATTTTATATTAGTAGCGTTAACCAATCCATTTAGAGGACTATATTTCGATCAAGAACCTAAATCTTTTCAACTTCCTAACTTGTTTTGGTCTATTAAAGATCGGCTATTAGGAGTAAAAAAGAATGGCGACATAGATTATGTCATAGGTAAAGAAGAAGATCGTGCTATTTTAAAATGGTTCAACGACGATAGAATTTTATGGGATCAAATAAAAAACATTTCAGTTCTAGGATTTCTCAAAAATAATTTAAACCTCGTTATTGTTCCGGCGATGTCTAGAAAAGATTTTAATCTAAAACCTTATAACGATTGTCTTTTACAGACATACGATGATTTAGAAAATAAATTGCTGTCAATTAGTCGAAGTTTAGATGATTTTACAAAAAATCGAATGCCTTGGGGCCATCCAGATAAATCAGCCCACGAATTTTATGCAGATTATTGCTATGAAATATTTCGGAAACTATCGGCATTTAATTAAACCAGAGTGGATCGAAGCTCTACTATCAATCAAAGGTACGCTGATAACTCCGTTTCACGACTATGTAGAAGATACGGAAACCGCTGAAAAATTATTGAAAGAAAGATATATTCCAGGTCGGATTAATCCGAAAACTCCAGAAGAAGAAAATTTATTTTTAACAGGAGTGTATGGCAGTAAATTGATAATGGCCGAAATGTTCACTGCAGATAACCTGCCTTTCAATCTCGATCTTAGTGAATTAAACAAATTTCTTGTAGGAGACTGGTGGATCATCAAGCAAATGCCCGGCCAATTTATGCCCATACATAGAGATACAGCGAAGCCAGTTAAAAATAATCATAGATTCTGGTTTCCTTGGACCGACTACAAGTTAGGTCACGTTTTTATCCATCGAAGAAAGTTCATTGATAATTATCGTGCAGGAGACTTGTTTCAATATGACAACGACGATGATCTTCACGGCTCTGTGAATCTCAGCGATACTCCAAGAATAATAATGCAGATAAGCGAAAATGTAATAAAATGCTAGAGAATCTAAAAAAAGAATTTATACTAGACTGGCGAGACTGGGTCGATCATTTTGATAATTTTGTAGGAAACAATCCAAGAGATCCAGAAGAAAAATTGTGGCAATATCGATTCAATCAAGATTACTGCACCTGGAAAATTTTCGATGACAGGATTTATACCATCAGTTATCAATATGCTCATTGCCTAACCGAATCAGGAAAAATGTATTGTTTACAGCCCAATTCTGCCAGTAAAAGAATATCTATGGAAAATTATCAGAGGCTGTTCGATGCAGCTAATTCTGATCTATTGCCTATTTTAGATAAAAAAATATTAGTAGATGGAGACTTGCTTTACACTGAATTTTCTAGTCCTACTGAAAATTTAGGATATCCCCCTCCTTACAACCTCATCGAGATTATGACCAAAAGCAATAACGTGCCGAAAGATTTTAAATCGTATCTGACAAAAGTAATAGATTCTCATTACTGGCTAGTCGAACTATGTTTAGATTTAGATTTACCGTTTTACGAAAATCATCATGTCTTAGTTAATCATTTTTTATCTCAAGATAAAATTTATTTCAAAGATACTTTGTTTTATTTCACATCTGAAAACAATCAAGATCTAGAACAGATCGGTCATTCCTGGATGACCACATTCGACGGTTTTAGAAGAGCACAAGGAATTATTTCTGCATATAGATCTAGAAAGGATGCTTCCGAGGAAGTTGTAATCGAAATATATAATGAAATAGCCAATCTTATAACCTACGCGAAACAAAAATGTCAAAAATTAAAAAACTAAACAGCCGAATCAAGCACTGGCAAAACGACGAAGCTATTATCAGTTTAGACACAAACTTTTATATCTTTAGAGAATCTCAAGGTACAGGAACCGAACTATACTACGACTTTACTACTTGGGAATGGGAAGATCAAAATATTAAAATTCTTGAAGTGGGTGTTCATCCTGAAATTACAGATTCCCATGAACAATAACAGTTTTCAATGTGCCGAATCTACCGGTGACTGTTTCAATTTTTAAATCATAATTTTTAATCTGTTCGAGTACCTCATCCTCAGTAAATGCGGAGAGAAGACTGTTATAAAAGTCTTGTTGGAAAACAAAAGGTTCTTTATCGGCATATTGCCGAACTATCAACTTTGCGGTTTCTTTGTTTTCCGGTCTGAGTATATCAGTAACTAAAATTTTTTTGCCTAATCTGCTCACGGTTTTCCAAAACAATTCCGAATCTGTTTGATGATGCAGAGTGTTAGTAGAAACAACTACGTCGGCAAAGTTATATATGTTAGCAAAATGCGAACAAAAAATCTGGATAGGATAATCTTTTACATTTGATCGGGCATTTTCGACCATGGCCTTACTGGCATCATAACCTGTGATAGACAATTTGGGATATCGTTGACTTAGTGCCACAAGATAATCTGCAGTACCGCTACCTAAATCTATAACGCTACCAGTGTCCTCAGACACGAACTGGTCCCATTGTTCTAGAAAAGCTCGAATGCTGTAGGTCTTATCACCTTGTCGGAAAGCCTCAACCTGCTCTTCGGAACACATTAATTCCGGTTCGGGAATTCTGAGCATATATTTGTACCTATCATTACCCGATCATTGTCTCCATTCGGTAAAGTTTTATGATTAAGCCAACCTGGAAAAATAATTAAATCTCCGCTTTCAGCGTCTATCTCTTCTTCAAAAAGTTCGTGATAATTGTTCTTGTCTATATAGTATGGCTGATGTTTTAACAAAGTAGATAGTGGATGTTCAAATACAATATTTCCTATTTTTGATTTTTTACGGAGGTAAAAACTAGAAGTAAGAGTCCTAGGAGCATGGTTATGTAGATCAATGAACGAATCTTTACGATAAATGTTACACCACATCTCGATCACTTTGGGATTATAGTATTCGTTGTATCCTAACTGTTGCCAATATATTTTCGCATGATTTTCAATAAATGATTTTAGTATTTGAAACTCTGGAAGTTCGTGCAGATCTCTTCGATTTACGTAAGAGCATATACCTTCGCCCCTCATCGAACCTTGATTATTATTCTTGATATTTTCAAAATCGATATATGTAGACAAAGATCTAAACAGATCCGTTAGATTGTGTTCATATTTTACTTTATAAATTTTGACAGGAAAAAGGTCTATAGTCATTTTCGTATAGGATATATAGGAATCGCGTAATCTTTTCCGCAAAAATTTATTTTTGCGTATCTTGTTTGAGATAAATCTATTTCATCAATAGAAACTTCTTCGACATTTAGATCAAAACTATTGTCAATAGACATACCGCTGTAAGCATATACTTTACCATCGTTAGAAATCTTTACCCTACAAGTAGGAGGTCCAAACGGCCGATCTCTAGTTACCCAATTCATGCTAATAGGCATAAATCCTTGTTCGGGGGTTCCCTCCACTACGGCTGTTTGAGCCATACCCCATTCCCAATCTTGAGATTCGCAGGGCTTACCTAGCCAATCAAATGCAAATATAAAATCACCATCGCGGCAAGGTTGAGGATCATCCGCAGTTCCTCTCCATCTGGTAAAAGCCATCCAGGATGCCTGAGTTCCATTATCGTCATAGCTATCAATTCTCAACGAAGGTTGTTTGAAATTTCCTTGATGTTTTATTTTTACAGCGGTGCTTTTTGTGTTAATGGTTAACGGTGCATCGTAGTCATATCTACAACCACCGCCGGTACCATTTAAAAAGCTCTCTTCGGTTCCGATCCATTCCGGAGTTTCGTTTGAATTATAATCTACTATAATTTTTCCGTCTTTGATTATTAAAGAATTTTTTTCTTCTCGATCAACTGATTTATATTTCGGAGAGGTCAGTGTTCCATCTGGTCCTATGGTTACAAACTGTTCGGTTGAAATCGCAGAGCAAGAACCTAACACCAAAGAAGCTTCTACTAGGTCCTTTCCTTGCAATATATTAGAGTCGTCTACATAGGCACCTATGAATGCTGCGTTTACAAATGGATCTTCTTTTCCTTCCGTGTAGGCACTAAATTTAAGAACACCTAGACTATCCTTGTTATGAACGATTTTTGGATTATCTATAGTTCCTCTACTTGATGCTAGTCTTATAGAAGGTTGTTTTGAAAATAAACCTGTAGTAATTCCCTGAACAGTCAACGGAGTTCCAAGGCTGTTTCCTTTGATGACTATTTCAATCTGGCGATCACTATCTCCAAAAAACTGTTTATCTAAAATATTCATTATCTTCGAGGGCAGAGATAACTACTTATGCACGATTATCCGAAGTAAATCATAATGCGATTAGAAATAACACCTCTAAGATCCAATTTAGAAAAATTAAAACTTACGATTCCTTATTCAAAAAAGATCGTGCTCGACGAGCTAGCAAAAGAAAATTGGATAGATCATAAAGATTCCGAGATCAAGGCAAATGCTGGGCACCTTTACAGAGCAGTTTTGCCTCGGCCACAGAGCGAAATTTTAAAAGAGCTTTTAAATTTTGTTTGTTCGGAGCAGGTCAAAAACCAAGTTGTAGACACTCTATATACTGATTTTCCACAAATAGGTTCTTTATGGGAAGGTTGGTCTAATGAACAGATGAAACAGCATACCATTTGGGGTGGTCAATACCTAAAAGATTCTCCCGGTTTTAAATTAGAAAAACATCTAGATACCAGATTACAGGTAGCCACCGGTCTTTTATATTTTACAGAATATGATAATCCAAATTGGTCGACAGTTTACTATACCGACAAAATAGGCTCTGACAAATTAAGAATTACCAACGAGTTCGGCGAAGGAGTATTGCATATCAATGAATATGATACTTGGCACGAGGGATATAACAAATCCGATCAAGACAGATATCTAATGATTGTAGGACTATTAATCGATGTCTAAAGATCTGAAGTATTGGATAGACGAAATTATTAAACCTAGGCCCGAGCTTGGGAATTTTCCTGTGTGCCCTTACGCTAAAGGTGTGATCTTCGAAGTCATAGATACCAACGGAGAAGACATTGTTCCTCCTCCTTGGAATTTCGATCTGATTGTTTATGTCCTTCCCGATGAACTTTCGATTCTCGAGCTGACTAATCTTGCTAAAAAATATAACAATGAATATACATCGTTGGTATTTCTTCCAGACCATAAAGATCGAAAAACATTTATCAAAAATGTTCAAACATCAAACGGCAAATATAACTTATTGCTATGTCAACATAGAGACGATCTGAACAAAGCCCGAGATAAACTAAAAGGTACAATTTATTATTCTTTTTGGGAAGAAGACTATATTAAGGAAATTTTCGAAACATGAGTATATGGACCAACTGGGATCCGTTAGAAGAAGTAATCGTGGGGAACTGCAACACTGAAATTCCTACAGATTGGAACATAGAGCCTGAAGCAAGACCCTTGATAAATCAGATCTTACAAGAAACCAAGGAAGATCTCGATAACCTAGCTAAGATTCTCGAAGAGTTGAATGTAACCGTGCATCGGCCCGTGCCTAATCGATTTCCGGAAAGGATCGAATTACCAACCTTTAATGTTTTATATGCTACCAATCCCATAGTACCCAGAGATCAATATCTCGCCTACGGAGATACTATCTATCAGACCTATACCAGTATGCCAGACAGATATTTTGACTCATACAACTATTATGAAATTTTTAAATCTCTATATGACGAAGGCTATAACTGGATCAGCCAACCACCCCCGTTGATAAAAAATTTCCAAGGGAAAAAATGGTTTGTGGATGGACCTACTATCTATGGAGAGAATTATAAAAACAAAGTGCTCTGGCATGCCGCTACTATGTTTAAATGCGGTGACGCATTAATCACCAACAACGCAGGTCCGGGATCTCAGGCAGGATTAGAATGGATGCGCAGGAACGTCGATGCACGAATCATACCAAATGACGATACCATCGTCAACAACTGGGGACATATTGATCATGGATTTTATATGATCAATGATGATACGGTTCTCTGTATGGATGCCACTTGGGTTCCTCAATGCTTAAGAAACAAAAATATCATAGACCTATCTGGAAAATTTGAAAGGTTCCCTTATCAAGATTTTATAAGACAGACAAAAGGCATACGTGCCAAAGATCATGTGTCATTAGAGTGGCTTAACGTGTGGTTACAAGAATGGAAAGGATATGCTCAGGATGTCGCTTTCGAAACAAACGTGCTGGTAGTAGACCCTCACAATATTGTTTGTTCAGCTAATCAGCCACAAGTGTTTGATCTGTTATCTAAAATAGGAGTGACCTGTCACGTGTCGCCAATAAGGCATAACTTGTTCTGGGAAGCAGGAATACATTGTCTTACTTTAGATCTCAAAAGAAAAGGGGCTAAACGCTCTATCGTTTAAGAGAGGATATCAATCTAGATTTCAAGTTGTCGAAATATCGATCGTCGGCGATTAACGGTACGACTAACAGCAAGTGATCTATCGAGGGTGTCCATAATCCGGCATTTAATCCGTTATTATAATATATCTGTTCTTCGGTATCGGGCGTGTCTAGATCAAATAGTAATCCGTAATTTCTATAATTATAAATTACTTTTTCTTTTTTTAATTGTTCCATTACAGAAATAGCTTTATCTAACACTGATCTAAAATTGTCGAAGTGTTTTTCTTTTTCTAAAACGTCGAGATATTTTAATGTGCAATAAATTCCGCTCAACGAAAATGAATACGTGAATCCGTAGCTTAGAAAACCATATTTGACTATCTCATTCACTCTTTCTGAAACAAAACAAGCACTTAATGGAAAATACCCGCCGGAAAATGATTTTCCCGAAGTAAAAATATCAGGTTCTAATTTTTTATCAAACCCAAAAAAACTACCAGTCTTTCCGCCACCAGTGGCTATATCGTCGAATATCAGTAGCATATCTTTTTCATTACAGATTCTTTTCAATTTGTTCCAGAAATCTTCAGAACGCTGTTTTAAACGATATGTCCAAGAACAAGGTTCTATCACCAAACAGGCAGCAGTATCAGCGTTAGATTTTATCTCATTCAACAAATCCTCTTCGGATTGTTCTCTATTAATCTGGATACAAAAGGGATGGGGCTGCATACTTTTGGCCATGAAACTTAAATTTCCGATGCTCGAAGACAAGTGTGTGCTTCCGTGATAAGAATTTTGGATTCCTAAAATGTTAGTTCTAATCTGATTTTTGCATTTATGGTATAGCATTGCGATTTTGATTGCGCCTTCTACTGCGTCGCTTCCTGAAAGAGCAAACACAGATCTATAACCTCCACTAAGCTGGTACAGCTTTTCGGTCAGCTCTATAACCGAACGATTAGTGGACATATATTCACCGCTGACAAATGGATTCTTTTTCATTTCTTCATTGACATGATCTATAAAATCATACCTATCGAACCCTAATAGAAAAGCCCCGCCATTGCCTAGGCTGAGATCTATAACCTCTCTATCTTTTTCTATAAAACCAAATTTCGTATAACTTTGGATTTTTCTAGCACCGCTGTGGTCTTGATTTCTATTAAACGGAAACAATAATTTTAAACTTTGATTATTCATAAACATCTTTTAACAATTGATATAACTCAGGAAAAACTTCTCGAAACGATTCGTTTCTTAGATTATCTCTTAACTTAATTTCTTCAATAAATTTTATTAAAGTTTCTCGAGAGGAAGAGGGCAAATTTAAAAATTTTATTATTTCAAATTTTGATTCATTCCAAAGATCAACATTATATTTATCTAAATTTGCTATCATCATTTTGCGAGAGTCGCTATTCCAAAAATCTACAAGTGGGGCTTCGTACAGATATTTGTAATTTTTATCGGTCTTAAACTGTTTGGTACTCATACAACAAGGAGAAACCCTGCCGTTAGGAGAAACAGTGACATTTAGATAAGGAATTACGCAGCGAGTCTGGCAAGAGGTATTCATATATTTTGTGGGATATTTAGCTATCGATAAATATTGAAAATGAAAAAAATCTATTTGATTCAAGCAGAAATAACTTCCGGACCAATAAACGAACATTATCTACCCTTTTCTGTAGGTTGTATTTGGGCATATGCTAATCAGTTCGATGAGATTAAGAATAAATTTGTATTAGCCGATGTGATCTGGCGACGAGATCGTCAACGAGATGTTTTAGAGAAAATACATAACCCAGACATCGTGGGATTCAGTACATACGTGTGGAATCATAATTGGAATCTCACATTAGCTAAAAAAATAAAACAACGATGGCCCGATTGTCTGATAGTGTTTGGCGGACCTAGTATTAACGAGAAATGGTTGAAATATGATTTCATTGATGTAGCCATGTTCGGCGAAGGTGAAATAGCCTGGGCCGATTTACTCAGAAAATATAGCTCGGGAGAGCATATAGAAAGATATTGGAATAATCCTAGACAGCAAGACATTTCTAATTTTCCAAGTCCCTACACTACTGGATTCTTCGATAAAATCATTCAAGAAAATCCCGATGTTAGTTGGTATATGATGATAGAAACTAATCGAGGATGCCCATATCATTGTTCTTTCTGCGGGTGGGGTGCAGAATATCTCAACAAATTAAAAGTTTTCAATCTAGAAAGAACGCAAGAAGAAATGGACTGGGCAGTCACTAATAACATTCATTGGTTGTTTATCATCGATCCCAATGCCGGAATACTAAAAGAAAGAGACATAGAAATCGCTTGGATGTCTAGAAGAGCGATAGAAGATCCACGTAGTAAAATTAGAAGAGTAACTTTCAATCATGCCAAGAACCTCAATGAGGCCTGTTTCGAAATGGAAAAAATCATACAGAAATGGACTTATGGTTTAGAGATGGCTGTACAAAGTATGAACGTTCCTACCCTCGAAGCCAGCAAAAGAATCAATATGGGCATGAACAATCTAGAACGTGCCTATGCTCTCTGCAGAAAACACGGAATAAGATATTATACAGAATTAGTTCTAGGTTTACCATTAGAAACCAAAGAGACTTTTATCAAAGGTCTTTTTACTATAATGGAATTAGGTCAGCACGACTCAGTTAAAACCTATCCTTGCACCGTGATACCTAACTCCGAAATGGCTAGCGAAGAATATCAAAAAAGATACGGAATAAAATTAATATACCCCAGGGATATGTATCGAAGCAAAGAAGAACGAATATGGGACGACGAGGATCAAAGCTGGGAAGATATTGCGATGGTCAGTTCAACGTCTACAATGAGCAACCAAGACATGGCAGATACCTTATCTTATCATTGGATGTTGGCACAATTTCATTACGCCGGAATAACACAGTTAACATCTAGATATCTTTATGAAATGCATGGTGTCCCTTATAGAATGTATTATGATAAGTTATACGAATATCTAAAACAGGACAAGATCGGTAGTTCGGTGATAGATTCAGTAGAAGAAATTTTAACTAACTATTTTAAATACGGCGAAGTACCTAATCAAGAAAAATATCATAATGTTGTAGCTCTCACACTCCCGGAAAGTTATAAGTTAAATTATATTATGGAGAACAGGTATCATTTTATCGACCTAGGCTTCTTAATAGGTGAATCATTTGCCGAAATTGAACAAAGTATAAAGGATCTTCAATATGCGCTGGTAAAGGACGACGGTAAACAGTATCCATACAAAATTCGCAGTATGATAGACATAGATAGATGGATCAACGAACCCACCGAATATGAAATTTATAAAAGAAACCCGGTGAGTCATATGCACGACCAGATGTATATCAAATATCTTTTAAAAACAGATATGTATAACTTAACCAATCCTTACAAGGTAGAAGATGTAGAGGATGTCTACGACGGATATACTATCTCTAATCACGCAACTATTCCTATCGTCCCTATAATGAGTACTACCGAGGATGGAAGAATCTTATGAGTTTGATAGGATTTAACGAGTCTAATATAAACAGATTAATAGAATCTCTGCCTGGTAGGCAATTGTTACCTACGGTTTCTCTCTGCCATCATTGTCATCGACACATACCGGCTTGGAGATATACGTTAAATAACAAAGTTTACATCGCTAAAAGCTGTCCTATACACGGAATCAGTAATCATTTAATCGAAAACGATTACGATTTTTATTCTGGGCTTTATTACACTCAGGATAATCCTCGATATAATATGAACGGAGGGGTGCTGATCGAAGGCAGCGACAGATGCAATTTAGAATGTCCTCACTGCTATCATTTACCAGACAATCAACTTAAAGATCCGCCGATAGAAGAATTAGTCAGACAGGTATTAGAAATGCCGCTAGGAGATCCTGACGGTGTGCATAGAATTATCCTGGCAGGGGCCGAAAGCACTTTGAGAAAAGATTTTCCAGAAACTGTTTCAGCTATACGATCTTTACATACCGATTTACATGTCAGTGTGTTAACAAACGGCATTCGATTTAATGACAATGATTTTTGCAGGCGTAGTGTTCAGGCAGGATTACACGCAGCAAACATCGGTCTCAATCATCCTGATTATATAGACAACGAAACTGTAAGACGCAAACAAATTACCGCTATAGAAAACATGCATAAAGAAGATGTATCGATAGGATACATCGGGTATACTATGGTAGGATTCCACGAATTAGATTATATACTCAATGAAATATGGACCAAAGACTGGACTCCTAAAACTTTTAGAATCAGGTTAGGTGCCGAAATCGGAAGAAACGCCACTACCGAAATATCGACTGTCAGCGATTTATATAAGGCAGTTGAGCTATGGTGTAACCAAAAAGATATTCCGTTTGAACGAATCATTGAAGCAGATAACAACATATATCATGTAATGGTACAAATGGGAGATAAATGTCTAAGATTAATAAACTGGTGTGACGAAACTAACATAGACATGGAGGAATTACGAAGCGGGCCGTGGTGCGATTTCGTTCCAGACGGTATAACTAATTTTTTACATCAAGTAATACGTAGAGATATATGGAAGAATCAAGGAATCCCGCTGCCGGATTCGCCCCCTGATAGATATCTTTTAAACAGACATCCTCCAAAAACTCCACTAGATCTTCTCAATCTAGTTTGATTTTTTACCGATTACCATAAATCTTTTATACAACGGTAACTCTAATTCTCCAGACCATAATGTTTCAATATTACATTGAGATTTAAATTCTTCAAGACTGTTGGCTATTCTTATATGTTCGGGTATAGAATAATTGTTGCTCTGTAAAATCAATAAAGAATCATAGGAGCATCTATCTAACCATAGATCGTATTGTTCCTGAGTGATATGTTCACAACTGGTATTGATGATTATATCAGCAGATGAATGAACTTCACACATATCTGCTGTTACTGCACGAAATCTTCCTTGCATTTCTTCTAGTTTATTCATATTAGTCGCGATAGATTCACAACTTGGATCTATATCGAGACTGGTAATATGAATAATAGGTATTCTGCTTTGAAATAACATACTGGCCAGCACACCCACCCAACCACCGTGTATTTCGATAGTCGCAGGTAACGTTCTATGTTTTGCTATGGTCTGTATCAACCATTCTTTGCTACGTAACTGCCCGGACCAAAAAGCATCCATAGTTCTTATAGGATCGGGACTTTGACGAATGGCCTGCATCCAGTGGTGCAGATGGTCTGTGTCTATTTGCATTTAGAGCCTCAACCATTTTGCAATTTTATTAATACCCACGGGTTGCGGCTTCACGATATTTGGATTGTACCCGATCTCTTGCAAAAAATCTTTTGCAAATGCGATATTACCATCTAATCCTAGATGCACATTGTCTAGTGCTTTATCATAATATCGTTCATAATCGCAAAAATATTTTTTTACGTATGGATGATTACCAAACAGTTTAGCATACCGTCTGTGTACTATTGACTGGTAAACCTTTACTCCTTTTGTTTTAAGATAATCATTAGCATGGTCTATATATAGTTTTGACATTGTTTCGGCATCATAATCTGAATAGAGTAACCTATAATATTCCTTGGATTCTTCTTGTTCTAATGTATGGGGATGTAAATGAGTAAACGAATTCTTGTCTTTCAACACAGTATATCGATGGACATAAGACCAAAGAATGATTACAGTATCGCTAGATTTAAAATGTGTACCGGTTATTTGATGCCAAATTAATTTATTACTAGAACCTACAACAGCCTTATTAACACAAATTTTATTTAATTCTCTTGATATTATAGATAGCCATCCGATATTACTAGGATAAGTAGATTCTTTCCAACAATCTTCTAACCCATAACCATAGGTATTCGAACATCCAAAAGCTATCAGTCTGTCCATTTTATTTTCTTCGGTATCTTGCTGTCTGCTGAACTAACGCAACTAGGTGTAATACAAATATTTGGTTCACTGAATATTTTAAATCCTTCTATTAAATTTCCTAAAGGTCGATCTTGACAACTGTAACTACGTTTGACTTCGTTTCCTCTTATTATAATACTTTGATAACCACTATTACAACTCCACCCTTGAAATTTATTAAATCCAAATGCATTAAACCTCTCGGCCTGATCGAACAGATATTCCTTACCGTCATCATCATATAATGATATTTGATAGATATCTTCTCCTGACGATTGTTGTGGAAATCCTGTCTGCATCAAATCGACCATTTCTTCGGTATAGCCATCGACTACGAAACTAGCGGTAGGATCGCTCTGTGGTTTAAGAGTGACATTGATTCCTCGACGATGCAGTCGATCACATCTATCATAGTATTCATAAAATTTTTCTGGAACCATAACTTGATTTACAGTAACATATACACCATCATTGATCAGCTGAAGACATTTATCTCCAAATTCTTGCTCTCGAGCGAATTCTTCATGATAGCTAGCCGTTATACTTCGACGTTGTAAGAGCATAGTACTTTCGCACCATGCCTTCCACCACTTACTTCCGGGACTGAGATTAGTGGTCATATGTATACTTTGATACGGCGTAGTTGATCCGTCATCGAGATGTCTGATCAAATCTAACAACTGTTTATATGCAGTGGGTTCTCCACCCGAGAAACTCCAATGAAATTCTGTAAATCCATTCTGTCTGGCCTGATTTTTTATTTCATCGATAGTTTTTATGTACGTTTCAAACTCAAGATGATCTATCCTATCAGATCTGGCATAGGGCCAACAATAGCTACATTTGTAGTTACAAAATCTTCCCAGTATCCAACTGACAGAAAATAGAGGTTGTTCTAACATCGTTCTTTGTCCAAATTTAATGATGTTCGAAAAGGGAATTTTTTGAAAATCGTGCGTCATAAACTGCTGTTATTTAATCAGTTAGATGTTGCTCTCTTAAATTATCTGTTATATACTTAACTGTGGCCGTGAG
>Ga0169931_10003895_pt1 | contig 23461 bp, 14 predicted proteins | sample Kivu_15m_20L_FD_129675 | JGI IMG/M metagenome (GOLD analysis project Ga0169931, IMG submission 129675) | Freshwater microbial communities from Lake Kivu, Western Province, Rwanda to study Microbial Dark Matter (Phase II) - Kivu_15m_20L... | ecosystem: Environmental > Aquatic > Freshwater > Lake...
AGCGCCAAACATCATCGGGAGTGTAAGTCATGGGGGATAAAATGGTTTAATTTGGTTCTCTAGATTTATTATATACTGCTATTTATACTAGTCCATAGTTAAAACTCATATAGTTACACTTTACACCAGAGAACATTATCACTCAACCAACACCTACAAAGTTGAGAACAGGGAAGTTGTATAAACTGTTGGAGATCAGATAGGGGCAGACAAACGTCCACCCCTGTAAAAATTAGGTGACACCAAAAACAATCACCAAGCCCAAAACAGCCCCAAAGATAATTAAGGCATAGAATTGAGCGCGACCATTTTCTAGGTATTTCAAACCTTCACCACTGACGAGGGTGAACAAGCCTGTCAGGTTAACAGCACCATCTACCACCCGAAAGTCAACTTCCATAACTTGTCTGGCTAGGCGACGTAAGCCGAGAACAAATACACGATGGTAAATGTCATCAAAGTACCACTTGTTCAGAGATAGCTCGTAGACAGGTTGAATTTGAGAAGCGATGGCCGCGGGGTTAATTTTACGCCACAAATACATCAAAGAGGCTAGGGTAATACCAATTAACGAAATACCCACGGAAGCCCCGGCCATAATGTAGAACTCTCTAGGGTTGAACTGTGCAGCTTTTTCTAAAACTTCGGTGAGGGTTTCGCTAGGGGGAAAAATAAACTCCTCGAAGTAGTTAGCATAGGGTGTACCTACCAAACCAATGGCAATTGAAGGTATGGCCAACACCAACAAAGGCAAAGTCATTGTCCAAGGAGATTCATGGGGGGTATGGCTATGATGACCACCATGTGCTGCCAATTCTCCCTGTTTCATTGCTCCCGGACCAAAATTAGGCGCTGGTGAAGATGTTGCGCCTTTTTGGAGTTGATCCTTAATTTTCTGGTCATTACCCCGGAATTGTCCCTCAAATGTCATGAAGTACATTCTAAACATATAGAAAGCTGTAATGCCCGCAGTTACCCAACCAATCAACCATAGTAGTGGGCTAACTTCAAAAGCGCTGCCGAGAATTTCATCTTTTGACCAAAAACCAGCAAAAGGCGGAATACCGGAAATTGCCAAACAACCAACTAGGAAGGTAATGGCTGTGATGGGCATATACTTTCGCATTCCTCCCATTAATCGCATATCCTGCGCTAAGGCAGGGTCATGACCAACCACTCCTTCCATGCCGTGAATTACCGAACCAGAACCCAAGAATAACATGGCCTTGAAGTAAGCATGGGTCATGAGGTGGAACAGCCCCGCACTGTATGAGCCTAATCCCATAGCCATCACCATGTAACCTAATTGGGAGATGGTGGAGTAGGCTAGACCCTTTTTGATGTCATTTTGGGTAATGGCAATGCTCGCCCCTAAAAACGCTGTAAATGCCCCCGTAAAGGCAATGACATTCATAGCAGCTGGGACGTGCTCAAAAACCGGGTACATCCTGGCAATGAGGAACACACCTGCTGCTACCATAGTGGCAGCATGGATTAAAGCAGAAATGGGAGTAGGTCCTTCCATGGCATCTGGTAGCCAGACGTGGAGAGGAAATTGGGCGGATTTAGCCACTGGACCTAAAAACACTAAAATCGCCAACAGAATGGCTAACAAGTTGCTGATAGAACCTGTTTCTATGAGTTGGGAAAGGCGATCGCCTATCACCCCAAAATCAAAACTACCCGTAGCCCAGAATAGTCCCAGGATGCCCAGCAGTAGACCAAAGTCCCCCACCCGGTTAGTCACAAATGCCTTTTGACAAGCATCTGCTGCTGCTTTGCGATCGTACCAAAAGCCCACCAGCAAGTAAGAACACATCCCCACCAGTTCCCAGAATATGTAGATTTGCACCAGGTTGGGACTAACCACTAAACCCAACATAGAGGAACCAAATAAACTGAGATAGGCGTAAAACCTCACGTATCCAGGGTCATGGGCCATATAGCCATCGGTGTATACCATGACCAATAAAGCTACTGTAGTGACAATTACCAGCATCACAGCTGTTAAGTGGTCGATAGTGTAGCCCATACTCAAATGGAAATTGCCTGCTGCTGCCCATTCCAGAGTGCGGAGATAAGGCGCGTGTCCTTGAATTTGGCTCCACAGCAAGGCCAAAGACAAACCCATAGCTGCGCCCATCAAGGAGATGATCACTACAGCGTTGAGTTGTCGCAGGCGGTTGGTCACCTGATTTAAAGAAATTAACCCCAGACCAACCAGCATTGCTCCTACAAGGGGAAATACCGGAATTAGCCAGGCATATTCATAGATTACTTCCATCACTGACCCTTAATTTGAGAATCCTTGACTAAGTTAGCGTATCTATTATTAACACTCCCCGTCCCAAAGGATCGGGGATTCTGTACCCTACCGATGCCCCATGCCCACTGCTCCTGCATTATAACACACTAAAAAGCCGTCCCAGAAAGACGAGCTTCTAATGCCATTGTTTTGGTCAGATGATTGTACGTTTTAGAATTGGTGTTGTAAGTGAGTTTAATTGCTTCTAAAGCTAGACGTAAATCTTCTTTACTGCGGAAACTTTCTAAGCGATGGCGAACCATGCCATTTTCAACCAACAGTAAAGTCGGCAGTGACTTGAGTCGATAGGTGTTAGCCAGTTTAAAATTATTATCCGCGTTCACCCCTACTAATTTAATTTTATCCCCATATTGAGCATTAAATTGTAATAGTAGGGGGTGAATAATCCGACACAAGCCACACCAGGGGGCTTCAAAATTAACTAGAACAGGAATAGAAGATTGTAAAACTTCTTGAGTAAATGTCCGCTCACTAACCGACAACACCATGATGCCTCTAGATTTTAATGTTTTTTTATTAAACTGGTTGTCAGTAGCAGAACTTGCCAAGCCAGTGATTTCCACTCATCAGCTTGAGCTAAAGCATGATTATGTATTTGAGGGTTGATTTTGATGCTGTAGCTAAGGAAATTAAATTACTGTATCATCATCTCCCTAGCACAAGGATTTGACTGGTAGAACACCCAAACCAAATATCTAACTGACTAAGCGCACCCCTACTGACAACCTATGTAAATTTATCCTACCTTGATTTGGTAGCAGTTGATCAGCACAAATTTTTGCTAACTTATATTTTTTTTCGATAACAGGGATCATCTCAAACTACCATGCTATCCTATTAGTCGCTACAATTAACAGGGGATGCGCCCACCAAAACAGAACTATAAAAACTACTACACCTAAATAAGCAGGGCGGAGAAATTCCTGCCATTGGAAAAATTGACGACCATCAATAATTGCTTGGAAAGGAATAATTGATGTTCTCTGTTTGACAATAACAAACGCCTCACCATAACGAGCAGCAAGGCGGCGATCGCCATGCCAGACTCCAAACAAGTGATGTAATATTAACCCCAAAGAGGTAACCAGGGTAAAGCTAGTTCCCAGCCACAGAGTGTGGGCAAAACACCATATTACTTGTCCTACCATCTGAGGATGGCGAGTAACACGAATAATTCCCGTCTCGAACAAGTGGACTTGGGGTTTTTGAATGGCGGCAATTTCCAGTAAATTAAAAGTAGCAGGATACAAAAATACAAAAGAAACTGCTGATAACACCCAAACTACTGCCTTTACCCCTGGTATCCCTTGGACTTGCCAAACTTGCCAGCCATCATAGCGATGGTTGAAAAAGTAAATAATTAAGACCACAGCTAGGGGTAAACTAACTAATGCAAAGCAAATACGATAAAGCCTTGGTCCTAGGTGTTTTTCCGCCCAAGGACGTAGTGCCGCTCCCCCACTATGGGCGATGGCAAACACTAATTGTAACCCGAACATGACAAAATGACTGGGAGTCAGCCAAGAATCTAGCATTGTATACATGGTTAAAGTAATTTAACAAAAATTTACATTGAGGTGAGAAGATGCAGCAAAACAAGCCCGGTGAAAAGCTGAGAAACATAATTTGTTGCCCCAGCTGCTCCTTTAAAAATTTGTGAGGTTGAGCCTTATGTTTGATGTTCCCTTTACTTTAGATCAGTTACGTATCCTGAAAGCGATCATTGCAGAAGGGAGCTTCAGGCGAGCCGCGGATAGTCTTTACATCTCCCAACCTGCTGTGAGTTTGCAAATCCAAACTTTAGAACGGCAGTTAGATGTGTTTTTATTTGACCGTGCCGGGCGACGGGCAGAATTAACTGAAGCTGGGTATCTACTCTTAAGCTACGGTGAAAAAATTCTCAGCCTCTGTCAGGAAACCTGCCGGGCTTTGGAAGATTTAAAAAATCTCCAAGGTGGTACTTTAATTGTCGGCGCTTCTCAAACCACTGGCACTTATCTGTTACCTCAAATGATCGGTATGTTCCGACAAAAATATCCCGATGTGGCTGTGCAGTTACACGTCCACTCTACCCGGCGAACTGCTTGGAGTGTAGCTAATGGACAGGTTGATCTGGCCATTATTGGCGGTGAAGTTCCCTCGGAACTCGCAGAATCTTTGGAAGTTATCCCTTACGCAGAGGATGAACTAGCCCTAATTCTACCGACATTCCATCCCCTAGCTCAACTGGAGAAAATTGATAAAGAAGACCTATATAAATTACAATTCATTGCTCTGGACTCACAATCAACCATCCGCAAGATGATTGACCAGGTACTAGCACGCTCTGGTATTGATACCAAGCGTTTTAAATTAGAAATGGAACTCAATTCCATAGAAGCCATCAAAAATGCTGTGCAATCTGGTCTGGGTGCTGCCTTTGTCTCCACCTCAGCCATAACTAAAGAATTACAAATGGGTTTACTACGATGTCCCACCATTGAAGGTCTGGTAGTCAAGCGGACGCTGTGGATGATTGTTAGTCCTAATCGCTATCGTTCTAAGGCAGCAGAAGCCTTCATTAGAGAGGTTTTGCCCTTGTTTGCTGGCTCTGGGTGGGATGAAAATTTGTTAAAATTGTCACAAACAAAGTTGGTGGTAAATACAATAGATACAGATACCACTGCTTCTCCTGAAGTCAGCTAACATCTGCTTATTAGCATTACTTCTGCAAAATCCCCCCTAGGCATTAATCCCACGACTAAAAGCCCGTGGGATTTCTGCTTTTATTGCTGTGAAACAAACCAATTGAGTACTCAGATTTTTTAGTCAACAGATTACCCAATTCAGTTAAATCTGTTTGTGGTGGTCAAACAGATTGGTTAAACCCAACAGCAAGTAGGTGTTGCTGACTCTAACTTTCTGTGGACTTTTTCATCAGCTTTGAATTGCGTTTTAGCCAACTCGATTGATGGACTCCGCAGGTAAACAAATGAGATTATCGCCCTGGGTCAGGATCAAGCCGCGTTGACGCAATTTGCCCATCAAGCGAGTTACAGTTACACGAGTTGAACCGATAGCGCTACCAATTTGGGCATGAGTCAGGGGGAAGGGCAGACAATAGCCACGAATCACGTCCGGGTCAGTTTCGCTCATGGACGGTTCTCCATATTCCTCAATCAATAGTGTCAGGAATCCTAAGAGTCGGTCAATAGTCCGCCGTTGTCCCAAGGCACTCAGCCACAGCAACTTACGCTGATGCTGATACCTAAAGGCATCCATGACTTCACGCCGAAAGTGAGGCCAGTTGTCCAGGTCGTGCCAGTACATCCACAGCACCGCAGTTTGGTCAACGTGAGCGTATGCTTGAAGTGTGAATGGGGACTGAGCAACAATTTCAAACGGTTGTCCCGCGCCGACAAAACCCAAGAAGGCCTCTTCTGGAGTTCTGTTAATTCGTCGCGAAGTTAGCTGACTGGCGGTGGCACTAACTTGTGCGGTTCCTACCATGCGGATGGCTCCCCTTTGCACCAAGTAGAGCAGTCCAGGTCGGGCTGGAATGCGCTCATCTTTGCTAAAGGTACGGCAACGGTAGTGTTCTTGAGCCCAGTCGAGAATGCGTTGCCAAGTCAAAAAAGGCCGTGATGCCTCAGAAAAAGAAGATGGAGATTGCATAAGTAACAAAGAGTGGTTGGCTGAAGACAAAGACGTAATAAAAGGGTGCAAGGAGTGTCTTTGTGTTGGCGGAGTAGGCTTAACGCCTGACAGCGCCAGCCATTCCAAGAGTAGAAAAGCGTTGAGTTAGCACTCTACTCTTCTGTTATACTTCCTACTGTACAATGTTTGTAGTAAAGTTTACTTACTATTCATGGAATATTCATCAAATTTTATGCTACTCTCATTTTCCTTCATCAAGATTAGATTTATATCTTAAGATAGCTGACCAAAATATACAAATCAGTCAGAAATATCTTTTGAGCATAGTTCTATAGTATATCAAAAGCTACTAGTGAACAAGCACATGGCAATTAAAAGTTTATTATATAGTTATTTGCTGGAATTGCTAAGTATTTATACTATTAAAAGTGAGTTGACCAGCATAAAAACTAAAAAATTTCCTTTACATAAAGTTAAAAATCAACCTAAAAAAAATAGTCGAGTTTTATATATTTCAGGTGTAGCGGTGGGATTGGCGAAATCTGATCATCAACGAGGTATGGAAATAGCCAGTGGGATTGCCTGTCACCTATCAGCGATCGCTAGGGACGTTGTGAGCGTGCAAATAGTTCCTCCCGGATGGATTTATTTAGAATTAACCGATCTATTTTTAGCTGCTTGGTTACAAAGCCTCGTCAACAGCGGTGTAGGACGAGATAACGACAGGGGTCAAGGCAAAATTACCATCCAAAATCAGTCTTGCTTATTTGCTATTCAATATGCTCATGCACGCTGCTACTCACTGGTGCAGCTAGCTCACGGAGAAGGATTGATTAAACTTAAAGAACCGACGGCAGATAAAAGTCGTTTGTTCCCAGATCAGCCAATACCTTGGCTGGAAGATGAACAGAAATTCCGGCTTAATCACCCGGCTGAGGGTGAGGTAATTAGCAAGTTAGTAGAAGTGATAGACAATTTAGAAAGTCCTGATTTGTCTGGTGCAGTGAACTGGGAAAAAATATCACTGGATTTAAGTCAAGCTTTTGAGGCTTTTTGGTGTCAGTGCCGTATTTTGGGAAAAAAGGAAATTTCTTCACCGGAATTAGCCCAAGCTAGACTGGGATTAATCATAGCTACTCAATCGGTTTTGAAGTGTTTATTAGTAAACAAGTTCGGGGCTTTTGCCCCCGTGGAGTTATAGAAAAGCAAAAAATTTTTCTCCGAACTATTGACTCATTTCATCACTTCGGGTATATTGTCAGGTGTGTGAGGAGCGAACCAGCGAAGGCACCGAGACGAAACACGGCCAGTCGTCGGTGCCTTTTCTGATTTCATTGAGTTTTTTGATTAAGATAACAAAAACTTTTCCATAGCCGTCGCTGCTCCATCTTGGTCTACAGTAGGAGCTACCCATTGAGCGATCGCTTGCACACCAGAAGGAGCATTACCCATAGCCACACCAATGCCGGCATATTGGAGCATTTCTACATCATTAAAGTTATCACCAATGGTCATGACATTGTTACTTTGTAAGCCTAGGAGTTCTTCGGCTATGTAGCGCACCGCAGTTCCCTTATTCACTAAGGGGTTAGTGGCTTCAAAAAAAGTAGCAACGGATGTGGTGAGATAAAGTTCAGCTGGTGTGTATTGGCGGCGCAAATCCCCCATCAGCCGGTTGATCAATTCTGTATCTTCGCACAAAGCCAATATCTTTGTGGGTTCATGGGTGAGGACTCGGCGCAAATCCCCCACGGGAATAGGGGTAATACCGGAACGTTCTGCATAAATTCGAGTTTCTTGGCTCAAATCCCGCACGTAAAGTTGGTCATTGACGTAAAAGTGGACTGATAAAAGCCATCGCAGTTGGGGCTGTTCAAAATAGTCTAGTAGCTGATAGGCGATATCTCTAGAAACAGGCCAATGGCGATGAATTTTCTGACTAGCTGGATCTTGAATCCAGGCTCCCTGATAAGCTGTTAGTGGTAGTACTGAGTTAATTTCTTGGTGGAAGCGTAAAGCTGAACAATACATCCTACCAGTGGCAATGGCTACCTGAATTCCTTTAGCTTGCACAGCAGCGATCGCCCCCTTCACAGGTTCGCTCAACTTGTTAGAACTTCCTGAAATTGTGCCATCTATATCGAGAACCAATAATTTTATGTCCAGCATCGCCATAGCCTGAAATGTAAATGATATTCTTGTAGTGCGAGCATCCCACTCGCAGGTTAAACCATGGGAGATGTCAAGTTTTTGATCGCAGTGTGTTTAGGAGTATTGTATTCCACACAAAAAAACCCGGTTTTCGGGTTTTCTTCCATTAAATTTGATAATTTCCCGTAGAACCTGTTTCCAGATTTTCAAAGAGAAACACTCAACTTTTCAAAAGCCATAGTTCTGGAAGGATAACTTGAGACAGTAGCCAAAAATACCACCTATCAAAACCTTTAGGAGTTAGAAATTTTCAACCAGGCTTTTTTGCGTTGTGACAACAGACCAATTCCCGCAAATAACCCTATTCCCAGTGCAGCAGACGGTTCAGGAACAGTCTTCAAACCAACACTATCCGAATCACTGTAGTTGTATGTAATTGACAGACTTGCTTTGGCTAATGTATCCACAAAAGATGTAATATTGCCAGAACCTGACACAGATGAGTTAGCCAAGGCTGAGTATAAAAATTCTAGGTTTCCTGTGCCAGTAAATAATGCCAAATTTGATACATCAGTAAAGATTGTACTAGTGGACTGTGTAGCCGTCAGCCCAGCTACAGTATTTCCAGAAGTACCGCCAAAATCAAGTTTACCGTCAAACTTAGACACTGAATAGGATTGCTCACTCACAGGAGTAATGGGGAAGAGAGACGATAGGTCTAATTTATCCTGAGTTAAGTTGATCTCGGCACCTAATTTAACTGTCACTGTAGATGCAACTTTACTTCTATTTTCAAAACCTGCATCTCCGGTGAGGTCGCTGGTAAAGTCTAGCTGAACGCTGTTAAGTTTACCTAGGGATGGGTCAAACTTTTCAATGCTTAGAGGTGAGTTGATGATATCTGTCAGAGCGAAATCTGTAGACGCTATGCGGGTGAGTGAAGCCGCGTTGGCAGTTCCTGTAGTGACCATTATCCCCGCTAGGGTTGTGGCTGCACCCAGATATTTGAGTAGTTTAGTTTTCATAGAAAACGATGTTTTGCACCTAACGATTGTGTTATTACTCATATACATTTAAACTCACAAGTCTGTCTGGTAGTCATGATATATATACGTAAATTTGTATAAAGATTTGATTAGGAAACTTCTTTGACACTCCCCAGTCCTAAAGTCGGGGGATTTCAGCATCACTTCTATCGGCGTTACTTCCCATCTGCCCGACGGTAGCTCCACCGCATATGGCATTGATTAAACACGTGGGATACAAATGTAAATGATCATCTTGTAGCGCCAGCATCCTGCTTGCTGACAATGTACCTCTATATGCTTATGAAATACAGATTATCGACATACTACTTCATGAACCGGGAAACTGCTATGCTATTTATACGGAAATTATAATTTCCCTATCTTAGAATGCTAAGGTTACAATAGGTTTATGTCTCAAAGTTGCGATGCTCTCACCACAATACGCCCTACCTTTATCCTGGTAGATGGGCACTCTTTGGCATTTCGTTCCTATTTTGCCTTCGCTAAAGGACGAGATGGGGGACTGCGTACTAAGTCAGGGATTCCTACCAGTGTATGTTTTGGCTTTCTCAAATGTCTGTTGGAGGTGATGGAAAGAGAACAACCACAAGCCATGGCTATTGCTTTTGATTTAGGATTACCCACTTTTCGCCACGAAGCTGATGATACCTATAAAGCAGATCGTCCGGGAACACCAGAAGACTTTGTTCCTGATTTAAAAAATCTCCAGGAATTGCTAACAGGCTTTAACCTAAGTATTTTTACTGCTCCCGGTTATGAAGCAGATGATGTGCTAGGAACTTTAGCCCAACAAGCCAGCACAGCAGGCTATCAGGTGAAAATTCTCACAGGCGATCGCGATTTATTTCAACTCATCGACCCTCATAGGCAAATCACCGTCTTAAATTTTAGTCCAGATGCTCTCAAACGCTCCACAAACAGCATCACTGAGTTTAGTACAAAAGAAGTTCAGGCAAAACTAGGTTTATTACCCCAGCAAATTGTTGATTTTAAAGCCCTCTGTGGTGATAAATCAGATAATATTCCTGGTGTCAAGGGAATTGGGGAAAAAACAGCAGTAGAATTACTTAGTAAATACGGTTCTCTTCAACAAATTTATGCTTGTTTAGATGAAATTAAAGGCGCAACTCAGAAAAAACTCAGGGACGGGAAAGAAGATGCGGATAAATCCCAATACTTAGCCCAAATTGTCCTAGATGTTCCTTTAGAAGTTAATTTACAACATTGCCAATTAACAGGATTTGATACTAATGTTCTTATCCCCATTTTAGAAAAGTTAGAATTTAAAACTTTTTTAAATCAAGTTAACCAACTTCAGCAACGCTTTGGGGGAGAGATTACAGAAACCTCACCAATTCCTAACCCAGAACAATTAAACAAAGAACCACAAGAAGAAGATGATGACCTGTGGTTTTTCAGTCCTACGGACACAGCAGCACTACCACAGCAAGCTAGTTTACCGATTAAACCACAAATTATTAATTCTCCAGCCCAACTCACAGAGTTAGTAAAACTGCTGCAAACCTTCACCAACCCAGAAATACCAGTGGCTTGGGATACAGAAACAACCGACTTAGAACCAAGAAACGCCACCTTAGTAGGAATTGGCTGCTGTTGGGGAACAAAACCTGATGAATCAGCTTATATTCCTTTAGCCCATAAAGGCGGCGAAAATTTGAGTCAAAATCTCGTACTGTCAGCACTCCAGCCAATTCTCACCAGTGCTAGCTATCCAAAAACTTTCCAAAATGCCAAATTTGACTACTTGGTTTTTCGCTGTCAAGGAATTAAATTAGGAGGAATTATTTTCGACCCCATGTTAGCTAGTTATGTTCTTAATCCTGATACTAGCCACAACTTGAACGATTTATCACTGCGTTATTTAGGATTAAATCTCCAAAATTATCAAGATTTAGTTACCAAAGGGCAAACCATCGCTGATATAAATATTGCCACAGTGGCTGACTATTGCTGTTTGCAAGTCTACGCCACATTTCAACTCGTGGCAAAATTACAAGAGGAACTAAAAAAATTCCCGCATTTGCACAAGTTATTAGTAGAAGTGGAACAGCCCCTAGAACAAGTTTTAGCGGAAATGGAATATACAGGAGTTGCCATTAATTCAGTTTATTTGCAGGAACTTTCTCAGCAGTTAGATATAGACTTAGCTAAGTTACAAGAACAAGCAACCTCCATAGCTAAGGAAAAATTTAATTTAGGTTCCCCTAAACAGTTGAGCGTGATTTTATTTGATAAACTGGGATTAAGTACCAAATATTCCCGGAAAATTGCCACCGGATACTCCACAGATGCAGCAACATTAGAAAAACTCCAAGAAATTGATCAAACTGGATTTGTTGATGCCATTATTGAGTACCGCACCCTATCTAAATTAAAATCAACTTATGTAGATGCTTTACCGACCTTAGTACGTTCAGATACTCAGCGAGTGCATACTAATTTTAATCAAACAGTAACATCCACAGGCAGGTTATCTTCCTCTAATCCCAATTTACAAAATATCCCCATTCGCACGGCCTTTAGTCGGCAGATTCGTAAAGCCTTTGTGCCACAATCAGGATATTTAATGGCTGCGGCTGATTATTCACAAATAGAGTTGCGGATTTTGGCTCATTTAAGTCAAGAACCAAAGTTATTACAAGCATATCAGCAAAATCAAGATATTCACACAGTAACTGCTCAATTGGTTTTTGAAAAGTCAGATATTACAGCAGATGAACGCCGAATCGCCAAAACAATTAATTTTGGTGTAATCTATGGTATGGGTTCGCTGAAGTTTTCCCGTTCCACAGGCATAGATAAAACCATTGCCAATGAGTTTATTAAACGGTTTAATACACGTTATCCCCAAGTTTTTGCTTATTTAGAAAGAGTAAAAAAACAAGCGATCGCCCAGGGTTATGTACAAACCATTCTCGGTCGTCGGCGTTATTTTGAGTTTACCAATAACACTTTACGACAACTCAAAGGCACTAACCCAGAAGAGATTGACCTGAGTAAGTTAAAAAATCTGGGTGCTGACAACGCCGGTTTATTACGTTCTGCCGCTAATGCTCCCATTCAAGGATCTAGTGCTGATATGATTAAAATTGCCATGATCCGACTGGATGATGTCCTGCAGAAATATCAGGCGCGATTGTTATTACAAGTTCACGACGAGTTAGTATTTGAAGTTCCCCCCCAGGAGTGGGAAGAGTTGCAACCACAAATTAAATCAGTCATGGAAAATGCCGTATCTTTGACTGTACCGTTACTAGTAGAAGTCAGGGCTGGTAATAATTGGATGGAGACAAAATAGTTAAAAATAGTTAAAAATAGTTACATATGATTGCCCATAAACTCCCTATTTCAGATCATCCAATTGGTATTTAAACCTTCAACAATCAAACCTAGCACAACTTACCAACAAAACATAAGCCCAGATCCCCGAATTTGGCAATAGATCAGGGATCTTGCTCTCAAAAATCTCCTCAACAGAAATCTTTACTATTCCCCATTTCCTAAAGATTACTTTCAATAACCTGACGATATTCGCTCTTTTGCTTCACCCCTTTAACTTCCTTGAGCAATTCCTTATCCTTAAAGAATTGAACTGTTGGTGTTCCGGTGATGTTAGCATTTTCAGCAATATCGCCGTCTTGGTCAATGTCAATTTCTACAAAATGAATTTTACCCTCAAACTCATTCACCACCTTATTTAAGATGGGCTTGAGAGTGTGACAAGGACCGCACCCAGGAGCAATGTACTTTACCATCAGCAAGCGATCGCCTTCGTGGAATAATTTCCTTAGAGCATAACCCCCTTCATGGCGAGTGGCTTGGATATTAAATCCCGCTTCCTCCTCTGGTTCAGTTTTCTTGCTTGGCTGTTGTTCCAATTCATTAACTGCTGTAGCTGACTGATGGTGAAACTCTGTAATTAAATTCCTTGAAGATAACCAGCGTTCCGCCAACATAGCCGCCATACAGCCAGTACCCGCTGCTGTAATTGCTTGACGAAATTCATGGTCTTGCACATCCCCAGCAGCAAACACACCCTCCACACTCGTTTCTACAGAACCGTTCTTAGTGACAATGTAACCCAACTCATCTAGTTCTAGCTGTCCCTTAAATAAAGTAGTATTGGGAGTGTGACCAATAGCATAAAATAAACCCTTAGCGTGGAGTTCCCGTTCCTCCCCCGTTTGATTATTACGCACCCTCACCCCCTCCATGTGACCATTACCGAAGATATCCACCGCCTCAGTGTACCAATGCACATGGATTTTGGGGTTACTCAAAAGTCGGTCTTGCATAGCTTTAGACGCTCGCATCTCACCAGAACGCACCAACAAATTAACCTTAGAACCATATTTAGTCAAATAAATAGACTCCTCCGCAGCCGAGTCACCACCACCAATCACAGCTAACTCCACACCGTGAAAAATTGGTGTTGCGCCATCGCAAATTGCACAAGCAGAAATACCCCGACTCCAAAACTTATCTTCGCTAGGTAAACCCAAACGCTTGGCGGTTGCACCAGTAGCTATAACTATACTATGGGTTTTCACTTCCCTTTCTTGGGAATGGATGATAAAAGGACGCTGACTCAAATCAACAGACATGACATCCTCAGTGTATAACTCAGCCCCCCAGCGTTCAGCTTGCGCCTTCATTAGATCCATAAGTTCCGGCCCAGTAATACCTTCAGGAAAGCCCGGAAAGTTTTCTACTTCCGTAGTTGTCATCAGCTGTCCACCAGGTAAACCCCCCATTTCAAAGCCTTCAAATACCACCGGTTTTAAATTCGCTCTTCCTGCATAGATAGCAGCTGTATATCCGGCGGGTCCAGAACCAATAATAACCAAGTTTTCTACAGTCGGGTTAGTCATAATCCCTAAATAAACTCATAACCACTACGGTTAATATAGCATAATCCGCTCCAACAGAGCAACCAAAGAAAACACAGCAAGCCCTGCTGTGGTACTGTATTATAAATCTAAAAATTAGGGAAATTAGCTAGTGAATCATATGCTAAGGTGTGTTAACTAATGCTATACTTTCGTTGCTTTGCATCAGAAAACCCCGAAATTTCCCGGAGAAGTTGCCATGGTAAATATAGAATCTGAGTTACTAGAAAAAATTCGTCAGCAATTTGACAGTTCTCCCTATCCCAGAATACCCCTTGATACATCGCCTAAATCACAATCCAATTTACTTTATACTCATAGCCTAGTTACATCTTATTACCTAAGAAACCAAAAAATTATAGATACCAAAGACAAACTAATTTTAGATGCTGGATGTGGCACTGGTTATAAATCTTTAGTATTAGCAGAAGCCAATCCAGGGGCAAAAATAGTCGGTGTTGACATATCCGCAGAATCAATTAAATTAGCTCGACAACGCTTAGAGTATCATGGATTTGATCAGGCAGAGTTTCATGTTTTAGCTGTCGAGGATTTACCCACCTTAAACTACCAATTTGATTATATTAACTGTGATGAATTATTGTATCTCTTTCCCGACTTGACCGTAGCCCTAAAAGCCATGAAAGCAGTTTTAAAACCAGATGGTATTATTCGTAGTAATTTACATAGCTCTATTCAGAGAGTTAACTATTTCAACGCTCAAAAAGTCTTCACCATGATGGGTTTACTAGAAGAAAATCCAGAAGACATGGAAATGGAAATTGTCGTAGACACCATGAAAGCCCTAAAAGATAGCGTCAAACTAAAAGCAACAACCTGGAATTCCAGTTATGAAGGAGAAGACGGAAAAGAGCAAATTTTAATGAACTTCCTGTTTCAAGGCGATAAAGGTTACACCGTAACTGATATGTTTACAGCTTTGGCAGCATCTCACCTAGAGTTTATTAGTATGGTTAACTGGCGAGATTGGGAATTAATGGATTTATTCCAAGAGCCAGATAATTTACCTGCTTTTCTAGGAATGAGCTTACCAGACACCTCTATAGAACAGCGCCTACAGTTATTTGAACTACTACATCCCGTTCATCGCCTCATTGACTTTTGGTGTGGTCATCCTCACCCAGCACAGCACATCTTACCAGTTGCAAAATGGAGTGACTCTGATTGGCGAGCAGCTAAGGTGTATCTATGTCCTCAGTTAAAAACACCCCAATTCCAAGAAGACCTCATAGCTTGTGTGAGAGAAGTTCGTCCGTTTCCCATCAGTCAATATTTATCCTCCTCAGAAGGACTTGTAAGTATAGATAGCTCAACAGCACCTTGCTTAATCCCTTTATTAGACCAACCCCAGCACATGATGTCTCTAGTGGAGCGTTGGAAAAAAATTAGACCAATTGATCCCGTCACCTTAACCCCTACAGATGAGCAGCAAGCCTTTAATATAGTACAACAGTTGCTATTCAAGCTAGAAAGTCTTGGTTACCTAATGTTAGAGCCTCAAGCTTCATAGGCCACATGAATAAAAAAATTGTTTTGCTGGGGTGATATGAAACTAACTAGCAGTGGGTAAGTTATGTCCAGAACGGAAAGCCTACTTACACGACAAATAAAACACTTATGAAGACCGAACTAAAAGCCAAGTTTCTACAACACATCCTCAAAAAAAAGAAAGAAGACGAAGGTTTTACCTTAATTGAGTTGCTGGTTGTTATTATCATCATTGGTATTTTATCCGCCATTGCCTTGCCTTCTTTCCTCAACCAAGCAGCCAAGGCCAAACAATCAGAAGCAAAAACCTACGTTGGTTCAATCAACAGAGCGCAGCAGTCTTACCGAATAGAAAATACAGCGTTTGCCACTTCCGTTGAAGTGCTGCAAATTGGTATTTCTACTGGCACCACTGATTATAAATATGCTATTGGTGGGGGTCCCAACACTGCCAGTATTCTCGCCACACCAAATGATACCACTTCTCTCAGAGGTTTTTCTGGTGGTGTGGCCATTCTCGCCAGTGGACAAACCACAGCTATTGCCTGTCAGACCAAGGGAGTACAGAATGTAAACAACGCTGCTATACCGACATTAGCTCCTGCTGCAGCAACAGCCGCCGCCGGTGCATCATGTGGCGGCAATATGGAAGATATGAAATAAAGTTTAATTTTTAGTGATTAGCAATGCTAGATGAATTGAAGCGCATCTGGCATTTTTTTCACATAATTTAGGGATTGACCGATGTTAATTCCTACATTGCTTTTAATAAAATTAACAACCACTTCCAGGTTCTGCATCATGAGTACTCAGTTAGACAATCAAATTTATTCAACTCCAACTTTGGTTAGCATTCAAGAATATGAACAGAAAATTATCGAAAATCCCCTAGAATTGACTAATTATTGGTATTTAGGATTAGCCTTATTATTGGCGGGCAGAGAAGAAGAAGCACAAATTACATGGATGACTCCTATACTAGAATTTGGAGAACAGGAGTCAGCAGAATGGCTGCAACAGTTAACAAAAATTTTAGCCAATGCTGCTCAAGAACAAGCAGCCAACTCTAACTATCAACTAGCTTGGGTGATTCGTCAACACTTGAGAGAATTTATCCCTGATGATATTAATAATCTTTTAAACATAATTGATCTAGACATTGACTTACATATTCAAGACTGGGAAACAAATATTAATCAACTAATTGCTATTATACCTCAACTAACACACCCCCCTGTTTTTCAGGAAGAATTATTAATTCAGGTGATTGAAAAATTAGTTCATATTGATCCTGTTACTCCCCCTCCCTGTGTTGAGCTATTGGTTGAAGCGTTTATACCTCATTTATCCACATCAAAGACTATTATTAAACTACTAAGCGGGAAGGCTGAAGCCTATTATCGGTTTTCTCTGTACCATATTTCCGTTTATTTTGCCAAATTGGCTCTCCGTTTAGAACCGAATAATTTAGATTGCATTAGAAAAGTAATTGTCCCTTTACAAATTCTGGGGAATAATTATCTCAAAGAGTCTATTAATTGGGTGAAAAAATATTTAGAAATTGCTCAAGAACCAATTGCTCAAATAGTTGGTAATCATTCTTTACTAGAAGGATTATTAACTGCTTGTGAAAGTTGGCAAGAATCTGTGCAAGCCTATGAAAAATATAAACTATTGTTATCTAACATTGTTACAAATAACAGAAAAACTGAAAGTTTAATTCAAATTTTATCCGTTGGTTCCTATTTACTATACATGGAAGATAATCCCGGTGAAAATAGATTAATTCGCAATAAATTAGCTGCTTTATGTCAACAGATGTTATGGAAAAGTTTTTCCCAAGATATCGATAAATATCAAAAACGTTTTCAATCCCCTCGTCCTGGTTTGAGTGAACGTCCCTTGAGAATAGGTTATTTATCAGAATGTTTTCGCACGCACTCTGTTGGTATTTTGGCGTGGTGGTTATTAAAATATCATAATCGGCAGCAATTTGATATTTATTTATATTCTTCACGAGAGAATATTAACGACCCAAAACAACAAGCTTATAAACAAGAATTTGGTGATCGTTTTCATCAAGAATGTCTCTCTATGGTGGGAATGGCAGATAAAATTAACCAAGATGAAATAGATATTTTGGTAGATTTAGATAGTTTAACTTCCTATGGTAGTTGTGCTATTTTAGCCCTTAAACCAGCACCTATTCAAGTTAGTTGGTTAGGCTATGATGCTACTGGTTTTCCCACGGTTGATTATTTTATTGCTGATCACTATGTTTTACCACAATCAGCCCAAGATTATTATACTGAGAAGATTTGGCGACTACCTAAAAATTATATTGGTATTGACGGCTTTATTGTGGGAACACCAACTATTAGTAGAGAATCTTTAAATATTCCTAATGACGGGGTTGTTTATTATAGTTCCCAAACCGGATTAAAACGTAATCCGCATAATATCCGGTTACAAATGCAAATTATTAAACAAGTTCCTCATAGTTATTTTCTCCTTAAAAGTCATCGTGCTAATCATCAAGATTTACAAGACTTTATCACCCCCATTGCTGAAGCAGAGGGAGTTGATTTAGAATGCTTAAGATTTTTACCTGCTGCACCCACAGATACAGAACACCGCGCTAATTTAGCCATTGCTGATATAATTTTAGATACCTACCCCTACAACGGTGCAACCACCACCCTAGAAACTCTGTGGATGGGTATACCTTTAGTAACCAGAGTGGGAGAACAATTTGCAGCCCGTAACAGCTACACCATGATGATGAATGTGGGAGTTACAGAAGGTTTAGCCTGGAGTGATGCAGAGTATATAGAATGGGGTGTAAGGTTAGGTAAAGACGAAAAATTAAGACAACAAATAGCGTGGAAGTTGCGACAGTCAAAACAAACCTCACCCCTATGGAATGGTAAAAAATTTGCCCAGGAAATGGAGAATGCTTATCAACAAATGTGGCAAAAGTATGTGGAAAAATAGGTAACAGTAAATACTTCCTAGTGACCCAGCATTCAAGTCCTGACTACCAACACACTAACATTTCTCATTTATCACCTGTTGATAAAATGCTTCTAAAGCCGTAACACAGGTTTTATCATCAAAAACACGATGGTGATTTTGACTGATTCTTTCGGCGATGCTATAGCGCCAATGAGAATCTAATCCTAATTTAACTGCTATCTCTATATATTCTGCTTCTGAATTAGCTATAGTATCAGTGATACCTAACATTTTTAAGAAAGCATAGGAATGACGACCACGCATAAATTCACCTGGACAGGTAACTATAGGTAAATTAGAGGCGATCGCACTTAAAGTTGTAAATCCTCCATTCCAACCCAAGGTATCCAAGTAAACATCACTAATTAGATATAATTGCAAAAATTCATCATGGCTTTGTCTTGGTAAGATAATACAATGCTGTTCACTATCTAAACCCAATTTAGCAAATGCTTTTTGCAAACGTTGACGAAATAGATTTGTGATATATTTACCTTCTGGTGCTGAGATAAATAAAAATTTGGCATTGGTTACTTGTTTGGCGATCGCCGGGAAAATATAATCATATTGTGGTAAATACTTAAAAGTAGACTGACAACTCAAATAAACAATAGAATTTTCAGCTATCCCCCATTCTGTACGAGTTTTCTTAAGTTTAGGTAAAAGTGGCTTTTCATAACAGATACTTATATTTGGCAAGGTGATTAGGGTTTCTGAATAATGTTCTTGAGCATTTTCAGGTTCCATCAATTCACTAGATAAATAATAGTCAACTGTAGATAACCCAGAGGTTATAGGATGTCCCCACCCCATACATTGAACAGGTGCTAATCGCAAACTAGCCAGCTGTGCATCTATCGGGTTCATCCCAATGGCAGGAAATACTAAAATGTGCAGTTTATCAATAATAATTTGTTTACAAATTGCCTCTAAATCATTGGGCATATGCACAAAAGAATAACTATATAATCGAAACTGTTCTGTTACCTCATCTCTATACCCTCCAACATGATAACAGTAAACTTGGAAATTCTGGCGATTATGATTTTTAATCCATCCTAAAGAGCCATTTGCACCATTATGATTATACAAATGACTAGAAACGTAACCTACTCTAATTTTCTCTCCTGGTTGCAGATGGGTAAATGGTAAATCTTTACACCATTGAGGATAATGGGCGGCCATGATTTGATGGACTATCTGCCCATACTTTCTTTGTAAATCTACATCATTTTGACATTGATATGCTAAATAAAAATTTGTTTGCTTACCAATAACCTCCAAGACATTTTTAGAATTTATCTCTGTATCTAAGTCGGGATTTTGCCCTAATGACTCTAATCCCGCCTTAAAATATTTTCTACAAGCTTCTATTTCTTCTATATCTTGGTATAGAGGAGGTAAGACCCGCAAACTGGCTATTTGAATTAGTAAATTATTTGGTAATAAATGTAATACTGATTGGCTTTCTTCAATAGCTTCTTTTGTTTTGCCTAATGCGTGTAAGCTGCGTAATAAATGTAAGTATGAGTTGTTAGCTTCAGGATTAATACTGATTACCTGTTTATACAGTTTAATAGCTTCTTCAAATTCACCTTGTTGAAAATAGGAAAATCCTTTGTAGAATAAAGACTCTAATTGACAGTTTTTTAGTTTATATGCCAAGCTTAATTTATCTAAAATATCAGCACTTTTTGGTTGAAGATCGAATGCCTTTTTATAACATAAAATTGCTCCATTAATATTGCGGTAATTTATTAAATATAAATTACCTAAGTTAAGATGTCCACCAAAATGCAATGGGTTAGCGCTAATAGCTTTTTTAAAAAAAACTTCTGCCTTATCTAATTCATTTTTTCCTAAAAAAATATTTCCTAAATTATTATAAGCATCAATTAAATTGGGGTCTAGTTTAATAGCTGTTTCATAAGCCTGTATAGCTTGGTCAATTTGGACTTTCTCTAATATCAAACCACTTGTATAATGATATATGCCTTGACGATCATCAATTTTTAAGGTTTGATTTAAACAATCTAGTGCTTGTAAATATTCTCCTTTTTCATAATATAAAATCCCTAAGTTGTGCCAAATATTAGCATTACTTTTATTAACTTGCAATAGGTTTAAATATATTTTCTCTGCTTGGAGATACTGTTTATTTTTAAATAAAAATGATGCTTTTGAGGCTTGAGAATCAACAAAATTTGCTATTTCTAGTTTTGTAATGTTATTGATAGATTCTTGAATTGGGCAGTCTAAGGTCATATCATCAGATAAATCTCTGTAAATATCCCAACTTAATATTTGTATGCCATTCCATAATAAATAATCTTCATCAGCAAAATCTAACATTAATCTGGCTGCGGAATGAGTAGCAACAAAATCTCTCACAGCTTGTTGGCAAGATTGCCATTGACAATTGGTAATGATCATGATACATTGAGGACTAATGACTGTTTGAACAGCAAGTAATCCTAGTAAATAAGAACGGTAGTTTTGACTGGCATCATAAAAATATACACCGATTTTATCTGTCAATTCTTCGTTTTTAAATTCCCTAAAAAATTCTTCAAAACCTTGATAACAAAAAAATACTTGATTAGCAACATTGAATTTTTCTATATTATTCGCTAACTTTTCTAAATTGTCGCTTTCTATATCTAATTCAGAAAAATCATCCACTGCATAGGCTTTTTTATCTGGATTATTTATTAGTGCTGATATTAAACTTGCTCCTGGAAATGTCCCAATTTCACAGTAAATTTCATCTTCATCCAGACAAGATACAGCAAAATTTAACAGTTGCATAACATTAGGAGATATCATACCATTAACTTGTGTCAGGATAGATTGAAAAATGTCTGATTTAGGATGACAAGCTGCTTCTCCCCAATTATTAAATACTTCAGGTAACTGTAGTTGAAATCTTTGATAGTCCATAATTACTATATAAATCGGTAAATTTGTTCTCAAATTCTGAGCAGAAGATGTTTGACAAGTGGGAAATTTAATTATAGTACACCTGATCCCTAATTAAAACATCCGGTCACATTTGAGCCAAGCTATCCAATTGATAACTTTCTAACTTGCTACCTGACAGTTGATCTAAAGCTACTTCATCCTCATTATCAAGAATTAATCTCCCGTAAATTCGAGGTAATAAAGATTGCCATTGGATATCTCCTAACTCATCCATAATAGAGATATTTATGGTATTATTAATATCTACGCTCTCCATCATCAAATTCATTACTACACTGGCTAAAAACATTTCTGCATCCTCAGCAGCAATGTTACGTGCGTTAATAATTAGGGTAATTTTTTCATGTTCAGGATGAGTGGCTAATGTTTGTATTACCCCCTGTAACTCTAAACCCACTTTGTCCTCCGGTTGCGTCCAGTCAGGGAAAATGATATAGTTAATTTCTCTCAGATTCAAAAATAGCAAGGTTGCATCAACTAAAGCTTGACTAATAATCTCCGCCATTTTTATCCAAGAAAACTTTTTACACTGGTCTAAACCTGCATTAATTAAAGTATTTCTCACTGTTGGTTTTTGTACTTCACATAAAGCCTCAGCTAATCCATTCACATCATCATCATTGACATATATTGCCGCTTCCCCTGCTACTTCTGGAATAGAAGCATTAGGACAGGTAATAACAGGACAGCCACAAGCTAATGCTTCTAAAACCGGGAGTCCAAAACCTTCATATTTGGATGGGTAAACTAAAGCCACTGCGCCTGCATAAGCTAATCTTAATTCTTCATCAGTTAATTGCAATCCATGAAAAGTACACCCTGCTGTATATTGTCGCCATTCTTGAGGTAACTGGCTACCAGCACCGGTAGCTACAATATCAAAACTTTGCTTATTGGTTAATTGACTGAAGGCTTGAAAAAATAAAATTGAATTTTTATATCCCTGTAAAGCACCCAGTAGAAAATAAGGTTTGTTGATGCCATACTTATGTTTAAAACTATTAATTTCATTTTCAGCAGCAGGAGAGAAAACAGTATCTACCCCACAGTGAGCAATGGTAATTGATTCTAAAGGTATATCAGGAAAACATTTGTTTAGGTCTTGACCTGTGTTTTCTGATATAGAAATATAGGCTGATGCGTGTTTTATGGCATGATGTTTTTCAAGCCACATATGTTCATTTAAATTGCTCCCTAATACCTCTGGAATCATATCATAGGCCATAAATACCGAAGTGGTTTCCATGGGAGTGGTATAGTAGGTAGAAATAAATAATTTCCCTTGTTCTTCTGCACATATTTTTTGCAACATTTGTTTATCAGCTTCAGTATTGTTATAATCGTAGGCTGGAATACTTCGATAACGAATACCATTAATTTGGGGTGCAGTATTGGCTCTGTCTAAAACTAATATATGCCCGGCAAATTCACTGCTTGCCCATTGTGCTAATAAACTGCGCCATACCCTGGCAATTCCTGTATTATATAATTGAAAAAATACTCCATCAATAATTATTATTGGTTGTTTAATTTGTGTAATGTTTATCGATTTAATCGATTTAGTAATATTTAACACTTGAGTGTTGAGATTTTTTTTATTAATGACTTGATTAAAATCACGCATCAATAGTGATTGTTTTTCAGGAGGGCGCAATTTATTGTTCGTTAATTTTACAAACATATCTTGGGGTAAATTTTCTCTTTCCGTCAATAAGTGTAAAGACTTGCCATTAGTATATAGTTTCAGATGGTAATTACTTGCTAATATTTCTAAGGATTTGCGCGTATATATTGAAATGTGTTGTCCTGCATGGGGAGCGTAATACCACCACTGGCCTGGTCTGGGATTATCTTCTGGTAATAACTCTGTACTAAATAATATA
>Ga0169931_10003897_pt1 | contig 23445 bp, 20 predicted proteins | sample Kivu_15m_20L_FD_129675 | JGI IMG/M metagenome (GOLD analysis project Ga0169931, IMG submission 129675) | Freshwater microbial communities from Lake Kivu, Western Province, Rwanda to study Microbial Dark Matter (Phase II) - Kivu_15m_20L... | ecosystem: Environmental > Aquatic > Freshwater > Lake...
CCTACGCTGGGTGACGGTGCGATGAATTCATCAACCCTGAAGGGGTTGAATGGCGTGTGGTCGTAACCGGGCGCGATGTCCGTGGTGAGCGGCCCGAGAGTGTAAAACGGCGCTTCGCTGCACCATTCAAGTTGCTTGGCCATGTTTTCCTCGATCATGTGCATGGGCACGTGGCCCGGGCCTTCGTTCATGACTTGAACGCCTTTGGCCCAAGCGCGTTTGGTGAGTTCGCCCTGCACTTCGAGTTCGCCGAATTGCGCCTGGTCGTTGGCGTCGGCAATCGAGCCGGGACGCAGGCCGTCGCGCTGATGCCGATGATGCAATTCAACTGGGTGAAAACTTTTCAAATTCAACTCGCGATAAAAACTTCCGTGAACTCGGCAAATCAAATTTCCGGTTTGGCCAGCCAAAACTCTTTCACCTTCTCGAACTTGCCGATGCGCTTGGTGATCTTGGCGATCTCGCGCGGATAAAATGCCAGCACTGTGTCGCAGAATTCCAACATCCACGCCCGGCGCTTCTGTTTCGGGTCAATTTCGATGCGCTTGGAGTCGGCAATCTGAATTTGGCCTGTGCCGAGTGCGCCGATGGTCAGGCAGTCCCACTTCAAGTGCTCAATTGGGATGAAGTGAACATGCTGCACCGTGACCTTCGTTCCCGTGACGGCATACTTCACCATCAGCATCACGAAGTAGTTCGTGTCGTCCTCATAGAAACGAGCGAGGCGGTCAACCGAAGTCAGGTTCGGCATGTTGAACGCCGTGCCTTCGCGATGAGTTTTCACATCCACGACGCAGTAATTGGCGACGCTGTCTTTGAAAGCCAGGTCCGCCATCGCACGCCGCGCGAAACTGGCGGAATACTCGCCCACGAGGTCGCCGAGAATCTCCGCGAAGTGGTCCTCGATGATGGACTGGATGGCGTCGCCCGCGGCGCGCGTGCTCTCGGCGGTATCGTCAGAGAGAAAGTCCGCCTGCTTGTTCAAAAGGTCGCGCACCTTGCGCTCTATGCGTTCGCGCGTTCTGGGTTCAAAGAGTGGCGAGTTCATTTCGATTTCGATTTGCTGACGCGATACGGCACGGGCGCTTCAAGCAGCACCGGATGCTCCTCGGCAACCGGCGCGCTCCGCTTCGGCTGCACGTTCAACGTGTTGCGCTCCCAAAAAACACCGCCAGCGTAGCCCTGAATTGAGGGATCGTCGTTTGCGAGTTCCACGCGCTTGGCCGCAAGACAGGCGAACGTCTCGTCAATCTCAACGCCCAGGAATCGCCGCCCGAGTTTGCGCGCCACCGCCGCCGTCGTGCCTGAACCGAGAAACGGGTCGAAAACAAAATCGCCTTCGCGACCGCTCGCCAGCAGCAGCTTTGCAATCAGCTTCTCCGGCTTCTGCGTCGGATGATCGGTGTTCTCCGGCATGGACCAGAACGGCACGGTTAAATCCGTCCAGAGGTTGGAAGGATGCGTGAGCCGGAAGTCGCCGCTCTCAGTTTCCTGCCAGTCTTTCGGCTGGCCGTTCTCGCGATACGGCGCGATGACCCGGCGCTTCAACTTCACCGTGTCCACGTTGAAGCAGTAGTCGTTCGACACCGTCGCGAACCAGATGTCCTCGCTGGCGTTCTTCCAGTTCGACTTCGCACCGCGCCCCTTCTCTCGCTCCCAGGTGATGCGGTTGCGCACGATGACGTGCCGGTCCAGCACGCGATGCACGGCGGCGGACGACTTCCAATCGCCGCACACGTAAAGGCTCGCCGTCGGCTTGAGCAGCGGCAGCACGCGGACGAACCAGCCCTCGAACCACTCCTCATACTCCGCCAGCGACCGCTCGCGAAAACTCTCCGCGCCGAACCGCTTCGTGAGATTGTAAGGCGGGTCAAGGATGAGCAAATCCACGAACGCCTTGGGCAACAGCGGCAACAACTCGATGAAATCGCCGCAAACAATGCGGTCCGTCAACGCCGCCACGCCCGCCGGCAACGGCGCGCGCAAAAGCCGCCGCCCCAACGCCGCCTGCTCGGACGCGGAAAGCGTCAGCGTGCGATTGCGCGGGGCGCGGGGTTTATCTGAACCATTCATGCTATGCGACGAACTCCGGCGTGAACTGGCCGCGCCAGCCGAAGATGTTGCTCCGCGTCTTTTTGACGACATCCAGCTTTTGGCGGTCGAGGGTTTTCATGGTTTAGCAGGTGAACTCGGCTGCAAACGGAGCAGCAGTTTGTGCCACGCGCCCTTGCGCCGGTCTTTCAGCCGTTCTCGCAAAGCGGAGCGCAAGGTCTCAGGCATTGCTGCAATGGTTGCGTCATCCAGGGCAGCGAATTCCGCCGTGTAGAATTCGAGCGGATAAGATTTGTCTGCGCAAATGCGCTCCAGTCGCTGTAGTGGCGACAACCGCTCCAGTTCGGAACAGACACCCAGCCTTTCGAGTGAGCGAGTGCGGCTTCTGTCTTCATGTTCTTCCCGGTTCTTTCGTCGCTGCGCTTCGCATTGAGCGGCTCGCTCTTGCGCTTCCCGGCTTTCGCGCTCCATCCGTTCTGTTCGTTCCTTCTGGCGGCGCACCTCAGCTTCGCCAACACGCCGCCAAGTTTCCTCTGGTGATGGCGAGCCTTCCCGGCACGCTTTCCATTGCCCTTTCGTCCGCTGAAAGTTGAAAGGGATGTAGGGATTCGTGGTGTGAACGACTATCCAGTCGGCCAACTCGGCCCAAACCGACAACGGGTGGTGCTGCCGAAATACCGCGAAAGACCAGTTCACCATCGAGACCGAACCGCCGTATAATGAGTAGCCACACTCCTCGGCGATGGCGAGGCCGCGAATCAGCGCTGCTCCGTCACCGGCAGAGAGCGAAGGGATGCATTTGAAGTCATGCTCCGCGCCCACTCCCAGAACGTAAAAGGAATAGCGGCGCAACTTGTCGAGGCGCTTCTGCAAGTCGCTTGTTGAATTTACGTCGGCATTGCCCAACTCGATGAGAACGCTCTGCGTCACGGCATCCAACGGCCAGAATCCGAGATTCTGCATCGCCTCAACGATTGATGCTCCGCTGATTCGCTCATCTCCGAATCGAACCTTGATGACTTGCTTCAACCTCGCCATCAGGCCGGGCGGCCAGTCACGAATCACCTCAGCAAAGGCTTCCTTGTCCGGCTGAATCCGGTAGCGCTCGAACTCAGCCCATAGGTTGATTCTTGGCAGCGTAATCATGGCATTTTCAGTGGCTCGCTCCTGCCACTGGTGTTCTCCGCACAACTTGGCAAATCTGCTCTGCCACCGCCTGAATGCCAAGCGCGCTATCGGTGGAAAGGAGTCCGGCAACGGTCGGGGAATGCGCGAGGAGTTGTTGATGTGTAAGGTTGTGACGCACCGGCAAGATGACTTTCTTACCGCTCATCTCAATGGCGAACAGCGCGTCCAGTTCCGCCTGCGGCCAGTTCTTGGTGAAGAAGCTCGGTGACAGAACAACCACACCGAAACTCGACGCCCGAAGTCCTTCGTCAATCTTGCGCCGCAGGCTGTCTCCGAGTTGGAGCGTCCATTCATCGAACCAGACACGCAATCCAAGCCGAGTGAGTTCCGCAGCCAATCCACGCACAAACGATTCCTTGTCCTCGCTGGCGTGGGAAATGAAAACATCGTAGCGCACACTCGGCGGCAGGATGCTTGTGAACGTGGCAATCTGCTTTGTCCAGTCATGCGCGAGGCACGAGTAGAGTGGGCACTCCGTATAATGCTGAGGCGTGCAAAACGCCCATGCCCATCGCGGGTCATCCGCCGGAGCACCTTCGTTTCCGAGGCGCTGTGCTGCCATGTCGCTGTCCAATTCGTCGGCATGCTTTGCAAGAAAAGTCGCGAAGTAGCCGAATGTGTTAAACGAAACTTCCGGGCAAAAATGGTGAAACGAATGAGTGGACTGACCATCACCCGCGATGCCGGTCGCTTGCTCCGCAACCGTTGGCCAAAGCGGATGCCGCTTCCACCGTTCGGCTAGCGCATCGTCTTCTTCAGCCGGAATTGCCGTGCAGCCCGCTTTGCCGAGCAAAGATAGACTCTGGTAGTAGCGTGGGCAGGCGTGAACAGACTGGAACGGACATCGCGACGAAACTCCCTGCCGACGGCTTTCGGCAGAATACCATTCGAAGTTTGGAATCACCGCGTCGCTCATTTTTCATTCACGCCTTCGCGTAAACCTCCGCGCCCTTCTCGACAAACTCCTTGATCTTCTCTTCCATCCCCTTCTTGAGCGCTTCTTCCTCGCTCACGCCTTGTTCGGCGGCGTATTTGCGGACGTCTTCGGTGATCTTCATCGAGCAGAAGTGCGGGCCGCACATGGAACAGAAATGCGCGGTCTTCGCGCCGTCCTGCGGGAGGGTTTCGTCGTGGAACTCGCGCGCGGTGACGGGGTCGAGGCTGAGGTTGAATTGATCTTCCCAGCGGAATTCAAAGCGCGCCTTGCTCAATGCGTTGTCGCGGTATTGCGCGCCGGGATGGCCTTTCGCCAAATCGGCGGCGTGCGCGGCGATTTTGTAAGCGATGACGCCGTCTTTCACGTCCTTCTTGTTCGGCAGGCCGAGGTGTTCCTTGGGCGTGACGTAGCAGAGCATCGCGCAGCCATACCAACCAATCATCGCCGCGCCGATTCCGCTGGTGATGTGGTCGTAGCCGGGCGCGATGTCGGTGGTGAGCGGTCCGAGCGTGTAGAACGGCGCTTCGCTGCACCACTCGAGTTGCTTGGCCATGTTCTCCTCGATCATGGGCATGGGCACGTGGCCCGGGCCTTCGTTCATCACTTGCACGCCTTTGGCCCACGCGCGTTTGGTGAGTTCGCCTTGCACTTCGAGTTCGCCGAATTGAGCCTGGTCGTTGGCGTCGGCAATCGAGCCGGGCCGCAGGCCGTCGCGATGATGCCGATTCAATGGCAGGTGCGGCTCGCACTTTAATTCAACTGGGCGAAAACCTTTCAAATTCAACTCACGTCAAAATTTTCCGTGAACTCGGTCAACGCATTAAATCAAATGCCGCTTGCTCGCTCAATTAAAACTCACGAGCAGTGAACCAGTCAATTGATACTCATCGTCTATAGACTCATCGTATTCGCGTTCCTACCCTCCTGCCGTGTCGCCGGAAAGCAAAAACCAGCTCAAAGCGTTCGGCTTGCGTGTGCGCAAGCTGCGGGAGGCTTTGGACTGGTCGCAAGACCAACTGGCGGAACAGGCTGACCTTCACCGCACCTATATCAGCGGCTTGGAGCGCGGCGAGCGAAACGTGTCCGTTCTGAATATTCTCCGGCTTGCTCACGCACTCAAAACGACGCCCGGCAAACTTCTCGACGACATCGGAGGGAAACGATGACTGTCGTCAACCTCCACAGCCCTGACGGAAAGACACACGCGGCAGTTCAACTCGAAGGAATTCGGCCAGAACAATACAAGCAGTTGTCGGACGCTCTCGGCGAAGCGTTGGAACGAGAAGAACTGGCGTATGTCGGTGTTTCCGTAGCGATGCGTCAGGCTGTGGAGCTTTGCCCAAAGGCGAATCCAGCGGATTTGTGGGTTCACCTGATTTACCATCAGTTCCGGAATCGTTTCCTGCGGTCAGACCAAAGCTGGAAGCGGGTAAGCGGTCAGGCTCTTGAGCACGTTCTTTCGTCCGTTTACCAGCCCCGTTTGACGGCGCACGGAATTACGTTGAGACCAAGCACACGCGCCGATGCGGTCGCGTTTGGTCTGATCAAGCGAGGCCTCGGAAGTGCAAAGACCGATTTGGTTCTGGAAGGAACTCACGCTGGGGAACTGCACAGATTCGGCGTGATTCACTGCAAAGCCAGCATCGCCGAGCGGTTGACCGATGACGTTCCTGTCAGCAAGGCGCTCATGCGAAAAGGAATTTGGTCAGCGATTGCGACGATGGATGCGAAGATGTTCCCGCCGCCACACGGCGATGGCGTGGTTTATGGAGAACTCGGATTAAACGCGCGGGACAAGCGGAAGTATTTCGAGGTGGCTGGGCAGTTCAGCGGTTGCTATTCGTTCAATTTGCGGACTCCGGCGAGTCCGGCCAAAACCAAATCAGGCTGCCGCATCAACGCCTTGAGTTTCACAGAACCACAGCCCGACCTGCTGGTGAAGGACATTTGCGCCGCGTGGTCAGCGTTCAGGGCGCAGTTGAGTTAAGGCCGCCGGAACACCATGACGTGTTCCAAGGAAATTCCCCCGCCATCGCCGCCAAGATTGGCGATTCGTTTCTTGATGAGTTGCCGCGTGTAGTAGTGCTCCAACCCCCAGCCAATCTCGCGCATGAAGTCTGTCGTGATGTGGCCGTTGTTGATTCGCGTGCGAGAAAGCACACGGTCGCCAATGACGATGATGACTCGCTCTTGGGCGACGCTCGCAATCTGTTTCAGACCTACCGCGTAATCCAAATAGAAGTTCACCGCTTCTCGGTGGTGAGCCAGCTTTCGTTCGCGGATAATCGCGAGAGTTTGCCGTAATGTTTCCGATGACGCTGACCGCTCATTGGCATCATCACCACAGCCAAGAAAAGCCTCGCGTTGACGCTTCTGCTCCTCCAGAGAAACCCCAATCCAGAACAGCATGTTCCGGCTGAATTGAAAATAGCCCACTCCATTCTTGTCATCGCCGTATGGCGGCGAAGTGATAACAGTGTGGCAGGACTGCCGCTTTGTGAGCTTGCGGCAATCCATCGTCAGCACGTCCGCTCTACTGCCCGATGGAAGTTCGGACACACTCTTGATGGCGGACAATGCCCGCTTCTTAAAAGCGGCGAAAACATTCGGTTGGAAACGTTCCAAATCCGCTCCCTGCAATTTTCGCAATCTAATTTCGCCGCGATAGGTCAACATCACGTCTCTCGCCGTCGCCGAAAGAACTATCTGAAACAAGCGTCGCTGCGCCTCGTCCTCGATTCGGCAAACCACCGTCTGCAAGGCTTTCAACGGTGACAATGAATCTTGCCGATACCAGAAGCGAACCACTTCCGGCACGTCGTCAGTCGAAATCTTTCGCGCCAACTTCTCTGCTTCCTCTGCAATGCCAAGGTAAGTGTGAAGCGTTCGGCGGGATGGCAGTTGCGTTGTCTTCGCCTGGCTCATCAGGACGGCCAGCGGATTGATATCACATCCTATTGCCCGGCGGCCTTGAAGTATCGCTTCCACCAAAACACCACCGCCGCCACAAAATGGGTCGAGCATCACTTCGCCTTTAGGGATGTAATGACTGATGAGCGAAGCCGCGAGCGGAGGATTGATGGCTGCGACGTATGGATGAATGGAATGGGTTGCGTGCTGCGTCTCCACGCCGTTGAAATTCAGGTCGTGTCCATTCTCCAGCCCGACCGCTCGCGACTCAACGGGCAGACACGGCTCAAGCGGCCTGACTTCAACATCCGTAATCTCTCTGATGGGCGAAAGCGGCATAATCTCGAACGAGACTCATCGTCTACAATCGGCCTTTGAAGCGCAACTCATTTTTTAACTTTCTTTGCTTTGCGGATTCACGCCTTCGCGTAAATCTCGCTGCCCTTCTCCGTGAACTCGCGGGACTTTTCTTCCATCCCTTTTTTCAACGCTTCTTCTTCGGCGATGCCTTGCTCGGCTGCATATTTTCGCACGTCTTCCGTTATCTTCATGCTGCAAAAGTGCGGGCCGCACATCGAACAGAAGTGGGCTGTCTTCGCTCCTTCTTGGGGCAACGTCTCGTCGTGGAATTCTCGGGCCGTTACCGGGTCAAGGGACAGGTTGAACTGGTCTTCCCAGCGGAACTCGAATCGGGCTTTGGAGAGGGCGTTGTCGCGGTATTGCGCGCCCGGATGTCCCTTCGCCAAGTCCGCCGCGTGGGCGGCGATTTTGTAGGCAATCACGCCATCCTTCACATCTTTTTTGTTGGGCAATCCCAGATGCTCTTTCGGGGTCACGTAACACAACATCGCGCAGCCATACCAACCGATCATCGCCGCGCCGATGCCGCTGGTGATGTGGTCGTAGCCCGGAGCAATGTCCGTTGTCAGCGGGCCAAGGGTGTAAAAGGGAGCTTCGTGACACCATTCAAGTTGTTTCGCCATGTTCTCTTCAATCATGTGCATCGGGACGTGACCCGGCCCTTCGTTCATGACTTGCACGCCTTTCGCCCACGCGCGTTCCGTCAGTTCACCTTGGATTTTTAATTCACCAAATTGGGCTTCATCGTTTGCATCCGCGATTGAACCCGGTCGCAAGCCGTCGCCGATGCTGAACGAAACGTCATACGCGGCCATGATGTCGCAGATGTCGTCCCAGTGGGTGTAGAGGAAATTCTCCTGGTGATGCGCGAGACACCATTTGGCCAGGATGCTGCCGCCGCGCGACACGATGCCGGTCATGCGGTTCGCCGTCAGCGGCACGAAGCGCAGCAACACGCCGGCGTGAATGGTGAAGTAATCCACGCCTTGCTCGGCCTGTTCGATGAGGGTGTCGCGGAAAATCTCCCAAGTGAGGTCCTCGGCCTTGCCGCCGACTTTTTCGAGCGCCTGATAGATCGGCACAGTGCCGATGGGCACGGGCGAATTGCGCAGAATCCATTCGCGCGTGGCGTGGATGTTCTTGCCGGTGGAGAGGTCCATGACGGTGTCCGCGCCCCACTTGGTGGCCCAGCGCATCTTCTCGACTTCCTCCTCGATGCTCGACGCCACGGCGCTGTTGCCGATGTTGGCGTTGATCTTCACGAGGAAGTTGCGCCCGATGATCATCGGCTCGGACTCGGGGTGGTTGATGTTGTTCGGGATGATGGCGCGGCCGGCGGCGACTTCGGAGCGGACAAATTCGGGGGTGATCTGGGCGGGGATGCGTTGGGGAAAGCGCTGAAAGACTGATGGGACGAATGGGGCGGATGCGACGGATTGGGCGCTGCCGGCGTGTTGTTTGTTCAGGTCGTTGCGGACGATGTCGCGCGAAAGATCGGCGATGCGGGGCGCATCGCCGGACACGCGAGGCGCGTGTGCTCCCCGCATGTTTTCGCGGATGGCGATGAACTCCATCTCTGGCGTGATGATGCCGGCGCGGGCGTATTGAAGCTGGGTGACGACTTTGCCGGGTTTCGCGCGAAGCGGACGACGGCGCTGGCTGGTCAGGCCGGGGAATTCCACGAGGCGGTTCTTCTCCGCCTTGCTCGCGAACTCCGCGTGCTTGCCCGAGAGGTAGCCGTTGTCCTGCGGCTTTACCTCGCGACCGACAATTTCCTCGACGTCGCCCCGCTCGCGAATCCACTTGGCACGCAACGCTGGCAGCCCTTGCTCGGACGTGCCGGTGAACGCCGGATCGCCCCACGGCCCGGAGCAGTCATAGACGCGCACGGCGTCATTCTTCGTGACCGCGCCGGTGTAAGACTTGGTGTCGCTGACGGCGATCTCGCGCATCGGCACGCGGACGTCCGGGTGCAGCGTGCCCGCGAGGTAAATTTTCTTGCTGGCCGGGAGTTGTTCGCTGCTGTGGGGTTCAAAGGATGTTCGTGGGTCGGCGATCATGGCGCTTGGTAGTTCAATGTTTCAGGTTCAAAGTTCAAAGTGACCGCGCGCGTCCGCATTGCCTGCTTCGGGAAGGGGGAAGGGGGCCGGACTGGCGCATCCCTTCGCCGGCATTACCCGGAGCAGGTTCTATGGGTCGGCCGCGCCCCCGCGCAACCCTCTCAGCCTTCGCCGCGCCGGCGGCCGGTTGGCTCCCCGATTCGTCGGCAGGTTACGCCGGGCGTTGGGCTGGTCAAGCTGACCGTTGCGCACCGTTGCGCGGGGATGCGGCCCGACGCGGCTGCCGTCCGCCGGTCATTCCACTTCGATAAAGGCTCCTTTGAGCCAACTGTGCGATTGACGCGCCGCGTGCCGTCCGTGATTTTCGCCGCCTGCTTATGGCAAAAATCTCACGCGCGTTGCTCTCCGTCTCCGACAAGGCCGGTCTCGTCCCCTTCGCCCAAACGCTCGCCGCCGCCGGCGTGGAACTCATCTCCACCGGCGGCACCGCGAAGGCGCTCCGCGACGCGGGCCTCGTGGTGAAGGACATTTCCGAGCACACCGGCTTCCCCGAAATGCTCGACGGCCGCGTGAAGACGCTGCACCCGAAGGTCCACGGCGGCCTGCTCTACATCCGTGGCAATGCCGAGCACGAATGGGCCGTGAAGCAGCACGGCATCGCGCCGATTGACCTCGTGGTGGTGAACCTCTATCCGTTCGAGGCCACCGTCGCGAAGCCCAACGTCGCGCTGCACGACGCCATCGAGAACATTGACATCGGCGGTCCCTCGATGCTCCGCAGCGCGGCGAAGAACCACGACCACGTCACCGTCATCGTGGACCCGAAGGACTACGACGAAGTCGCCGCGCTCGTGAAGGCGACGGGCGAGACCACGCTGGAGTTGCGCCGCAAGCTCGCCGCCAAGGTGTATGCCCGGACGGCGGCCTACGACGCCGCGATTGCCGCTCACTTGGAGAAGGCGTTCAGCGAACAGCCTTCAGCGGTCAGCTTGCCGAAGTCGCTGGTGGTGTCCGCCCCGCTCGCGCAGCCGCTGCGCTACGGCGAGAACCCGCACCAGCAGGCCGCGCTCTACGGAAAGTTCGCCGACTACTTCAAGCAGCTCCACGGCAAGGAACTTTCCTACAACAACATCCTCGACCTCACCGCCGCCGCCGCGCTCATCGCGGAGTTCGCCGGCGACGCGCCGACGCTCGCCATCCTCAAGCACACCAACCCGTGCGGCGTGGGCCAGGGCGCGACGCTGCGCGAGGCGTGGGACAGAGCGTTCGCCACGGACAAGCAGGCCCCCTTCGGCGGCATCATCGCCGTGAACCAGCCGCTCGACGGCCCGTGTGCCGAGGCCATCGCGGAGATTTTCAGCGAAGTCATCGTCGCGCCCGCGTTCACCGAGGAGGCGCTCGCCGTGCTGACGAAGAAGAAGAACCTGCGCCTCCTTCAAATCCTGAAGAACCCCGCCACCGCCGCGCCGTGGGACGTGCGCAGCGTGGGCGCGGAATCCTTCCTGCTCCAGCAGCGCGACCTGAAAGTCACCGCCGCCGCCGATCTGAAAGTCGTCACGCAGCGCGCGCCGAGCGAGGCGGAGTTGAAAGCGATGCTCTTCGGCTGGCGCGTGGTGAAGCACCTCAAGAGCAACGCCATCCTCTACTGCGGCAGCGACCGCACGCTCGGCGTGGGCGCGGGCCAGATGAGCCGCGTGGACAGCAGCCGCATCGCCGTGTGGAAGGCCGGCGAAGCGAAGCTCCCGCTCACGGGCAGCGTCGTGTGCAGCGACGCCTTCTTCCCCTTCCCCGACGGCCTCATCGCCGCCGCCGAAGCCGGCGCGACCGCCGCGATTCAGCCCGGCGGCAGCGTGCGCGACGAGGAGGTCATCAAGGCCGCCAACGAGCGCGGCGTGGCGATGGTCTTCACCGGCACGCGGCATTTCCGGCACTGAGCGGCAACGCACTGCGCAACCGGGCCAAAACCCGGTGAGCGAAGCCGCAGCCTCGCTGCGAGGCTGCTCGCGCCGTGTCCGCTTCTGACATCAGCGAACCGTCCCCGAAGCCGTTGCGTTGTCCGCGTCATCTGCGGCAACGTGAGGCCACCGTGCAGCCGCGCCAACAACTCACCCTCGCCGACCTGCACCGCGAGCCGTTCCGGCTGTTCTTTCCGGCGGCGACGCTCGCGGGCCTGCTCGGTGTCGCGTTGTGGCTGCCGCTGCTGCTGGGCTGGACGACGGACTACCCCGGCACGGCGCACGCGCGGCTGATGGTGCAGGGCTTCTTCGGCGGCTTCATCTTCGGCTTCCTCGGCACCTCGATGCCGCGTTTGCTGGAAGTCCCGGCGTTGACGGCGCGCGAGGTGTTTCCGCGGCTCGTGTTGTTCATCGCGCAAGTGGGCGCGCAATTCGCCGACGCGGTGGCGTTGGGCGACGGCCTGTTCATGGCGGAACTCGTGCTTTGGTTCGCGCTGCTCAAGGGCCGCTGTCACGCGAAGCGCGACCTGCCGCCGCCGACCTTTGTGCTCGTGGGCCTGTCGTTCGTGTGCGGACTCGCGGGAACCGCGCTGTTCCTCGCGGGCCGGCGGTGGGAACTGGCCGCTGAACTGGAGCTGCTCGGCAAGCTGCTGAGTTACCACGCCTTCGTGCTGCTGTGCGTGCTGGGCGCGGGCGGCTTCCTGCTGCCGCGCTTCCTTGGTCTTGGCGCGCGCCAGACGTTGCCCGCCTCCGCCACGGTGACGCCGGAGTGGCGCGCGGCTGCCCGCTTCGCGGGTGTGGTTGGCGGACTACTGGTGCTGACTTATCTGCTCGAAGCGGCGGGCTGGCCACGCACGGCCACGACACTGCGGGCGTTGCTCATCGGCGGATTTCTCTGGCGGGAAATGCCTTTGGAACGGCTGCGCTGGACGTGGGACGGCGTGCAATGGCTGCTGGTGGTCGGCCTCGTGTGCGTGCCGCTCGGCGTGCTCGCATCCGGCTGGCTGCCGGGCTGGCGCGTGGCGCTGTCGCACATCGAATTGTTGAGCGGCTTCGGCCTCATCACGCTGGGCGCGGCGACGCGCGTGGTCTTCGGCCACAGCGGCGAGCGGGCGCAACTCGAACGCTTCCACGCGCCGCTCACCGTCGCGGCGGTGCTGCTGCTGCTGGCCCTGCTGAACCGCCTCTCCGGCGACCTCGTGCCCACCACGATGGTCTCGCACTACCTCTACGCCGCGTTGTGCTGGCTCGGCGGCACTCTGCTGTGGGCCGTGCGCGTGCTGCCGAAGGTGTTGAAGCCCGACCCGGAGGAGTGAATCCGTGCCTTTGCGTCCTGGCGGCATTGCGTTAAAATCCACCCATGCAAATTCAAGTCGGCATCATCACGGTTTCAGACCGCGCCTCGAAGGGCCTTTACGACGACCTCGGCGGGCCGGCGCTGAAGAAGGCGGCGGAAGGCTACGGCTGGAAGGTCTTGGCCGACGCGCTCGTGCCGGACGAGAAGCGGGACATCCAGCGCGCCATCCGCGAGCACATCGCGCGCGGCTGCTCGCTGGTGCTCACCACCGGCGGCACCGGCGTGGCGCTCCGCGACGTGACACCGGAGGCGGTGCGTGAGATTTCAGTTCGCGAACTGCCGGGCTTCGGCGAGGTGATGCGGATGGAGTCCATGAAGATCACGAAGAACGCCATCCTCTCGCGCAACCTCGCGGCGGTGGTGGACCACGCGCTCGTCATCTGCCTGCCGGGCAAGCCCAGCGGCGCGGTGGAATGCCTCGGCTTCGTGGTCGGCGCGATTCCCCACTGCGTCGAGGTCTTGCAGGAAGTGCCGACGAGCTGCTGACTCAGCCCCGACGGAGCTGGGCGCGACCGTGCTCGTTCATGCGCAGCACGCGCACGGTGGCTCTGCCCACGGCGGTTTGTCCCGCGACAACCCCCTCGTCCTCGCTGAAGTGCTCATCCCAGTCATCCAGCCGGGGATGGAACAGCCGGGCAAGCGCGCGCGTTTGCGGATCCACGCCGGCGAGGTTGGTGCCCTTGTGCAAATTGCAGTGCTGGCAGGCCAGCGCAAGATTGAGCGCGGCATCCGGGCCATCGTGCTGCCGGGGCTGGATGTGCTCGATGTGGAAACGGAGCGGTTCCGCCTCCTGCCGCAGGCCGCAATACTCGCACCTTTTCCCGCGCGCTCGCGCACGAACTGGCGGAGCGCGGCCTCCATCAGGCGGGCACGCCCGACGCCAGCGCGCGACGGGCCTTGGCTTGGAGGATGCCAATCAGCGTGCTGGCCTGGATGTGGGCCTCGTATTCATCGCGCTCGTCCGGCGTGAGCGTGCCCGCGTCGCACTTGTCGGCGAGTTCCTCCACGCGGGCTTGGGCGGTCTCATCCACCCGCACCGCGAGGAGCGCGCGGGCCACCTCACCCGTGAAGCAGCGGCTCACCGGCTCCAGCAACCGGTCCAGCACGGCGGCTTCCTGCGGGTTGTTCATGGCGCGACTATAGGCTTTCGAAGCGGGATGGCAACGGGGTTTCCCTTCGCCACGCTGCTACGGCTGCTTTTCCACCTTCGTCAGGTGGAATTTCGCCGCGACCTCGTCCAGCAGCACGGTGAGGATGCGGCGGAAGTCGCGTTGCTGCGTTTGTAACATCCAGCCCAGCCAGATTGGCAGCACCCAGACACAGTGCAGCCACGGAAAGAGCATTCCCACCGTGGTCGAGATCATCAGCGTCAGGCCGAACGCGGCCCAAAACGTGATGCGGCCCAGCAGGCTCCAGCCGGTGTTTAGGCGGCAGCGCACCATCTGCTTGCCGCCCTGGTGATGCTCGGTGGCGGTGATGAGCCGGAGGTGGCACCAGCGGCTGCCGTAAATCTCCACGTCGAACTCGCTCCAGCCGTTGTCGGTCTTGTTCTGCCAACCCTGCTTGTCCAGCTCGCGCAGCATCGCGCCGAGGAATTCCATCCGGTCCACGGGATAATCCGCCCAGTAGCCTGCCAGCTCGAAGCGGTCGTCGCGGCGGCGCTTGAGGTCGAGGGTGTCGAGCGTCTCGTGCGCGGAAAGCGGCGTCTGCTGGAGCATGAGGCGCTCGGAGTAGCGCGCCCAGCCGCGCACGATGGGTTGCACGAGGAAGAGCCACGCCACGAGCGGCCGCGACCAGAACGTGTGCTTGGCCTTCGGAATCTCCGCCTGCCGGCCGGCGACGACGCACAGCCCGAGCGACGCCAGCAGGCTCGCGATGCCCAGCGGCAGCAGCAACGGGAACTTCACGCCCGCACCCGCGACGCCGAGCGTCATCAACGGCAGCGTGACGAGCACGTGCCATTCGAGGCTCGTCATCAGCATCAGGAACATCGAGGGCGACGGCGCGTAGATGGACTGGAAGAACGCGCTGCCGAAGACGCCGTGGTAGATGATGGGCGCGCGCGTCACGACGCCGATCTTCGCGGTCGTGTAAATGCGCCCGCGCCAGATGCTGCTGCCGATGTCGTTGAAATACTCCGGGTGCTTGCGCACGAGCAGCGCCTCGGCCTCGCCGTAGCCGCGCTGCTGCTTCAGGTAGGCGTTCACCGTCGCACGGCGGTAGTGCCAGACGAAGCCCGCCGAGCTGAAGCCAATCTTGTAACCGCGTTGTTGCAGCCGCCAGCACACGTCCACGTCGTCGCCGGCCTTGCGGTAGATCGGGTCGAAGCCGCTGATCTCGTCGAGCGCCCATTTGTAGAACGCCATGTTGCAGCCGGGAATGTGCTCGGCGAGGCGGTCGGTGAGCATGACGTGCGCGGGGCCGCCGGGCGACGCCATCACCGCCGTGGGAATCCAGCCGTCCTCGGGCGGAAGGAAGTTGTGCCCGCCGATGCCGGTGAAGTCGCTGCGCAGCAAATCGCCGACGAGGTAATGCAGCCAGTCCTCGTCCGCGCGGCAGTCGGAGTCGGTGAAGGCGACGATTTCGCCTTCGCTGGCGGTGATGCCGGTGTTGCGCGCGACGGAGAGGCCGAGGTTGACCTGACGGATGCAGCGGAAACGGGGGCGGGTCGAAGAAGGCGTTTCGGGTTTGGGGTTTCGGGTTTCGAGTTTGAGAACGGACGCGACAGGTGGTCGAACGTTATCTCCCTCACCCCGGCCCTCTCCCGCTGGGAGAGGGGGAGACGCAGTCCGCGCTGGGCTGCGACTGTCCGCTGCGGACTCGGAGCCGATGCCCTGCGAAGCACCAAGCGCGTTCGTGGCCGCTCCCTCTCCCAGCGGGAGAGGGCCGGGGTGAGGGAGAACGGCAGCATCACTCACAGCGCTTCCCTTCGCCACCGTCCGGTCCTCCAACTCCATCCGATACCGCGACACGATCTGCTGCGTGTCGTCCCGGGAGCCGTCGTCCACGAGGATGACTTCGTAGTTCGGGTAGTTGAGCCGCTCCAACGACGTGAGGCACGCGGGCAGGGTCTTGCCGCCGTTGTAGCTCGCCACGACGATGCTGACCTTCGGATAACGCGGCAGCGGAAAGTGCGGCGCGGTCTTGAACGCGTCGCGCACCACGGCGAAGGAATCCTTCGCCTGCCGCTCGCGTGTCACGACGCCGAAGTGCCAGTCCGTCACCTGATTCCCGTCCTTCCACCAGTCATCCGTGAAGGCGAAGACCACCGCGCCCGCGACGCCGCAGTTGAACGCTGTCTCAATCTGCCAGCGCAGCATCTCGCACTTCGCCGGCTCGCCCTCGCGCACCGAGTCCACGCCGAACTCGCCGAGCAGCAGCGGCTTCGTGTCCGCAATCATCTGGAGCCGGGCGAGGTAGTTGTCGAACGGCTTCGAGTGGTGGAGATAGACGTTGAACGTGAGAAAATCGAGCGTGCGCGGCTGGAGGAACTCGGTCGGCGGGAAGTTGGCAAACGTGCAGAGACACTCCGGGTCCACTTCCTTGGCGACCGCGACCAGCTCGTCAATGAACTCCGCGACCCGCTCCGCGCCGCTCCAGCGCACGAGGTCCGGCGGGACTTCGTTCACCACGCTGAAGGCGAAGACCGCCGGGTGATGCGCGCACGCGGCCACGGCATCGGCCACGGCCTTGCGCGCGGTGGCGCGCGTCTCGGCACTGTCGAGGAAGCAGCCGTTCTTCCACCACGGCACGTCCACGAGCAGCTTGAGGCCGTGCGCCTGCGCGAGGTCGAGCAGCCAGCGCGGCGGGACGGTATAGACGCGCACGGTGTTCGCGTTCAGCGCGCGAATCTGCGCGAAGTCCCGCTCCACCTGCGCGCGCGGCGGGTAGTGCGACTTGTCCTCGCCCGGCGCGAACGGCCCGTAAGTTACGCCCTTCGCGTAGAACTTCTGCTCGCCGAGGCGGAAAAACTTGCCGTCCACGCGGACGCGGTCGGGACTTGGATTGGTGGCGGACATGGTCAGTGGACTCGAAGCGTGCTGTTCAGTTCGCGGCCGTTCTCCCTCACCCCGGCCCTCTCCCGCCGGGAGAGGGAGGAACGCAGTCCGCGCCGTGCTTCGACAGGCCGCAACTGGCTCGGAGACGGAAGGCGCGAGGCCATCGGAAGCAAGCGCGGCTGTCCCCTCTCCCGGCGGGAGAGGGTCAGGGTGAGGGGGAACGCATTCCCGCTGTTGCACGCAATCATTTGGACTTCGACGTGGACGTCAATGCGGTTGCACCGCACGGCACGGGAATTCGCGGTCAGATGTAAAACATCCGCTCCTTCTCCGCGCCTTCCTCGACCAGTTGCTGGAAATTAACCGCGTCGGCGGCGCTCTCGGCGGCAGTTTTAAGCCGGCCCCACGCGCGATGCAACTCGGGAGGGCACTGGCCGTTCGCCAGCGCCGGCGTGTCGAACACCTCGCCATGCACCGCGCGCAACACGTCGCCGAAGGTGATTTCGACCGGCGGCCGGGCGAGGCGGTAGCCGCCCTCCTTGCCGCGCACGCTGCGCACCAGCCCGCGCGTCTTCAGCTCGATGAGGATCTGCACCAGGTAGTTCGGCGGGACGCCGTGCCGCGCCGCGATGTCCTCGACGCGCTGCACGCCGCCGGACGGGTGCGCCCGCGCCAGCTCCAGCACGGCGCGCATCGCGTAATCGCTTTTGACCGACAACTTCACGCGCGGGAGCGTAACAGGGCGCGGAGGCTGGGCAAGCCAAGCGGCGCTGCCCCTCGGCTCTTACTCCTGCTCCTAATCTTAATCCTAATCCTGCTCTTCGTCGGGGCGCCGCGGTTGGACCCGGGGAGCGCGCCCGCCCCGGGCGCTGCCAACCGCGCCCTCGCGGTTGGCGTGGGACGCTCGATGAACCGCACCGTTTAGATGGCTCGGACGCCTCCAAGTTCGGCGCGAGGCGCGCCGAACATCAGCCGGGGCGGCTGCGCTCCCAACTTCTTCGGTTGCATGGTTCCGTTGTAGTCTGCAGCGGCATGGCGAAGCAGGATTAAGATTATGAGTAGGAGCAGGAGCAAGACGGGCGCTGAAAGCTCGCATCGAGCCGGGGCAACGGCTATCAACCGCCCCGTGAACCGACTCAGTGGCAAAGTCCTCGTCGTCATCGGCGGCACGAGCGGACTGGGGCTTTCGGCGGCGAAGGCGTTCGTCGCGGAAGGCGCGCGCGTGGTCGTCGTCGGGCGCGACGCGGAGAAGGCCGGCGCGGCCGAACGCGAATTGGGTTCCGCAGCGCGGGCCATCGCGGGCGACGCGATGCAGCCTGACACCGCGCCCCGCGCCATCGCGCTGGCTGTGGAGCGCTTCGGCGGCTTCCACGGCCTCTACCATGTCGCGGGCGGCAGCGGGCGGCGGCAGGGTGACGGGCCGCTGCACGAGCTGACCGACGAGGGCTGGGCCTTCACGCTGAACGAGAACCTCACCTCGCTGCTTTACTCGAATCGTGCGGCTGTCCGGCAGTTTCTCGCGCACGGCACCGGCGGCAGCGTGCTGAACATGGGCAGCGTGCTGGGCTGGTCGCCGTCGCCGAAGTTCTTCGCCACGCACGCCTACGCCACGGCCAAGGCCGGCGTCATCGGGCTGACGCAATCCGCCGCCGCGCACTACGCACCACAGGACATCCGCTTCAACGTCCTCGCGCCCGCGCTGGTCGCCACGCCGATGTCGCAGCGCGCGCAGGCCGACGCCGCCGTGCTCGACTTCATCAAGACCAAGCAGCCGCTCGACGGCGGGCGCATCGGCCAGCCGGCGGACGCGGACGGAGCCGCCGTGTTTTTCCTGAGCGACGAGTCGCGTTTCGTGACCGGACAAGTCCTCGCCGTGGACGGCGGGTGGTGTGTGAGCGAGGGGCAGTCGAGGGACAGTATTCAGTAACCAGTGTTCAGTAATCAGTTTCGACTCCGATGCGCGTGAGCAAGCAGCAAAAGCCACACAGGTCGGCAACCCGCCGACTGAATACTGACTTACTGAACACTGAATACTGGCTCGGCCTCGACCTCGGCGGCACCAGCATCAAGGCCGTCGCGGTCACGGCCAACGGCGAATTGCTCCGCCAGCGCAGCGTGCCCTTCGTGGACCGCGACATGGAGTGGGCGCGGAAAATCCGCGCGCTCGTGCGGGCGTGGCGGCGCGCGCTGGGCGAGCCGGCGGGCATCGGCCTCTCCGCACCGGGGCTGGCGGCGAAGGACGCGCGCAGCATCGCGGTGATGCCCGGCCGGCTGCTCGGGCTGGAGCGGCTGGACTGGACGGATTACCTCGCGTCCCCTACGCCCATTCCCGTGCTCAACGACGCGCACGCGGCGCTGCTCGGCGAGGTGTGGCGCGGCGCGGCGCGCGGCCTGCGGAACGTGATGCTCTTCACGCTCGGCACCGGCGTGGGCGGCGCGGCGATGGTGGACGGGCACCTGCTGCGCGGCGCGATTGGCCGGGCCGGGCACCTCGGCCATTTGACCGTGGACTGGAACGGGCCGCGCGATGACTTCAACACGGCGGGTTCGCTCGAACACTTCATGGGCAACAAGTTCATCCGCGAGCGCACGCGCGGGCGCTTCGCCACCACGCACGCGCTCGTCGCGGCGGCGGGCCGGGGTGACGCCTCCGCCCGGCGGATCTGGGACCGCTCCGTGCGCGCGCTTGGTTGCAGCATCGGCTCGCTCATCAACGTGCTGGACCCGGACGCGGTCATCATCGGCGGCGGCATCGCGCGCGCGGGCGAGCTGCTTTTCGGCCCGCTGGAACGCTACGTGCGCCACTACGAATGGCAGGCCGGCGGCCATCAGGCCCGCCTCGTCCGCGCGGAGCTGGGAGACTTCGCCGGCGCCTACGGCTCGGCAGCCAACGCGCTGGGGTTCGATCCGGCCAACGACTGAAGGCGCGTCCGCTGCGGTCGGAGTTCCACGATTGTCTTGCCCTCCGCGCCCTGCCCGCGACTTAATCGCGGCGCATGAAATTCGGCATCTGCAACGAGATCTTCCAGGGCTGGCGCATCGAGGACACGTTCGCCTACGCGGCCAAGGCGGGCTACGACGGCGTCGAGATCGCCCCGTTCACGCTCTGCAACTACGTCACCGAGCTTTCCGCCGCCGAGCGCGCGCGCATCCGGGACGCGGCGGCGCGGGCGGGCATCGCGATTTCCGGCATCCACTGGGTGCTCGTGAAGGCCGAGGGCATGTATCTCACCAGCCCGGACACGGCGGTGCGCGGGAAGACGGCGCGCTACTTCTGCGACCTCGTGGACTGCTGCGCGGACTTCGGCGGGACGATCATCGTGGTCGGCTCGCCCAAGCAGCGCAACGTGATGGAGGGCGTCACCTTCGACCAGGCGTGGACGTGGGCGACGGATGTCTTCCGCGACGCGGTGAAGCGCGCGGAGGACCGGGGCGTGACGATCTGCTTCGAGCCGCTCGCGCCGGCGGAGACGAACTTCATCAACACGGCGGCCGACGGCATCAAGTTCACGCAGCAGCTCAACTCGCCGAACTTCAAGATCATCCTCGACGTGAAGGCGATGTCGTCCGAGCCGCAGCCCATCCCGCAGATCATCCGCGAGAGCCGGGGCGGCTTCGCCTACTTCCACGCGAACGATGCGAACCTCAAGGGGCCGGGCTTCGGGGATGTGGATTTCAAGCCCATCGCCGCCGCGCTGAAGGAAGTCGGCTACGACGGCTACGTGTCCGTGGAGGTGTTCAACTTCGACGAAGGCCCCGAGATCATCGCGACGAAGAGCTTCGAGTATCTCAAGCGGACGTTCGCGTGAGTCCGTGCCGGCGGCTTCCAGTCGTCGCGTTTCGGGTTAGTGCCGGAACGCCGCCGTTGAAGGAATGGGGAGCGCAGCCGCCCCGGCTGTGGTTCGGCGCGCCCTCGCGCCGAACCCCGGCGCGGCCGAGCGAACCAGACGGTGCGGTGGTTCGGACGCCCCACGCCAACCGCGAGGGCGCGGTTGGCTGCGCCCGGGGCGGGCGCGCTCCCCAAGCCCAACTGCATCGTTCCGTAAAGATCCACCCTCGAACGGCTGCCTCCCCCAGGCGGCGACTGGAAGTCGCCGGCACGGGTCACCTGCCCGTCACGAGCCAGCGCGCGGCTTCCTCCACCCAGCCGGTATTCCAGTGGTGCTTGCGCTGCGGGCCGTCGCGGTAGCCGTGGGGGATTTTCAACTCGTCGAGCAGCGCGTGCGCCTGCTGCGTCGGCGCGCGGAAATTATCGTAGCCCATGAGCAGGAGGCGCGGCTCGGGGCCGAGTTCCCTGCCGCGCTCGCGGAGAAGGTTCGGGATGCGGTGCCGCTCGAAGTTCTCCTGCGTGCCGGCGATGGCCGCCATCCCGTAAAGCCCCTTCTCCATCATCATCGGCGAGTCCCACGCGGCAGCCCGGCCGAACGTGTCCGGGTTGCGCAGCAGCAGGCTCCACGCGCCCCAGCCGGACTTGCTGAAGCCCAGCAGCAGCCGCGCGTCGCGCCCGGCGCGGGCGGGATACGCGCGCTCGACGAACGGGACGACGACTTTCAGGAAGTAAGTTTCCTGCCGGATGCCGGGGTCGGTCGGATGGTCGCAATACCACGGCAGGTGGCTGAAAGTCGGGTAGGCGACGATCACGCCGAGCTTGTTCGCGAGGTCGAGCTTCGCGGCCTCCGCCAGCGGGTCGCCCCAGCGCTGCTCGTCCTTCGCCTCGACGGGCAGCAGATACAGCACAGGCAGGCGCGTGCCAGCGGCAACCTTGTCCGGCGCGCGGACGTAGATTTTGGTCGGGCCGGACTGGAACTCGGACGTGACCGTGTGGACGACGAAGCCGTTGGTCGCGGGCGTGGCGGGGGAAATCACCGGTGCCGCCGCCGCGACAAGGGTGGTCGCCAATGGCAGGCAAAGGCCGGCCAGCAGCCGGGCTGGCAGGAGGGTTGGGCTTGGGGAGTTCATGGGGAATGCGGCGCGTCCGTCCTCCGACGCGGCCTCCGCGCCGTGTCATCATTGGCTGCCGGCGCGTTCAAGCTGGGCCGTTGCGCGAACGTCGGATTCCCGACACACTGCGCCGTCACCGATGCTCCGACTCGCCCAACTGCTCGCCGCGCTCGCCGCCGTCGCCGGCGCGTCCGCCGCGCCCGCGCCGAAGGCCGCCGTGGACTTCAACCGCGAAGTGCTGCCCATCCTCTCGGAGAACTGCTTCCAGTGCCACGGCCCGGACGAGAAGTCGCGCGAGGCCAAGCTGCGGCTCGACACGCGCGACGGCCTGCTCCGCACGCAAAAGCCCGTGGTCATCCCCGGCAAGGCCGCGCAGAGCGAGCTGTTCAAGCGCCTCGTCACCAAGGACGCGGACGACGTGATGCCGCCGCCGAAGTCCAAGAAGACGCTCACGCCCGCGCAGATTGACATCGTGCGCCGGTGGATTGACGGCGGGGCGAACTACGCGACGCACTGGGCCTTCACGCCACCGGTGCGGCCGGCCGTTCCGGCAATCGCCAATCGCCAATCGCCAATCGGCAATCCGCTCGACGCCTTCATCGCCGCCCGGCTCGCGAAGGAAGGTCTCCGCCCCTCGCCCGAAGCCCCGCGCGAGACGCTCATCCGCCGCGTGACGCTGGACCTCACCGGCCTTCCGCCCACGCCCGCCGAGGTGGATGCCTACCTCGCCGACAAGTCGCCCAGGGCATTCGAGGCCGTGGTGGACCGCCTGCTCGCGTCGCCGCGCTACGGCGAGCGCATGGTCTGGGAATGGCTCGACGCCGCGCGCTACGCGGACTCGAACGGCTACCAAGGCGACCAGGAGCGCACCATGTGGCCGTGGCGCGATTGGGCGGTGAAGGCGTTCAACGACAACCTGCCCTTCGACCAGTTCACGGTCTGGCAGCTCGCTGGCGATCTGCTTCCCGACGCCACGCGCGACCAGAAGCTCGCCACCGGCTTCCTCCGCAACCACATGATCAACGGCGAGGGCGGGCGCATCGCGGAGGAGAACCGCATCGAATATCTCTTCGACCAGGCCGAGACCGTCGGCACGGTCTGGCTCGCGGCGACGATGAACTGCACGCGCTGCCACGACCACAAGTTCGACGCCTACACGATGCGCGACTACTACGGCCTCGTCGCGTTCTTCAACCAGACGCCCATCACCGGCGGCGGCGGCAACCCGCAGACTGCGCCGGTCATGGACTTCACCACGCCGGAGCAGGTCGAGAAGCTCAAGTCGCTTGGCGACGACGTGAAGCGCCTCGGCGACGACGTGGACAAGCTGGAACTCACCGTCTTCCCGCGAGCCGAGGGCAAGCCGTCGTCCGACTCGCCTGGCGTGAAGGATTATCCCGCCGAGCCGTTTTCCGCGCTGAAGCAAAAGAGCGCGTCGCGGAACCTCACGCAGCTCCGCAGCCTCGCGAAGTTCCGGGCGGACAAGGAGCCGCGCGAGCACGCGCAACTGCTCAACCAGCTCGTGAAGGCGATGGAGGCGCGCGACGACTTCAACAAGGCCATTCCGCGCGTGATGGTGATGGAGGACATGAAACAGCCGCGCGAGACGTTCATGCTCGTGCGCGGGGCTTACAACAAGCCCGGCGAGAAGACGACGGCGGCGTTTCCGGCCTCCCTCACGCAACAC
>Ga0169931_10003898_pt1 | contig 23444 bp, 16 predicted proteins | sample Kivu_15m_20L_FD_129675 | JGI IMG/M metagenome (GOLD analysis project Ga0169931, IMG submission 129675) | Freshwater microbial communities from Lake Kivu, Western Province, Rwanda to study Microbial Dark Matter (Phase II) - Kivu_15m_20L... | ecosystem: Environmental > Aquatic > Freshwater > Lake...
AAAGAAGTTGAACTCAAATTAAATTCGCGACCAAGAAAACGATTCAAATTTGAAACACCTATATTTGCAATGAAAGAATTATTGTTTAATCCAAAAGTTGCATTTGTGGCTTGAATTCAGCTTTTGTTTTAATGGGTTTTCTCTGAGATGAGAATACCATTGTAAAATTCTCGGGTAAACTTTAATTTTCCATTTTGGTCATATTCTTTTTCAGCGCCATTTTTCTTGCCAAAATGGTATTCAGTTTCCAAGAATAATTTACCATTGAGATGATATACTTTTGTCTCACCATGTCTATCACCATAAGCATAATTTACGGTTGAATACAATTTATCTGGAGCACTATTAAAAGTGGCTAAACCATCGAGATTTCCGTAAACATATGTTTTGTTTTCAAATACATTTCCTTTGGTGTCATAAATCGTGTAGGTTCCGTGATATTCACCAAATTCCAACTTGGCTTCGAGAGACTTTGTTCCGTTTTTGTGATAGCAAACAATTTTATCGTCTTTTTTGAGTTCAATCATCTCTTTAATGTTACCGTTTTTATCAGGGTAAGAATACCCAATCAACACATTTCTGTCGAAGTAGAACACAGCGTATATGTCACCAGAAGGTAATCGCATAACAACTTCGCCGTTAGCCTGGTCATTGATGAAGTTTCTTTGGTAGTGCAGGCTACCATCTGGGTGGTAGTAAACAGCCTCTCCATCCAAAACACCTTCTTTGTAAGTCATGGTTGAAGCAATTTTTCCATTTCGGCGGTAATCTGTTACGATTCCATCCAATTGTCCATGTATATATGTGGCCTCATAACTTTTTGTCCCATCAATAAAATAATCAATGAAGGTGCCATTTCTTCTGCCATTGAAATATTCGCCAGTATGAGAAATTCTATTGCCTAACCAAAAAGATTGCGAAACACCGTGGCGCACATCATTTTTCCAATTGTTTCTGGCTAATATGTCTTTGCCATTTGGATTGGGGATGATAGTTTCACCATGATAATATTGTAAGGTGTCAATCACATTTCCTGCAATGTCAAAATGTACGGTTTTGATGATGTCTCCATCTTCATGGTAGTGGCGTTTGAAAAGGAGCCCTTTAGACGAAAAATCATCAGACCAGCTTACGGCCTCTCCACTAACATAATATTCTCTGCTGCTGAAAGTTCCATCAGGGTTGTAGAAATACCACATTCCGGTACGTTTTCCTTTTGAAAAATATCCTTCAGTTTTGAGTTCACCATTTGGGAAGTAAACCAATGCCAAGCCATCCAATTCATCGTCTACATAGTTTTGATCAATTTCCACCTCACCGTTTGGGAAGAATGACTTGGATTTCCCATTGATTTTCCCTTTTTCATAGGTTTGCTCAGTTTCTTTAACACCATTTTTGTTGTAGTACGTCCATTTTCCAGTTTTCTCATCGCCAATTAATTGCCCTTCAGTGATTAGAACGCCGCGAGGGTCATAAAACTGGAAATTGATTTTTTTGCCAGATTTTTTTTCTTGAGCGATGATTTTTCCTTCTTTGTCAAAGAACTTAAAAGAGAGTAACTCACCATTCTTGTATTCCATTTCATGATGGATTTTTCCGTCTCTGTCGTAGGTTTTGTTGACAGAATTTTTTTTACCATTGTCATCGAATTCTGCCTCCTCTTTGAGCTTTCCATCATAGTAATAGGTGCTCCATTTTCCTACCTGATTGTCGTTTTTGTATCGCCCTTTTGAAGCCAACTGACCGTTGTTGTAGTAACTTTCAAAATCATCAACTTTTTTGTCTAATTTGTAATTGCTTTTCTCAGCGATTTTACCATTTCTGTAATAAATGGTTGTTGAACCATCTCTTTTATCGTCTTTGAAATTCATTTCCGCAGAAAGTTTTCCATTGGTATGGTACTCAGTTACAAGTTCCTCCCATTTGTTGTCTTTCAAGTTTCCTTGAAGTTTGATGGTGTTGTTCTCGTGATATCTCATGAATTCTCCAGTTCTTTTACCCATAACATGATGGTCGATAAGCATAGTGTCTCCACTTGGGAAGAAGACAACTCTGCGACCATCGCGTTCACCTTTTTTCATGTTAACAATTACTTCCGGATTGCCATTTGGGTAGTACAGTGTTAATGGACCTTCAAGTTCTCCGTCAACAAAGGTTAATTTTCTTGCTAGAAGACCTGTTGCTTCGTCGTAAATCACCCATTCGCCATTTCGCTTTCCGTTTTTGAATGGTCCCTGGCCGATTGGTCTTCCACTGCTACCATCAAAAAGCTCCCAATTGCCTTCACGCTTTTCGAAATCGATTCCCAAACCACGAGCAGTTATGTTTGATGGACCAAGCTCAACGAATGTTTCTTGTTTTTTGCTTTCAAATTCTATGACTTGACGGGAGATTATTTTTCTTGAATTCTTTCCAAGCCAAGATAAAAAAAGTGTAACGCGTTTTTTCTGCTTGTATGCAGGTGCCGATAATGGTCCGTAGCTTGGCCCCATAATAGAAACATAGGTAAATGCATCGAAGAATTTATTTGAATAAATGGCTTCATAAAAAGGCACATAATGCTGCATCCAAAAACCATCGGCATCGGCATCAGTTTTAATGGCCTCCATTACGACTTGTAGTTGGCTGGTGTAGCCTAATTTCAATTTTGTTTGTCGCTTGAATTTCGCAGAGAGGGCAATTTTAGTTTCAATGATTTTATCGATGCTTGAGAAATCATCTCCTTCATCGAAATTCAAACCTTTTTCTTCTGCTTCAAATTCCAAAGTTGAAATTTTCTCCATGGTCAAATGCAGATAGGTTTTGAAATTGTTTTCTTCTGCGAAAATACTGGCAAACGCAAAGCACATTAAGGCTTGGCTGTATTTACCTTCATGTGCTGCCATTTCGCCTAAACGCACGTGAGCATTAACACCTAATGGATAAGCTTGAATTGCGCGCTTGAAGCACTGCATGGCTTCTTGATGTCTTCTCAATTCTTGAAGTATTAGACCTCTTCTGTAGTGCAACAAATGACTCTCGCGAAACTTGGAAATCCCCAAATCAACGACATTAAGCGCCTCTTCGTATTTTTCCATTTTGGAGAGCGCATTGGCCCACTCGTCAAAAACGCGGTGACCCGATTCGAACGGTAGTTTGGACAAACGCTCCCCGATTTCAATAACTTTCGGATAGTTTTCGGCACGACCATACATCAACTGTAGTCGATATTGCGCTTTCAAAAACAGAGAATCTTGCTCAGGAATATCGTCTAAGAGATCTTGAGCATCTTCATATTTTTCTTGATTAATAAAGCGACCTGCCTTTTGGAAGTCTTGATAATAGTTGCTTTTAACAGCGTTTCTCTGAGCGTAAGTCGCTGTAAATAATGCTACTATTAAGATTGTGAGATAAATTTTCTTCATTTTTTCCATGTTGTAGGCGGTGAAAATAAACAGAATTTTAAGTGTTCGTTCCTGTATTTGCGAGTTTTTGTATCGAAGATGTAGATTTTTATTGATGTATGTCATGTTGCTTTGAACTTAAAAGCGCTAGTTTTGTTACTCGATTCAAAAGTTATTCCAAATGATTCAATCCAGTGATGTGCTCCAAGCAATGCAGTGGCGATATGCCTGCAAAAAATTTGATAGCACAAAAAAAGTTCCTGAAGACATTGTTGATGATTTACTCAAAATACTAAATCTGACTGCTACATCGCTCGGCATGCAATTACTTAAGGTCATCGTTATTCGCGATCAAGAAATCAAAAAACAACTCTTACCATGTGCCTACAACCAGCATCAGGTTGTCGATTGCTCTCATTTACTCGTGTTATGCCGATACAACCATGTTGATGAAAATCTGGTTGATGAATATGTGAACCGCTCAGCAAGCACGCGTAAGATGGACGTCAACAGTCCAAAAATTCAAGGCTTCAAAAACATGGTGATGTCCACTGTTTCTATGGCTGATGAAAAGAAAGTGCAATGGATGACCAATCAAGTATACATTGCCTTAGGTAATTTGTTGACTTCCTGTGCGATGGTTCACGTTGATTCTTGTCCCATGGAAGGTTTTGACCCAGCCAAAGTGGATGAGGTACTCAAGCTTCAAGATTATGGTTTGTCGTCTGTTTTGCTCTGTCCATTGGGATACAGGCATGAGGAGGACGTTTATTCGAAATTCGCGAAGGTTAGACGACCGATTTCTGATTTTATCATTGAGATTTAGTCAGTCAGGTGGGCGAACTGATTCATGTCTTATTCATCCACCTCATTATCTCGAAAAGCGCTGGGTAATAAATCGGGTAAAATTTTCAAAACGAATGGTAAGATAAATGCTCCTCCAGGCAACATGAAAATGGCCAGGGATGGAATGCTTCGAACAATATCATAGAATTGGTTTTTTACCTTGATTTTTTCTTCGTTGTTTAAAGGTTGATTCATGGATTTTTGAACAAGCGCCACCAATTCTCCACTTTCCTTAAGCTCATGGACCAATTTGTCTTTATTGCGCAATAAGAGCTTGGACCACTTGGTGCTTAATCGATTGAAAATCAATTCATAACTGCTTTTGCTTTTCAGTCCTGTAATGATGTCCTCATGATCGATAGTGAATTGCTCCACAATATCGTAGGCGTCATGAATATCTTTCGAGTTTAGCTCTAATAGATTTGAAATTTCATTCAAAATTTTACGCTCTCTATTAGAAAACTCTGTGTCCGATAAAGCTGAGAAAATGGCTAGTTCTAATAGATATTTTCGAAACAACATATTAGTAACTCGCGCCTGTTGAATCGATTTTCCAGTGGTTCCTGAGCTCAATTGTATTTGAAATTCGCTTCTTTCGGCACTTGTCAAGTCTGATGAGGCTAAGAAATAATGGAATAATTTGCTTTCCGATTCTTCAACAAATTGATCGGCGTGAAGTGTATGCAGAATAGTAATTAAAGTCCATCGAATTTTTTCTGTGCGTCGCGATTTAAAGTTTTGGCTTTCGGTATTGCTATTGGCATTTACATTGTAGTCATAAAACAAAGTGACATCAATGTAGCATAAGCTATTTTGCAGATAACTCACTAGAAGATTTTGGTCTAAGGATAGGGGAATTCTCGTTCTGTCGTGAATCGTTTGTTCTATATTTTTCGGAAGCTTGAGCAATTTGTTTATCGACCAGAAGTATTCAATATCTCGACTGCCACAGCTGTCAAAAAAGGACTCTAGGTGCTTTAAAAAATCATCGAGATTCACTGCTGATGCTCTATGGTGCAGGTAAATCAACAAAAGGGATTCAAAATAGAGAACCTTAAGTTTTTCGTGCGTAGTCCAGTTGAATTTTTCTTTGTAATCTAAAAAAATAAAATTCCCAAAAACGCCGAATATGATGCCCGAAGAAGCTAGTTTTCGCTGCACAAAATCGAGGTCAGTGTAGTCAAAATTGTCCCTGTTCTTGATGGAAATTCCCTCAGATTTCGCAAGACTAACGTATTTTTTTATCCAACCAGATTTCGACGGGTTCAGCATAAGTGAAATTGTGCGTAAATTTACATCTTCATTTGATAAGGCAAATTGCTATGCGCATTTTATTCTCTCTTTTGGTTTTATTTTCTGCAAACCACCTTTTTGCACAGCGAATGAAGGTGCTTACGCGTCTTGATAATGAATTGAATGAAACTTCTGGCCTGCTGGTGTTTACTGATTCGACTTGGTTAACAATTAACGACAGCGGTAACCCTGCAGTTGTATTCGAAATTGACAATCGTGGAAATATCTTGTCTCAAACAACTTTCTCCAATGCTGTAAATTTTGATTGGGAAGAGTTGCAAATGGATGATAGTGGTCACATTTACATTGGTGATATTGGTAACAATGAACAGTCGCGCAATGGATTGACGATTTATAAGTTCCATCGAGATCATATCGGTCGCGCTGACGTGCTTACAGAAGTTATTGAGTTCTATTATCCCAATCAGATGTATTTCCCTCCAAAAAAATCTGAACGCAATTTTGACGCTGAAGCTTTTTTAGTTCAGCGCGATAGCATTTTTATTTTTACGAAAGATGGTTCAAGACCATTTACTGGCATTTCTAAAATGTACTATGTGCCCAACCAAGTCGGGCGCCATGCAGCGGTGTATTTGCGAACTTTCAAAACGAATAATCTTTCGCCTTATCGCGATCCCATTACAGGTGCTTGTTGGTATGGAGAAGATATTTTGATACTAACTTACGGTGCCATATACCACATCAAAGACGTGCAGCAATTGTTGCACACCACCAATTTTATACAATCGAAAAAGTACATTTTCAAAAAGCTCAAACAATTTGAAGCTATCGCCGCAAGTGATGATGGAAAAATTTACATTACTACGGAAAAACACAGAATTTTAGGACGAGCAAAATTGTATTTATGGTCTGGGATGGAGAAAAAATAGAGGCAGTGCTTTTTGATATGGATGGCGTTTTGATTGATTCTGAACCGCTGTGGAAAATTGCCCTAGTGAATATTTTTAAAACTTTGGGGTTTGAATTGGAACCGATGCAATTTGCCAAAACCGTTGGACTTCGCATCGACCAAGTGGTGGCTTATTGGCGCAAAGTTTATCCTTGGGAAAACCGCTCCGATGATGAGGTTGTTCAAGACATTTTGGATGAAGTTTGTCGCTTGATTAGAGAAACAGGTGAACCACTTCCTGGTGCCATTGAAATCATTGCGTTTTTAAAAGAAAAAGGCTATCCGATTGCTTTGGGTACATCTTCCTACAAGCAGATTATACGTACTGTGTTAGATGTTTTGAACTTGGAGAATGCCTTCGATTTTGTTCGCTCAGCCGAAGATGAACCCTATGGCAAACCGCACCCAGGAGTATATCTGACTTGCGCCGCTGCTTTAAACGTTGACCCGCAACATTGTGTAGTGATTGAAGATTCTCACAACGGTTTGCTCTCAGCCAAAGCCGCCCGCATGAAAACTATTTTAGTTCCAGAAAAAATTCACTTGCCGCATCCTTATCATATTCTGGGCGATGTAAAGTTTGATAATTTATTGGAAGTGAGGGAGTTTATGCGGGGGATGATGTGAGCAGAAAAATCTATTTTGATAAAGGACTGTTTTGATGAACTGAGCCTATTCAATTCAAGCGAAAAAAATATTCGAAAAGGTAAACGCTGATATACAATTTGTTATTGCATAACCCTTAATCAAAAGAAAAATTACATATCCAACATGTTTTTGAGTAACCTTATCTCATCCTCTAAAACTTGAATGGTTTTTTCGTACTGCTGGATTAATTTTTCTGATAGGTAAAAATTAGTGGTTCCTATAGTGTTTTGATTTCCCTCTTGCTTACAGTTATTAAAAACTTGTTTATCATCAAATCCCAAAACTTCTAGAGGTTCAACCCCTAAAATTGCGCTAATCTCATTGAGGCGATTGATAGTCAATTGTGTTTCTCCAGTCTCAATTTTTGAATAAGCGCGTGTACTCAAGCCCAACTGAGTAGCAACATGTTCTTGCGTGAAATTTTTAAGTTCACGTATTTGTTTAATCTTGATTTCCGGTGTATTTATCATAACTCAGTTTTAAAAGTTCAAAAATAGAAACAATAATTCAATTTGAGAATGTTTTTAGATGAAAAAATAGGTGTTCACATACTACTTTTGTTTATCATAAGTAGAAATTGAGTTGTTTTATTAGATGCTATTCATAAATTGGTAGACAAAAAGGAATTAGCACACTATTTAATTTCATTGGCTAAAGACAACATAAGTGAAGACCAGAAATCACTTTAATAAACGGGGCGTATTCCGAAAAGCCTTATGAGTAGGGAAATTAAATTAAATGTTATGAAAAAATTATTTTTTACTATTTATTTTTTGCTTGGTATTACTCTCGCTGCACAATGTCAAGAGGCAACTTATTATTTTGACATTGCGGCCCCTGGACATGTAACTCCGCCACCATTAAAAATTATTCAATCCGGTTCTGACTATACAGTTGTCAATCTTAATGATTTTTGCGATTGTTTTAATGATAATTTTTTACTAAATGAACAAAGCCAACACCATAAATGGTCCACTGATGAGCATAATGTCATAGAGTATTATGCTGTAGAAGGGATGGTTGGAATCAAAGCCTATTTCTCGAAAAAGACGAATAGACTTGAAAAAATTGAGTTTCATGATGATTGTTCAGGTTCATGCGTTTTTAGTGGTGAATACTTTCCTAGAAAAACAGACTAACAATCAAGTAAAGACCATGAATTTTTTAAGTTCAAGGTCTTTATCGCTAATACATAAACCCAAATAGTCACAAGGGGATCTTGTTTTTAATACCAAAGGGCATTCATCTAAAGCCAAATAACTGCCTTTTAAGCCTGCTATTTGCTGAAAGTTTTTGATCACGCCGCTTACTTCTCACGCGTAACTCGTGTTTATATAAACAATCAATAAATTTTTAAAATGGTTTGTTCCTTTAAACAGAATTGACCTAGAATTGTTTATTAGTGAGAATCACCAAAACAAATCCTCCATTGTCAATTCATTTTGCACCAAACCCAAATAATGGCTGTTTTTTTGCGAACCGAACGTGGTGATTAGTGTGAGATAGAGTGGTTTTTTTGTTTTGCTTTCTGTTCGGAATACACGCAATTTGCGTTTCAGCTTTTCGGCATATTCTTTTGTAACTTCAAATTCGTCATTGGAAAACTTCATTTCACAGACTGAAATCACGCCGTCTTTTCTGTCGATGAGCAAGTCTATTTGTGCGTTTTCTTCTTTGTTGTTACTTCTCCATGATGAGTTTTCAGAGTATATACCGTTGATTCCTAACGCTTTTTTGATGGATGAAATGTGAATTAAACAAATGTTTTCAAAAGCATAGCCGCTCCAAGTTTTGTATTTTGATGTTCCTGCAAAACTCATCCAAGAGCCTTCTCCTTCTGCTTTGGTATCTTTCACAAATTGATGATGAAACAAAACGAATGGGTCGATAATTTGGTATAAACTATTGCGCGATTTTCTTTTGAATGGCTCATATTTTCGGATAAAACCACTCAGTTCGAGTTCGTCTAATGCTTTTGTCGTATTTCCGCCGTTTGGTAGTCCTGCTAGCGTAATGATTTCGTCGCGCAGCAAACCTTTGGCTTTTCTCGCTAGTGTATTTACAATGGCTTCGTGATTGTCGGCGTTTCTAAAAAGTGACCTGAATAAATTTTTGTATTCATTTTTCAGCAATCCAGTTTTTGAAAAGTAGAGTTTATCAATGTTTTGGGCCACACTCAGTCCTCCTTCAATTTCCTCTAAATAATAGGGTATTCCGCCCAAAGCGAGGTACAGTTCTACAATCTGATAGCGCTCAAATTTGATGTGTTTGTATGCAAAAAACTCTTCTGTTTCCTTGAGCGTAAAAGGCTTGATGTGTAGCCTTCTTGTAACTCGATTGTGCAAACCACCGTGGTTGTTAATCAGTTTGTTTATCATCCATGAAGCAGCAGAACCACATGCAATAAGTTTGAGGTTGGTTTTCCATGCCCCGTAGCTATTCCAGAAATGTTCAAGCGCCATGATGAATTTTGATCGTGGTGTATCTAGCCAAGGCATTTCATCTAAAAAAACTACACATAATTCTTTCCCTTTGGAATCAATCAGTTTTCTTAGCAAATCAAAGGCCTCAAACCATGTTTTGGGAATTTTGGCTTTTTCCAAATCAGCGACTTGTCTATAAGCTGACACAAAATTAGAGAGTTGAATGTGTGTTGTTGCATCGGCCATTCCTGTCAAATGAAAAGTGAATTTTTCATCATAATATTTCTTGACCAAGTAAGTTTTTCCAACTCTTCGACGTCCATATAAGACAATGAATTCTGCTTTTTCACTGTTCGTGATCCTGTCCATTATGGTAACTTCTTCTGTTCTTCCAACTATCTTTTTCATAAACTGAGAATCATTTTAATGGGCTACAAATATATAAAATAATGAATTAATAGTCAAAAAAAAAATTATAGTGGGCTATATCTATGTTTTATTGTTTGTTTGTAGCCCATTATAAGTAAATATAACAAACAACTATCAAACTCAAAAACAAAAGTCAAGCACTCAAATCAAAATACAAATTACCTTTGCTCAAAACTTGACTTAAGCAGCAATGCCAACAAAATCATCCCTTGATCTTCAAATCAAAGCCTTGCCAGATTTGCCTGGCGTGTATCAGTATTTTGATGCGCATGATAAGATTTTATATGTGGGCAAGGCCAAAAGTTTGAAGAAGAGGGTGAGTTCCTATTTCAACAAAAATGACCACAACGGCAAAACGAGAATCTTGGTGGCAAAAATTGCGCGCATCGATCATATTGTTGTGGATAGCGAACTGGATGCCTTACTTTTGGAAAATAACTTGATTAAAAAGTACCAACCGCGCTACAATATTTTACTCAAAGACGATAAAACCTATCCTTGGATTGTCGTAAAAAATGAGGCTTTTCCCCGTATTTTTAGTACAAGAAGGGTAATCAAAGATGGTTCGTCGTATTACGGACCCTTTTCTTCTGGTCGCGTGATGCATGCTCTATTGGATTTGCTGCGCAGATTGTATCCTTTGCGCTCTTGTCAGCTGGATTTGTCGCCTGAAAAATTGGCTCGTGGCACATACAAGGTTTGTTTGGAATACCATATTGGCAACTGCAAAGGTCCATGTGAGCAGAAACAAAAACCTGCTGAATACGACGCTTACATACAAGATATTCATGAGATTTTGAAAGGCAATTTGAGCTCTGTGATTAATCGCGTTCGTCTGTTGATGCAAGAAGCTGCGGATGTTTATCGCTTTGAGGAAGCTCAAGAACTCAAGGAAAAACTGGACCTTTTGGAAAACTACCGCAGCAAAAGTACCATTGTCAATCCGAATTTGGGTATTTTAGATGTGTTTACGGTTGTTGAAGAGGTTGATGCGTTCTACATCAATTATATGTTGGTGAAAGATGGTGCCTTGATGCATGTTTACACGAATATGGTTGCCAAAAAATTGGAAGAAACTGCAGAGGATGTACTCGGTTTTGTTTTGCCCGAATTGCGCGAACGTTTCAACAGTCAAGCCAAAGATGTTTTGGTGAATGTGAAAACTTCATTCGAGTTTGAAGGCATTAAATTCAACCTGCCTCAGCGTGGTGATAAAAAAGCACTCTTGGATTTGTCTGTGAGGATGATAAAAAATTACCGACTCGACCAGTTGAAACAGCAGAAAATCAAAGACCCAGAAGCGCATCAAAACAGAATTTTGGGGACGATTCAAAAAGATTTTCGTTTGAAGACTTTACCGCGCCATATCGAGTGTTTTGATAATTCTAATTTTCAGGGAACCAATGCTGTTTCGGCTTGTGTGGTATTTAAAGATGGCAAACCCAGCAAAAAAGATTACCGCCACTTTGATATCAAAACAGTGGAAGGTCCTGATGATTTTGCTTCGATGCGCGAAGTGGTAGCACGACGCTACAAAAGATTGGTAGACGAAAATCAAGCCCTTCCAGATTTGGTTGTGATTGATGGTGGAAAAGGTCAACTCAGCGCATCCGTTGAAGCCTTGGAATCTTTGGGCTTACGAGGTAAAATCCCCATTGTGGGCATTGCCAAGCGCTTGGAGGAAATCTTTTTTCCCGAAGATACCATTCCGCTTTACTTGGACAAGCGCTCTGAAAGTTTGAAAGTAATCCAACACATGCGCAACGAAGCCCACAGATTTGGGATTACGCACCACCGAAATAAGCGAAGTAAAAACGCCTTAAAATCAGAACTCACGGGAATAGATGGCGTTGGCCCGAAAACTTTTGAGTTGCTCATGAAACATTTTAAGTCCATGAAAAGATTGAAAGAATCATCGTTGGAGTCCATTCAGGCGGTAATCGGTGATGCCAAAGGCCTACTGGTTTTTGAGGGTTTGAATTCGTAGCGCAACTTCTCGCATCTTTTTTACGTCAAAAACGGCAGTGTAGTGTTAATTTTTTAAATTAGGCCTGCTTTTTAATGCCATAATCGTTATTTATGAGAAATTCTATTGTTTTATACAGCCTGATTTCGCTACTTTTTTGTTCATCAGCTTGGTCGCAGCTGGACACCTTGTTTTGGTTTGTTGCTCCTGAATTAACTTCTGGTCACGGCGATAATCCTGTAGTTTTTCGTTTTGCAGCGATGGACGAACCAGCAACAATCACGATTACCCAACCTGCAAATCCAACTTTTCCCGAACAAATTTTGAATTTAGCTGCGAGTACATCTCAGACCTTAAATTTAGCTCCTTGGTTTGCCATGGTAGAAAACTTTCCAGCCAATTCTGTTCTCAATCGGGGCTTTAAAATCACATCTACAAGTGCAATTACAGCCTATTATGAATCAAATCCAACCTGCCAATGCAACCCAGACATTATGGCGCTTAAAGGCAGAAACGCACTTGGAACCGATTTCGTTGTTGGCGGTCAAACTTTCTACAACAATGGCAATTATAATCCCCCGGCCAATGGTAAATTTGATATTGTAGCAACCGAAGACAACACCACAATTACGATTATTCCATCCAATAACATCAGTGGTCACATGGCAGGTGTTCCATTCTCTATTGTCTTGAATGCGGGACAAACCTGGAGTGGTGTTGCTGTTTCATTAAACGGTCCAACCAAAGTAGTGGGCACCATTATTTCTGCGGATAAACCGATTGCTGTTACATACACAGATGATTCTGTTTCGTTTGGAGGCTGCTTAGATGTTTTGAGTGATCAATTGATTCCAAACAGCATTATTGGCACCGATTATATTGCAGTTCGTGGATTTTTGCAAGGCATGGATCGTGTTTTTGTAACAGCTGCAAACGCCAATACGGAGGTTTTTGTTAATGGTAATCCTGTTCCTGTTGCAACCCTTCAGGTGGGTCAAACCCATATGATTGAACTTATTGCGGAAAGCGTGTATATCACAACTTCTGAGCCTGCTTATGTGTTTCAAGTAACTGGTTTTGGCTGTGAAGTTGGGGGTGCAATCTTGCCTCCAATTGTTTGCACGGGTTCTAATGAAGTACCGTTTATAAGGTCAACCAACGAGTTTTTTGGAGTCATTATTTTGGTGCCTTCAGGTTCTGAAGGAGATTTCCTTTTGGATGGTATGCCCGGAATTATTCAAGCAGCGGCTTTCAGTTTCGTGCCCGGTACCAATGATGAATGGATGTATGCCCAAATTGATTTGTCGGCACAAGTTGCAGTGAATCAAGGTGTTCGTGTGCAAAATGCTACTGAGCGTTTTCATCTCGGTATCATCAATGGTGGTGCAAGTTCTGGTTGCCGTTTTGGTTTTTTTAGTGATTTTGCGAGCTTCAAATATCAAATTGACGCAGCAACAAATACGGTTTGCGAAGGAGGTTCTTTAGTTTTTACTACCAATGATGTACCAGGTGCTACTTATGAATGGACAGGGCCCAATGGCTTTAATAATCAGGGGGCATCTATATCTATAAGCGATGCCGCACTTACCAATACAGGTTGGTACTATGTATCTGGAAATTTTCCTGATGCCTGTGAATTGGTTCCTGACTCAGTTTTTGTTACGGTTAATCCCAACCCGACCATTGATGCTTCATATTCAGAACTTTGTGATGGACAATCTGTGGCAATTGACGTTGATGTAGATTGGTTTACGAGTAATCAAGAGAGTGTGAATATTGCCTTCGGCGATGGACAAAACGCACAGATGGCATCGAACTCAATCAATCACACGTATGCAAATGCTGGACAATACAACGCTACAATCACAGCCGAAAGTGACTTGGGTTGCACGGCTTCGTTTGTCTTACCCATCGTAGTGAATGCCATTCCACAAGTGAGTTTCGAATCGCAATCGTTTTGTTCAAGTACAGTCGATTTTGACTACACCATAACATCAATTTCTTCAACCTTGGATGTAACGAGTCACTTTTGGATTATTCAAGGAGATTCAATCTTTGCAGCCTCTCCAACAATTGTGGTCAACAGTGGATCAGGCAATTACGATGCTCAATTTGGATTGGTTGCTGCGAACGGTTGCGTGTACAATTATGATTTTTCATACTTCGTAGACAGTGAAATAGACATTTCCAATTTCGTTTTGCCCAACGTCATCACGGCTAACGCTGATGGAACAAATGACTTATTCTTGGTCGATCCGTATTTTGATTTGTGCGTTGCATACACCATTGAATTTATCAACCGTTGGGGACAGCCCGTTTACACAATGACTTCAAATGCCAATGCTTTTGGTGGAACAGATTCCAATGGTGATGCCCTGCCGATTGGTGTCTATTTCTACAAATTCACCTCGGAATTGATTGAATTACATGGTTTTGTGCATGTTATCCGTTAGCTTGAACGGCCATTTTCTTCAAGTTCTCAGCTAAATATTTACCCGTATGGCTTTGCTCGCATTTTGTCATTTCCTGCGGTGTGCCTTCGAATAGTACATACCCGCCTAATTCTCCACCTTCGGGACCAATGTCAATCACGTGATCGGCGCATTTCACCACATCCATGTTATGTTCAATTACAATAATAGAATGGCCCAATGCAATCAATTCATTAAACGCGATGATTAATTTATTGATGTCGTGGAAATGTAAGCCCGTGGTCGGTTCATCGAAAATAAACAAGCATTTCTGACTGGTGGGGCCTTTGGTTAAGAAAAATGCCAATTTCACACGCTGGGCCTCACCGCCGCTCAAAGTTGATGCCGATTGACCCAATTTCACATAACCTAAACCAACTTTTTGAAGCGTTTGCAATTTCATCACCAATTTTTCCTCGGTTTTGCTCTTGCCTTCACTGAAAAACTGAACGGCCGCATCGATGCTCATGTCCAAAATATCCGCAACGTTCTTTTCTTTGAAATATACTTCCAAGGTTTCAGCTTTGTAGCGCGAACCTTTGCATTGTTCACATTCCAGATGCACATCTGCCATGAATTGCATCGAAACAGTTATCGCTCCTTCGCCTTCACAATTTTCACATCGCCCTCCCGGCACATTAAACGAAAAGTAGCCCGGTTTATATCCACGCACTTTGGCTAATTTTTGCGAAGCCATGATTTCCCGAATATCATCAAAGGCTTTTAAGTAGGTAGCTGGATTGCTGCGCGACGATTTTCCAATTGGATTTTGGTCGATCAACTGCACATCACTCAATCGCTCCGAATCGCCCGAAAGTTGTTTTGTGGTTTGTCGGCTCCCAGTCAATATGCCCAAATGTTGTTGAAGAAGCGGGAAGAGGATACCTTTCACCAAGGATGATTTTCCAGAGCCACTTACGCCTGTCACACAAACCAATTGATTCAAAGGAAAACGGACATCCATACCTTTCAAATTGTGTAACTTGGCTTTGTGAACGACAATGGCATCTTTGCTCGGACGTATGTTTTTTGGAAGAGGAATTTGCAAAACGCCATTGAGGTATTGGGCGGTTAAACTCACTTTTTCTTTCAAAAGTGCTTCGTGATTGCCTTGAAAAACGACTTCGCCGCCAAAACGACCGGCTTCTGGTCCCATGTCAATAATTTCATCGGCAGCCCGCATGATGTCTTCTTCGTGTTCAACAACAATTACACTATTGCCCAATTTTTTCAATCCCTGCAAAACATCAATCAACTTTTCTGTGTCGCGCGGATGCAAACCAATGCTCGGTTCATCCAAAATATACATCGAACCTACCAAACTGCTGCCCAAAGAAGTAGCCAAATTGATGCGCTGCGATTCACCGCCCGATAACGAATTGGATTGACGATTCAAGGTCAAATAACCAACGCCCACTTGATTCAAGAAGTTCAAACGACTTTGAATTTCAGGCAACAAACGCTTCACAACCTGTTGGTCGAACTGATTGAGTTCGAGCTGTTCAAAAAACACTTTGAGCACCGTGATGGGCATTAAAACTAAGTCTTGTAAACTCTTTCCGCCAATTTTCACATATGAGGCATCTTTTCTCAAACGCGTTCCTTTACAATCCGGACAAGTGGTTTTGCCTCGATAGCGCGACAGCATTACGCGGTATTGAATTTTGTATGTTTGGGTTTCAATAAATGAAAAAAATTGGTTGATGCCTTCCATGCTGCCACGGCCATTCCAAAGCATGTCGAGTTCATCTTCCGTTAAATCGGCTATAGCTCTGTGAATGGGGAATTGGTGTTCTTTGGCTTGTTTGACGAAATCTTTCATCCAAGTTTTCATGGAATCTGTGCGCCATGGAACAACAGCACCCTCCCAAACACTCATGTTTTTCTCTGGAATCACCAATTTTTCATCAATGCCCAAAATACTGCCATATCCCTCACATTTTTTACAAGCACCAAAGGGATTGTTGAAAGTAAAGAAATGTACATTGGGCTCCACAAAGCTCATGTCATCCAGTTCAAACCGCGTCGAAAAGTGATTTGTTTTTTCATCTTTGGTCGAAAACAAGAGCATTTCTCCCTGTCCTTCTAAAAATGCCAGTTGCACTGAATCAGACAAACGCCCGCGTTGGGCATCGTCCCATTCTTCTGGAATCGCATAGCGGTCAATCACCAAAAACATTTCATCTGATTTCGGATTTTTCACATCAAAATCCTCAATGTTTACAACTTCGTTTTTGTGGAAAAGTCGTACATAACCTTGCTCGGAAAGCAGTTTCAATTGACGTTCGATGCCATATTTCTCAAAAGATAAGGGAGCTAAAATCAATAGACGTTCACCTTGTGGCAAGTTCAAACAATGTTCAATAACATCATTAATCGTGTGCTTTTTCACTTCGTTTCCGCTAATCGGAGAATAAGTTCTTCCGGCTCGTGCAAACAACAATTTCATGTAGTCGTAAATCTCCGTAATCGTGCCCACTGTAGAACGCGGATTTGAGGAAATCACCTTTTGCTCAATGGCAATTGCGGGTGCAATACCTTTTATATAATCCACATCGGGTTTGTCCAATTTCCCTAAAAACTGTCGGGCATACGAACTCAAACTTTCTATATAGCGGCGCTGACCTTCGGCATACAAAGTATCGAAAGCCAAAGAAGACTTGCCAGAACCCGAAAGTCCTGTAATCACCGTAAGTTTACCATGTTGGATTTTAACATCAACATTCTTCAAATTGTGAACCCGCGCTCCGTGTATGTGAATAACCTGATTGGACATAATTGATTTTCTGAGTGCAAAAATACGCAATTGAGAAACGTGAATGAAGCAGATTTGTTCTGAATCGATGGTTTAATTCATTCCTCAAAATCCCCTCGCTTAACACTTCCGCACTCAATACTATTTCATTACTTTTGCCCCATGTCATTAAAAGTCACCATCCTCGGTTCAGGAACATCCTCAGGTGTGCCTATGATTGCATGCGCGTGTGAGGTTTGTCAGTCCAAGCATCAAAAAGATAAACGATTGCGCTCGTCGATTTTGATTTCACACAATGGACATAATTATTGCGTGGATAGTGGACCCGATTTTCGCCAGCAAATGTTGAGTCATCAGGTCAAACGATTAGATGGCATTTTATACACCCACGAACACAAAGACCATACCGCGGGCATGGATGATGTACGGGCTTTTAACTTTATTCAGCAGCGTGATATGCCGCTCTATTGTTCGGAAAGAGTGGAGAAGGCCTTGCGCATGGAGTTTTCTTATGTTTTTTCTGAGGACAAATATCCAGGTATCCCAAATGTGGATTTGAAACGAATCGATGGACATTCATTCACCTTGCCCAGTGGTTTAGAGGTGTTACCGATTCAGGTATTGCATCACCGTTTGCCAGTTTATGGTTTCCGCTTCGGCGATATAACTTATATCACGGATGCCAACTACATTTCTGAAAGTGAAAAAGAAAAAATAAAAGGATCAAAAGTTTTGATAATCAACGCGCTGAGAACCACTCCGCATATCTCACATTTCACGTTTCAGGAGGCTTTGCAGTTGATTGATGAATTGAAACCTGAACGCGCTTTTCTCACGCACATTTCCCATATGATGGGTAAACATGATGAAATTTTGAGTTGGTGTCCACAACATGTACAACCGTGTTTTGATGGGATGGTAATTGAACTTTAATCGATGATTTTGCTCAACCATAATCCAATTTTTCCTCCGGTTCATTTTGCAGATGCACAAGGTATACTGGCCATTGGAGGTGATTTGTCCGCCGAACGTTTACTTGAAGCATACAAAAACGGCATTTTCCCTTGGTTCGACCCGGGTACCGAACCGCTTTGGTGGGCGCCTCCGCATAGAATGGTCGTTTTTCCAGAACAATATAAGCCGCATAAAAGTGTAGCCGCTTTGATGAGAAAAGGGGTTTTTCATATTACATTCAACAAACAATTTGAAGCGGTGATTCGCAGTTGCCAACAAGTGAAAAGGCAATATGAAGACAGCACTTGGATCAGTGACGACATTGTGAATGCTTTCCTCGAACTACATCTCTTGGGCTACGCAAAATCTGTAGAGGTATGGCAAAACAATGAACTTGTTGGCGGATTGTATGGTATCGATTTGGGTCACGTGTTTTGCGGCGAAAGCATGTTTCATACGGTCAGCAATGCGAGCAAAGTGGCTTTTGTTTGGTTGATTGAAAAATTGAAAAAGGAAAATTACCAACTCCTCGATTGCCAAGTTTACAACGAGCATTTGGCACATTTGGGCGCCTTTGAAATTGACCGTGCTGATTTTATGGCGATATTGAAAGGAGAGTAGAGTGTTTTTAATACTTTTTTAATGCCACATACCGAGCAAACCTTAATTTTTTGAACTTTTAATGTTTGGTCTTGGTCAGACCTTCCAAATTAATTCCCCAATTTTGCAGCCGCTTATGAATGAACCCGAAGAAACTAGAATCAACAAATACCTCAGCGAAGTTGGGTATTGCTCGCGCCGAGAAGCTGATAAACTCATTGATGCAGGTCGTGTTACCATCAATGGAAAGGTTCCCGAAATGGGAACAAAAGTCAAGTCGGGAGATGAGGTGCGCGTCGATGGAAAATCAATAATTCCGCCCAAAGAAGATTTTGTTTATTTAGCTTTTCATAAGCCTGTTGGCATTGTTTGCACCACGGATACCGGCGTTGAAAAAGACAATATCATCGATTTTATCAATTACCCAAAGCGCATTTTTCCAATTGGTAGATTAGACAAACCCAGTGAAGGTTTGATTTTTTTGACCAATGACGGGGATATCGTTAATAAAGTTCTTCGCGCACGAAACCACCACGAAAAGGAATACATCGTTTCTGTGGATAAGCCCATCAATGCCGATTTTGTAATTGCCATGTCGAATGGAGTACCAATTTTAGATACCATTACCCGAAAATGCAAAGTTGAACCAATCGATAAATTCACATTCAAGATCATCCTAACCCAAGGTTTGAATAGGCAAATTCGACGCATGTGTGATTATTTAGGCTACAATGTTACCCGCCTAAAACGTGTTCGCATCATGAACGTGAAATTGGATATGCCGGTGGGTAAGTGGCGTTACATCACAGATGCCGAACTTTCTGAAATCAAAAGATTGGTTGCAGAATCGACCAAAACGCACGAAGCTTAGGTTCTTATGGATTTTGTTTCCAGCACCTCGGTAATCTCGAAGTAAGGATTCAATACAAAAGTTCTCTGCATTTCATGTGACATTCCAAACGGGTCTTTATAAGTCCAAAGATGATCTAATTCGTAGGAAATTAAGCCGTCGTTTTCATCTAAATTGGTGTACACGCGCGACCATTTAATCGGTTTGTAGTCTTTTGCTTGCGCTGTTATTATGTTGACAATGTGTTGTTTTATTAAAGGCTCCGTGCCTAATCCTTGCTGCTTTTGAGCCGCCCACATGATTTGAAGCATGTGTCCTATAAAATTGCCTTTGGTTTCAGCGTTGGTAAGCTGTGCAGCAACGCCGTCGAAGAAATTGTAGAAGTCGTTTTCCTCGTTGGAAGGTGAATAGCCAAAATCTACAAACGACTCGCGACGAATGTAAGCTTGGAAGAATTGCGTGAGCCGACTATGCACCGTGAAAATATATTGAATGTCTACATAGATTACTTCATACTTCGTATTCAATAAAAACTTTGAGTGCATTATAGTTGCAGAATCGCCTGAAGCCAAGCCAAAGAAATGTTCCTTTTCAAATTGAAAAAGTATGGTGTCGCCAATCACCCTGCTTTGTTCCGTTTCAATCTCTTGTTTGAGTTGAAGCAACACATTTCTCGATGCACCCGGCTTTTGTTCTTCTGCATAATAAACAGCATAGAGTGAGTCAAGTCTTTTGAAAGACAAAGGTTTAATTACTTTTTCGACCCCGAATCCATAGTCGATATAGCGCTCGCCCACTTTCAATTCTTTTCTCACCGATTTTCGAACAGCTTCATTGCGCTGCTCAATGCGTGGTGTTAGTTTTTGTGGTGTTTGGTAGGAGGAAGGGTAGCAGGAGTTGAATAACAAAATAATCAATACAATGCGCAAGAAACGATTATTAGAAATGGTAGAATGGTAACTTTTATTCAGTCTCATTTTGTCTATTTAATTGTGGTTTTGTTTGCAAGAATCATTCCCAATAAGGTTTCCAATTGTTAAATAAATAAAAATTGGACACATTTTATTAAACTGAAAGCAAAGTGAATCAAAATATTCTTCAATCAAGCACCTCCAACTTCGCAAATTTCATAAGTAACGTCTTTTCTCCATTGCCGGCAAAAAAGATTTTCACTTTTTTATCACTCCCAGCACCTTCAAATGAAAGCACTTTGCCTTTCCCGAATTTTTCGTGCATTACCACGTGCCCAACTTTGATGTCGCTGTTTTTTTTCAAATGATCATTCATGGGTCGCACTTGTTGCACAGATTTAAAACTGCCGCTTAATCCGGAAGACGGTGTGCTGAGTACTGGTCGAGCTAAATTCAACGAACGACCTGATTCTGGTTTGTTCGGAACTTCAATTTCTAAATACGCAGGATCAATTTCTTGAATGAATCTGCTCGGTTCAGAAGTTGTTGGTCGTCCATATAAATAGCGACACATGGAATAACTGAGTGTACATTTTTTCTCAGCACGCGTCAATGCCACATAGAACAGTCGCCGCTCTTCTTCCAAATCCGCTCGTGAATGCAAGGCCATCTGAGAAGGAAAAAGGTTTTCTTCAAGTCCTACGATATACACATGCGGAAATTCTAAGCCCTTTGAGGCATGAATGGTCATCAAACTCACCCGAGGGGTTTCTTTGTCCTTGTCGTCGTCAGCATCAGTGAGCAGGGCTACATCCAAGAGGAAATCACCCAAGGTCAATAGTTCTCCTTCTTCACCCGAATCGCTAAATTCTTTTATACCTGCCAACAATTCCTGAATGTTCTCGTGTCGGGCAACTCCTTCTGGCGATTTGTCATCATACAAGAGTTTAGAAATCCCTGAAGACCGTGCAATATCTTCTGCAATATCTGATGCCGGATGTGTTTCCAATTGGCCTCGGTATCGATTGATCATCATCACAAATTGCTCAATTTTACTTTTCGCGCCACCATTGATGTTTACGGGATATTGATGAAAATTCTCAATCAATTCCCAAATCGGTATTTGATAGTTTTGCGACGCTACAAATAAAGTATCGATAGTGCTGTCGCCTATGCCTCGCTTGGGATAATTGATAACCCGCTTGAAGGCTTCTTCATCATTCGGATTGCATACCAAACGAAAATATGCGATTAGGTCTTTGATTTCCTTGCGTTGGTAAAAGGATAATCCGCCATAAATCCTGTAAGGGATATTCAATTTACGCAAGGCTTCCTCAAATGCCCGCGATTGGGCATTAGTCCTGTAAAGAATAGCAAAATTGGAATGCAATTCGCCAGAAGCCTGTTTGTTGTCGTATATGGAATTGGCGATCCATCTGCCTTCTTCGTTATCGGTAAGGGTGCGAACCACTTTTATTTTATTACCCGTATCATTTTGCGTCCAAACCGTCTTTTTGATTTGATTTTTATTGTTGCCTATAACACTGTTGGCAGCTTCTACAATGTTTTTGGTGCTGCGGTAATTCTGCTCTAGTTTAAACAACTTGTAGTCTGGATAGTCTTTCTCGAAATTAAGGATGTTTTCAATGTCTGCCCCACGAAAAGCGTAAATACTTTGGGCATCGTCTCCAACCACACATAAGTTTTCGTGAACAGCAGCCAGTTTTTTGACGATTAAATATTGACTGTAATTGGTATCTTGGTACTCGTCAACAAGAATAAAATGGAATCTATGTTGGTAGTATTGCAAAACGTCGGGAAAATCTCGAAGCAATAAATTTGTTTTAAAAAGCAAATCGTCAAAATCCATAGCACTTGCTTTAAAACACCGTTGTTCATACTGCTTATATATGAGGTACAATTGCGGTTTGGCACTCATTCTGTCTACTGCAACAATATCCGACTTTTGCTCATATTGCGTTGCGCTGATTAAATTGTTTTTCGCAGAAGAAATCCGAGAAAGCACAACACCTGGTTTGTAAATTTTATCGTCAAGTCCCATTTCTTTAATAATGGACTTTATCAAACTTTTAGAATCCTGGGTATCGTAAATCGTGAAGTTGCTAGGATAGCCCAAGCGGTCTGCATGATGCCTTAAAATCCGAGCAAATACAGAGTGAAATGTACCCATAGTCACATTTTTCGCCTCAGATTCACCAACCACATTCGATATGCGGTTCTTCATTTCGCGCGCAGCCTTATTTGTAAAAGTTAAAGCCAGTATATGAAAAGCATCCACCCCATTTTCGATCAAATAGGCAATTCGAGAGGTCAATACTTTTGTTTTTCCAGAGCCAGCACCTGCAATTACCATCATCGGGCCTTCAACATGCGTTGCAGCTTCATATTGACTCGGATTCAATTCGTTTAAAAATTCCATGCTTCAAAAGTAGAGGTTTCCCGCGGTTCACCAATTTGTAATTATTGTAAATAAATTAACGTATTAGTTTGAATTTGTTAAATTTGTAATTTATTTATATTTTTATATTGATTTTCAATAGGTTATATTTTATGTGTGTTGCCTGAAAAGATTGTGGTGGCCTCACATTTTAATGTGGACGAAAAAATATTTCTTAAAAAAATACTTAATGTTGTTTTAATTCAGAAAATATCTATCTTTGCACCCCTCAAAATGTGTGTTTTGAGCAATAAAAACATTTAAAGAATTAAGAATTATTAAGTATGCCAACTATTCAACAATTGGTCAGAAAAGGTCGCACGGCACCAATCAAGAAGAGCAAATCTGCTGCCCTTGATTCATGTCCACAGCGCAAAGGGGTATGTGTAAGAGTTTACACCACTACGCCTAAGAAGCCAAACTCAGCTATGCGAAAAGTAGCTAGGGTTCGACTAACCAACGGTAAAGAGGTCAATGCCTATATCGGTGGAGAAGGTCACAACTTGCAAGAACACTCATTGGTGCTAGTGTGCGGAGGAAGGGTTAA
>Ga0169931_10003899_pt1 | contig 23443 bp, 24 predicted proteins | sample Kivu_15m_20L_FD_129675 | JGI IMG/M metagenome (GOLD analysis project Ga0169931, IMG submission 129675) | Freshwater microbial communities from Lake Kivu, Western Province, Rwanda to study Microbial Dark Matter (Phase II) - Kivu_15m_20L... | ecosystem: Environmental > Aquatic > Freshwater > Lake...
CGCCGACGACCTCGTCGATCTGATCCGTGGTCGGCTGCTGCCGCTACTGGTGGCGCGTTGGGGCGTGGAGACGGGAAGCGACGTGTGCGCCGATGTCGAGGAGTAGGCCTGGAACCACCGGCGGCGTCTGCAGTCGATGGACAACCCGTTGGGCTACCTGTACCGGGTGTCGCAGTCGAAGGCCCGCCGCTACACGCGTTGGTCCACCCGCTCCACGTTCCCCAGTCGCTTTCCCGAACTGGCCCACGACGACGTGTCGGCGCACGACGTGCTGGCGCACCTGGCGTTACTGGGTGACGAGCAACGCGTCTGTGTGCTCATGGTGCACGCCTACGGCTGGACCTACGACGAGGTGGCCGAGGTGTTGGGCGTCACCCGATCGGTGGTGAACCACCACGTCCATCGCGGCCTGCAACGCCTTCGCCGCGCCAACGTCCACGATCCGCTGATCCCCATGGAGGGCCCCCAATGAACGACACGATCGACCGCGACCTCGAGAACGAACTCGACGACGCCCTGGTGCGCGCCGGCCAGCACCTGGCGCGCCGGGCGCACGAGTACCGCGAAGCACCACGTCCCGCCACACGCAGCTACACCAGTGGCACGGCGTCGGTGCGCCGACTGGTGCTGGTGGGCGCCGGGGGCGCCGTGCTCACCACGGCCGTGCTGGCCGGTTCGTTCCTTGGCCGCACCAGCAACGGAGGCGAAGTCGATGTGGCCGAGGCGGCCTGGAGTGCCGTACCCGTGGAGCCCGCCCCCGACCTCGTGACCACCTTCGACGTGTGCAACCAGACGGTGGAGTCGATGGCGGCCCCCGGCTCGACCCTGCCCACCGACTACCTGCGACCCGTGCTGGCAGAACAGCGCGGCACCACGGCGCTCGCCGTGTATGTGACGGCCGGGGTGTCGTTCGTGTGCACCGTACGCAACCCCTCGACCCCCGCGGAATCGGTGAGCCTGCTGCCCTTCGGTGATCTCGATCCCCTCCTGTCGGGTGGCGCGTCGGGCGATCGGTACTACGAACAAGGTCATGCTCTGCTGAGCCGCATGATGCTCGACGACGTGCTGTACGACCTGGTGGTGGGCGTCACCCCGGGCCGCTTCAACGACCTGCCCGACGGCCCCGGCACGGTGGTCGTGACCCGACCCGGCGAACCCGACACCGTCGCCACGCGGGCCGGCACCCGGTACGTCGCATGGATGCCGGTGACCGACTGGTCGACGTCGACGAGAACTACTCAGGAGGCTGAGGGCACCCACCCAGCCGACACGGCTAGGGTTCGATGCTCGTGAGCCGGCGATCCCCCCTCCGTCGCACCTGGCCGCAACGGCTGGTACTGGCCCTGAACGTGGTGGTGGCGCTCACCTGCTTCGGCACGGCCGCCCTGTTGGCCACCACGAACGACCGTCTGGGCGACCGCCAGGTGGTGACCATCACCCGATCTGCCGCCGACGATCTGGTGGCGGGCCTGACCGACCTCACCGGCACGGTGCCGGCGAGCGAGGCGCCAACGGACGATCCACTGCCGGCGTTGGAGGTGGTGGACGGCGCCGCCCAGAACTGGTTGGTGACCGGACTGGACAACGGCGACTGCGTCGACGAGGGCGACCTTCCCGACGCCGACATCGGCGACCGCTCGCAACTGGGAGAGCGCACCGACACGATCATGGTGATCCGCGTCGACCCGACCAACAACCAGGCGGCCATCCTGTCGTTCCCACGAGACCTGTGGGTGACACTGGCGGGGACGAACCGGGAAGGCCGCATCAACACGGCCTGGCAGGGCAAGGACCCCAGCCGACTGGTGCAGACCATCGAGCAGGCGTTCCTGGTGCCCATCGATCACGTGGTCAGCGTCGACTTCTGTGCCTTCAAGGCGATCGTGGACGCAGTGGGTGGCGTCAAGGTCTCGTTCGACGTGCCGGTGCGCGACCGCGCCGTGGGCTTCCAGATACCCGCCGCCGGCTGCTACCTGCTGGGCCCCGACGAAGCGCTCGACTACGTGCGCAGCCGCAAGTATCAGACGCAAGATGCCTCGGGTGATTGGGTGGAGGATCCGGCCGCCGACCTCGGCCGCATCTCGCGCCAGCAGGACTTCATCCGTCGCACCGTGCAACGGGCCTTCGACAAGGGGGCACGCGATCCCCGGGTGGCGTGGGATCTGCTGAACGCGGCCATCGATTATGTGATCACCGACGACGCCACGACACCACGGGGACTGCTGAGCCTGGGGCAGGCCATGCGCAACCTGGATCCGGCGCAGATCGCCACCTACACCGTGGAGTGGCGGTCGATCGAGGTGGCCGGCAACCTGGTGCTGGAGCCTCGTGTGAAGACCGACAGCATGAAGCAGATCCTGGCCGTGTTCCGGGGGCAGGCCCGCCTGGCCGACGCCCCCGAGCAGGTGACGATCGGCGATCAGCAGACCACGACCACGACCACGACCACGATCACCACCGTGGCGGACGACACCACCACCACCGACACGACGTTGCCTGCCGTGGCACCCGAGCAACGTCAATACGGCGTAGTGCCCGTGGACGATCCTGACTGCCGCTAGGTCAGGGCCACGACACCAGTCGGACATCGTCGGCGGGCTCGATGAAGGCCCTGAGATCGGGGGCATCGCTGGTGAAGATCAGGGACGGTCCACGGGTCGCCGCCTCTGCGACGACGACGGCGTCGATCGTGTCGGACCGTCCGGCCGCCGCCAGTCGTCGACCGGTGTCGCGGGCCACCTGCTCGGCGAGCGGCACGATGTGGTCGACGGAGGCAAGCACGTGATCGACCGGAGCATCACGGGGACCCTTGCCCCGCACCGTTTCGGCCACGACCACCGACGGCACGACGACCTGCGCGCCCGCGAGTCGAACCTCCCGCAGTCGAGCACGCCAGTGACGATCGCCTCGCGCCAGACCGATGACCGCCCCTGCGTCGAGAACGACGGTCAGTCCGGCCAATCTTTCGTCAGATCGGCGAACCATCGCCTGGCCTCCTCCTGGCTCGTATGGTCGGTCGGGCCGAATCGTTCGTCCAATTCGTCGAGCATGGCCAACACCGGATCACGTCGAAGGCGTTGGCGCAAGGCCTCGACCACGTACGCCGATATCTCCCCACTGGGAACCCGGCACCGCAATTCCTCGAGTACCTCGGGGTCGATCGTGATGGTGATGCGTTCTTGCCCCACGACGTGATCATACTGCGAGTATGACCGTCACCCGGCGGGGTCGAACAGCAGTGCCAGACGCTCGGGCACCGTCGAGGGCGCCTCGGGATCCAACGTGACCAACCGGGCCCCCACCGCCCCGGCCAGTTGTCGGGCCTCGGCATCGTCGGTGGCCGGTGCCAGGATCAACAACTCGTCGAGGTCGCGCGCCGCTCCCTCCACGTCACCGGGGACGGTGGCCCGGCAGTCCGACATGAGCACGGTGACCTTGCGGGTGGCGGTGCTTCGCCGCAGTTGAGCTGCCGCGGTGCGCAGCGCACCCGCCACGTCGGTGGTGCCGTGCCCCCTCAATGCCAGCACATCGCGTACCACGGACTCGACGGGCCGGGGAACGTCCTGGGACTGCACGACCACCACCTCGGCTCCGAAGGCCATCACGCTGGCATCCTGGGGTGCCCGCAGCGTCACTGCGGCGGCGGCCAACGCCGATGCCGCCAGGGGGGCACCACCCATGGATCCGCTGCGGTCCACGCACAGCGCAATGGCCAGGGTGGGCCGCACCCACGTGCGAACTCGCAGGTCGTGGGGGTCCAGCGCCGCCCGTGTGGCGCGTGCCTCGGCGATGGGTTCGAGGCTGGCATCCAGGTCGAGATCACCCCCGGCGTCACGCCACCGCCGGGTCGCCAGCCGTCCGACGGCACGCCGCGGTGCGGCACCTCCCACCCGCACCAGGTCGACGGCCAGTCGACCGGCGAGTCGGCGCGCCAGATCGGCCAGGCGGCGATCGGTCGCCGAGGTCATATCGGCCAGGGTGGCCAGGGTGGCGTCGGGATCCTCGCCGAAGGCCTGCTCCAGCGAATCGGGATCGATCTCGCCCACCTCGGGTGAGATCTGCTCGAAGCGCTCGTGGCGAGCGAGTTCCCGGCGGGAGGTGGTGCGTTTGGACGCCTGGGCGACCGCCTGCTCGGCCGCTGCCCCCTCGTGGACTACCGGTTGCCGGTCGGCCCCACCGGGGCCGGGGCTTTTCCCTCCGACCCCTCCCGGCGTTCCTCGTCGGCACCCTCACCGTCGCGATGCCGCCCGAAGACGTCTCGCCAGAGCTCGTCGACGATGTCCTCGGCCGTGCGCTGCGACCCCTCGCGCACCCTCACCCGGCCCGACAGCGCCACCAGGGCGGCGTCGAGGCACACATCGGACCGGTCGGGCGAACCGCCTCGGAGATCGGCGAGCGAGGACGCCACCGCCGCCATGTCGATGGCGCCGCGAACCGACGACCCGACCCGCAGATCGGGGTGGGTCCGCGTGCGGCGTACCAGTTCGACGGCGCAGTCGAGCCACTGCGGGTCGACGGTGACCCGGCCCAGCCGCTCACCCAACTCACGCTGCACGATGGCGCATTCGTCGGCGGCCGACTGATAATCCACCGACAGTCGGCACACCCGGTCGTACACGGCGCCCGAGATGCGCGCCGTTCCCACGGCATCGAAGGGGTTCATGGCTGCCACCATGCGGAAGCCCGGCGCCGCCGGCACGGTGCCCAGACGCGGCACGTGCAGTTCACCTTCGCTCATCACCGTGATGAGCACGTTGAGGGTCTCCTCGGGTATGCGGTTGATCTCCTCGACATACAGCAGCGAACCAGCCCGCAGTGCCGCCACGAGCGGCCCGTCGATGAACACCGCCGGGTCGTAACCCTCGGCGAGCACCCGGGCGGGATCGAATGAGCCCACCAGCCGCGCCGGGGTCAACTCGGCGTTGCCCTCGACGACCTCGAACCCGATGCCCAGTTCGCGCGCCACGGCGCGCAGCAGCGTGCTCTTCCCGGTGCCGGGAGGTCCTTCGATCAGAACGTGACGACCGGCCGTGATGGCCGCTACCACCAGTTCCAGTTCGCGTCGGCGCCCCACCACCTGGCGCTCCAGGCGGGCCACCAGGTCACGATCGGTCATGCGTTGGCGCCCTGCCAGGTGTGTTCGACCACACCCCGCAGGTTCTCCCCCACCCGCATCGCCTCGTAACCGTCGTTGATGGCGTCGAGTGGGTAGCGACGGGTGATCAGCTCGTCCAGTTTCAACTGGCCGTCGCGGTACAGCCCGAGCAGTTTGGGAATGTCGGCGCGAGGGTTCAGGCTGCCGAAGATGGTCCCCTTGATCTCCTTGTTCCACATGGCCAACTGGAACAGGTTGATCGACGCCTCGTTGGAGGTGATCGGCGAGATGGCCGTGACCACGCACGTGCCGCCCTTGCCCGTCAGGTTCATGGCGTCGGCCATCATCGTGCCGTCCAGCACCCCGGGGGTCATGATCACCCGGTCGGCCATCTGCCCCCAGGTCATCTCCATGACGGGCATCATCGCCTCGGCCATGGAGGCATACACGTGGGTGGCGCCCAGTTCCATGGCCTTCTCGCGCTTGAACTCCACCGGGTCGATGGCGATGACGCGCGTGGCGCCCGCCATCCGCGCACCCTGCACGGCGTTGGCGCCGATACCACCGATACCCACGACCACCACCGTGTCGCCGGCCGCCGTTCCGGCGCGCTCGACCGCCGAGCCCCAGCCCGTGGCCACCCCGCACGACACCAGTGCCACGGCGTCGAGGGGCAGGTCGGGCTCGACCCGGATCACCGAGTTCTCGGCCACGCAGGCCAACTCGGCGAAGGTGCCCAGTTTCGCCATCAGGTTCACCGGTTCGCCGTCGAGGAAGTGGCGGTGGGTGCCGTCGGTGATCATGCCGCCGGCAAAGGTTCCCGCACCGTTGTCACACAGGTTCTGACGGCCCGTCGAGCAGTAGCGGCAACGGCCGCACGACGGTACGAAACTGGCCGACACGTGGTCGCCCGGCTTCACCGAGGTGACGCCCGCACCCACCTCCAACACCACGCCGGCACCTTCGTGACCGCCGATCATGGGGAAGATCGTGTCCACCCCCATCATCTGCAGCATCTCGGGGGGCGGCACCATGTCGCCGGTCACCAGGTGCTCATCGCTGTGGCACAGGCCCGCCACGTCCCAACGCACCAGCACCTCGCCCGTCTTGGGCGGGTGCACCTCGATCTCACGGATCTGCCACGCCTGTTCGACGCCGTACAAAACGGCTGCTCGCGCTCGGTACGTCATGATCCAACTCCGTTCACTCGTAGACGAGGACGCCGCGGATGTTCTCGCCGTTGCGCATGGCCTCGTAGCCGTCGTTGATGCCCTCCAGCGGATAGGTGCGGGTCACCAGACCGTCCAGATCCAACTGGCCCTCGCGGTACAACCCCAGCAGTTTGGGAATGTCGGCCCGCGGGTTGCCGGAGCCGAACAGCGACCCCACCACCTGCTTCTCCATGAGCGTCAGGTCGAGCAGGCTCACGTTGGCCGACATCTCCATGGCGGGGTGGATGTTGGTGACCACCACGCGGCCCCGCTTGGCGGTGAGCGCCAGCGCCTCGGCCATGACGGCACCCGAACCCACGCCCATGGTCATGACGACCTTGTTGGCCATGGTCCCCCAGGTGATCTCCTGCAGCAGCGGCAGGGCTTCGGCCATCGAGGCCGCCGTGTGCGTGGCGCCGAACTCCATCGCCTTCTCACGCTTGAACTCGACGGGGTCGATGGCCACGATGCGCTTCGCACCCGCCAGGCGGGCACCCTGGATGGCGTTGGCGCCGATGCCACCGATGCCCACGACCGCCACCGTGTCACCCGGGCTCACCTCGGCGGCATACACCGCCGAGCCCCATCCGGTCACCACGCCGCAGCCCAGCAGGCAGGCCCGATCGAGGGGCACGTCGGGCTCGATCTTGATGCAGGAGGCCTCGTTGACCACGGTGTGGTGGGAGAAGGTGCCCAACAGACACATCAGGGCGAGGTCCTTGCCCTGGGCGTGGTGGCGCGACGTACCGTCGGTGATCTGCAGACCCAGACCCATGAGCGCACCCAGGTCGCACAGGTTCTGATGGCCCGTCGAGCAACTCGGGCAACGGCCGCACGAGGGGATGAACCCGAACACCACGTGGTCGCCGGGGGCGAGCCACGACACACCGGCACCCACCTGCTGCACGACGCCGGCGCCCTCGTGCCCGCCGATGATCGGCAGGGCGAAGGGAAGGTCACCGGTGACCAGATGCTCGTCGCTGTGACACATGCCCGAGGCCGACAACTTGACGAGTACCTCACCCGGCCCCGGCGGGTCGAGTTCGATCTCCTCGACGCTCCACGGCGCGTTCAACTCCCACAGCACGGCAGCTTTCGTCTTCACCCCGGTACCCCCTCGGTCGTGATCCTGACCGCACTGTAACCCCGGCGCCCTCGGCGTGGGTACGCTCGGGCCATGCAGACCGCCGCAACCACCGAAGAGCCCACCGTCGTCGAGGCGGCGACGGTGTCCCCGGAGACACTCGTCGAGGACGAGTTGCTGATCGAGGAGATCTCGATCGACGGGATGTGCGGCGTCTACTGAGATGCCCGTCGCACTGGACACCCCGCTCGAACTGCACCCCCAGGTGGCGCTTCGCCCCGAACCCTTCGGCGCCCTCGCCTACCACTACACGAATCGTCGACTGGTGTTCCTCAAGCATCCCGACGTCGTCAGGGTGGTGTCGGCACTGGCCGAGCACCCCGACGTCGCCACCGCACTGACGGCCTGCGGCGTGACCGCACCGAGGTGGCCGTCGTTCCTGAAAGCCCTGACATCCCTCGAGCACTCGGAGATCGTGCGTGAGCGTCCCAGCACTGACTGAGCAACTGAAACAGGGGCTGGACGCACCGATCTGCCTGACGTGGGAGTTGACCTACGCCTGCAACCTCCAGTGCGTGCACTGCCTGTCGTCGAGCGGTCGGCGAGACCCGCGCGAGTTGTCGACGCAGGAAGCCAAGGCCCTGCTCGACGAACTGGCCCGGCTTCAGGTGTTCTACATCAACATCGGCGGCGGCGAGCCGATGGTGCGACGTGACTTCTTCGAGATCGTCCAACACTCGGTCGACATCGGTGTGGGCGTGAAGTTCTCGACCAACGGCGCCTTCATCGACGCCGAGGCCGCCGCTCGCCTGGCCGCCATGGATTATCTGGACATCCAGATCAGCCTCGACGGCCTGGACGCAGCCACCAATGACGCCGTGCGCGGGACCGGGTCGTACGCCACGGCGCGACGCGCCATGGACCGCCTGGCTGGTGCCGGGTTCGGCCCGTTCAAGATCTCGGTGGTGGTCACCCGCCACAACGTCGACCAGTTGGACGGCTTCAAGGCGCTGGCCGACCAGTACGGCGCTCAACTGCGCGTCACCCGGCTTCGCCCCTCGGGCCGTGGCGCCGACAGTTGGCACGAGCTGCACCCCACCAACGCCCAGCAGCACCAGATCTACCGGTGGCTGCTCGCCCACGGCGACCAGGTGCTCACCGGTGACTCGTTCTTCCACCTGAACGCCCTGGGCGAGCCGTTGCCGGGGCTGAACATGTGCGGTGCCGGGCGGGTGGTGTGCCTGATCGACCCCATCGGCGACGTGTACGCCTGCCCGTTCGTGATCCACGAGCAGTTCAAGGCCGGCTCGGTGCGCGACGAGGGCGGCTTCGCCCAGGTGTGGCGACACAGCGACCTGTTCCGCTCGCTGCGCGAACCGCAGTCGGCAGGGGCCTGCGCCTCGTGCGGCAGTTACGACGCCTGCCAGGGCGGGTGCATGGCGGCCAAGTTCTTCACCGGCCTGCCCCTCGACGGTCCCGATCCCGAATGCGTGGGCGGCGACGGCGAACGGTCGCTGGCGGTGGTGGTGCCGGGAACGGCACCACGGCCCGACCAGGACCATTCGCGACCGGTGACGCTGCTGCGGCGACGCCCCGCCGCCGTCTCGTGACGTGAGCGCACCGCCGTCACCCGTGCTCACCACGGCCTGGCACCTGCGCGGCCGCACCGCCCCCAGCCGGGTGGTGTTCGGGCCCATCGTGACGAACCTGGGCGACGACGCCCGCTGCCTGACACCGCGTCACGTGGCGTTCTACGAGCGGCGCGCTCGGGGCGGGTGCGGCGTGATCGTCGTCGAGGGCGCCAGCGTGCACGCCAGCGACTGGCCCTATGAGCGCGCCCCCCTGGCCGAGCGCTGCGGGGACGGATGGCGGCGCATCGCCGCTGCCGTCCACCGACACGGTGCCCTGGTGCTGGCGTCGTTGGACCACAGCGGCGGCCAGGGGTCGAGTGCGTACAGCCAGGCACCGCTGTGGGCCCCGTCGCGGGTGCCCGAGGTGAACAGCCGCGAAGTTCCCAAGTGGATGGAGGTCGGCGACATCGCCGAGGTGGTGGCCGGGTTCGCCAGGGCTGCTGCCGATGCTGTGGCCGCCGGGTGCGACGGGGTCGAGATCAACGCCGGACAGCACAGCCTGATCCGCCAGTTCATGTCGGGGCTCACGAACCATCGCGACGACGCCTGGGGAGGCGACCGCCTGAAGTTGGCGCGCGACGTGATCGGGGCCGTGCGGGCGGCGGTGGGCGACACCGCCATCGTGTCGCTGCGCCTGTCGTGTGACGAGTTGGCACCGTGGGCCGGGATCACGCCCGAGATGGCACCCGGTCTGGCCGCCGAGCTGGTTGCGGGCGGAGTCGACATCGTGGTGGTCACCCGGGGGTCCATCTTCTCGGCCTCCATGACACGGCCCGACTTCCACCAGCCCCCCTCGTTCAACCGCGACGTATGCGCGGCAGTGCGGGCGGCACTTCCCGCCCATGTGCAGGTGGTGCTTCAGGGTTCGGTGATCGACCCCGACGAGGCGGAGGCGGCGCTGGCAGGCGGGGTGTGCGACGCCGTGGAGATGACGCGTGCGCAACTGGCCGACAGCGACCTGGTGGCCAAGGTGGGGCGTGGTGAGCGAGACCGGGTGCGGCCGTGCCTGCTGTGCAACCAGACCTGCCAGGTGCGCGATGCGCGCAACCCGATCATCACCTGTGTCGTCGAGCCGTCGGCGGGCCACGAGACCACCGATCCGGTATGGACCACACCCACCGTGCACCGGCGGCGCATCCTCGTGGTCGGGGCCGGCCCGACGGGCCTGGAGGCTGCCCGCATGGCGGCATACCGGGGCCATGAGGTGACCGTGGTCGAGGCCGAGGACCGCACCGGCGGTCTGGCCGCCGTCGCCGGGCCCGGCGCCCCGCTCATCGCCTGGCAGACCGCCGAGTTGGGTCGCCTAGGCGTACCGGTGCACGTGGGGCGGCCAGCCACGGCCGACGATCTGGCCGGCGCCGACGTCGTGGTGCAGTGCACCGGGTCGCGCGCCGGACGGCGCACGTTCGACGTGGATCACAACGTGCCGGCCAACCTGGTGATCGACGTGGCCGACCTGCGCCGCGGCACCATGCCGCTGCCCACCGACGGCGACATCGTGCTGCACGACCCGATCGGGGGGCCCATCGCCGTGGCCCTGGCCGAGGAACTGGGCCAACGGGCGGTGCTGGTGACCCCGGATCAGGTGGCCGGCAACGAGTTGTCCCGCAGCGGCGACCTGGCCCCGGCGAACGTGCGCCTGGCACAACGGGGTGTGCGGATCGAGCGCCGCACCCTGTTGCGCAGCGTCGGCCGCGATCCCTATGGCGACGACGCCACGGTGATCGTGGCCCTGCAGGACCGCTTCTCGGGCGAGCGGCGCGAGGTCAGGGCAGCCGCCGTCGTGGACTGCGGCTTCCGCCTTCCCACACCCGCACTCGACGGTGCGCATCTGCAGGCGGGTGACTGCGTGGCCCCACGGACATTGCTGGAGGCGATCCTCGAGGGTCGTCGCGTGGCGATGGCCGTCGACGGGGCCTGACCGAACGCCGTCGGGCGAGCCCTTCGACGGCGAACAACGGCGCATACGCCAGGCCGGTCAGATGGTAGGGAAAGGCGATCGCCATGAGCGCCACGATGCCGACGTGGAACCCCCAGGCGGCGGCTACCCACACCGTGCGCAGACGACCTCCCAGCAGCGCCAGAGGTGCGGCGAGTTCCACCAACACCGTCGCCAGCGCCAACGGAGGGAACACGGCGTCGAAGCGCACCACCCAACCGCCCAGCGCCGAGTGGTGATCGCCCAGCAGCACCTTGCGAAGATTGTCGAACGCGATGTGATGGCGAAGTACGTCGCCCACCAGCCACTCGCTGCCGCCGTAGCGCACCTTGGCCACACCGGCCACGACGTAGCCCACGACAGTGGCGACGGCCATGACCCGCACGGGCCAACCGAACCGGGGATCGGCCGCCGGCGACGGGCGTCGCCGGGCATCGACGCGCCACACCTCGGCGGCGGGCGAGAACGCCAGGATCATCACGTGCAGGACGACGAGGTGCTCGGTGTGCAGCACCGAACCCCATGACAGTCGGTGCGTCGTGACGACGAGGAACGCCACGGCGAACACCGGGCCGGTCATGCGGTAGCGCCAACCGGCCGTCGCAGCGACCCCGGCTGCGATCGCCACCACGAACAGGATGCGCACCGACCAGGCCGACGGTGCGTCGTCGAGGAACCACAGCACCCCGACCGGTCGCCACTGCCACGGTGGCCGTGCCGCCGAGGTCCAGAAGGCGTTCGACCGCACCACGAGGAACGCCGTGGCGTAGCCCAGCACCAGCACCCGAAGCACGGCCAGACGCTCGGCGGGGGCGGGGGCCATGAGCCAGCGGTTCACACGCTTCACGAGCGCCCCCCGGGAACGTCACAGCGATGGTGGACCACTCGCTCGGCGGGGGTCCGGTCGCCCTCGAACCAGGCGACGGCGTCGTAGCGCTCGGTGATCACCTCGATGCCCTCGGCACCCCGAGGGCCGCCGACCGCCACTCGGGCGGCGATCTCGTCGCAGAGCCGGTCAGCGCTTCCTGCCAGCACGGCACGGCGCAGTGTCGCCCCCGCTGCGATCACCTCGTCGGTGCCCGCCAGACGCCGCGGGCCCAGGCGCCAGACCCTCCGGTCTGCGCCCTCGCCCGCCACCGCCACGGCGGTCACCACCGGTTCGGTTCGGGTACGGGGACTGGCGAACATGGGCAGGTTCGACACCGGGTAGCTGTCGCGCTCGGCGAGCACGGGCCACGCACCGAACACCCCGACGAACGCCGCCACCACCAGCCACGCCCGCCACGACGAGGTCATCGTGCGCTCCCCACGCCGCCATCGTAAGGTGGCCCGCATGGTCGCCGGGCGCCGATCGGTCCGTTGGAGGGTGGGCCTGTTGTGGCTGCTGGCGACCATCGCGACACTCGGCGCCGCCCGAGGCGTGGTGGCGCTTCCCGAGCGGTGCCAGCGGCCCGGAGTGCAGGCCGTCGACACCGCCATCGCCGACACCGTCGCCTGGTTCGAACGCAACCAACGGCCCGACGGTCGGTGGCTCTACCGCTACGACGCCGTCCGGGACCGCGATCTCGGTGACTACAACTGGGTGCGGCACGCCGGCGTCCTGCTGTCGCTGGAGCAGGCGGCCCGGCTCCTGGAGGGCCCGGTCGCCGATACGGCGGCGCAGGTCGCCGATGCCGGGTGGGCGGCGGTGGACGCCGAGGCGGTGGAGATCGCCACACCGCAGGGGCCCGGTCGTCTGCTCGCCACCACCGGGGGCTCGGCCCTGGCCGGTGTGGCGTGGGCCGAACGGCGAGAGCGCACCCGTGACCCGGCACTCGACGACGGCCTGAGCCGCTGGGTTCGCACCATCGTCCACCAGGTGCAGGCCGACGGTTCGGTGCTGAACCAGGTGGACCGCTCGTCAGGGCTGGGCGTGCCGGGTTCGACGGGTCCGTTCTCGACCGGACAGGCACTGTTCCTGCTGTACCGGACCGCTCGACTGGTGGCCGCCGAAGGCGCCCGGGTCGACGGCGACCTGATAGCCCCGGCGCGACGCATCGGGAACTACATCGCACGGGACCGCGCCCGCATCGAGGGCTTCGTCCCCGACACCTCGGACCACTGGGCCGCCTATGGCTTCGCCGACCTGATGACCACGCCCACACCCGCCGCCGTACTGACCGATGACGAGCTGGCCTTCACCAGGAAGCAGATCGGACTGGCCGGGGTGCAGACGCGGTACGAGTCGCAGCGGACCAACGCCGGCATCGACCGCTGGCTACGGGGTCGCCAGACCCTTCCCGCCGGCCTGGGAACCGTCGGTGAGTCACTGGCGGGTTGGGTGGTTGTGGCCCAGGCGCACCCGGCACTGCAGCGGTATCGGGCCGACCTCGAGGATCGCCTGGCGTGTGTGGCCGACCTGTTGGTGCGACGTCAGGTCGATGGACGGGAGGCGGCGCAACTGCCCGACCCAACCCGGGCGCAGGGGTCGTGGCTGCAGTTCGGCATCACCCAGATGGACGACCAGCAGCACGCACTGTCGGCACTGCTGCTGGCCCGCGCCCACGGGGCGGCGCACGAAGGTGACCCCGTGACCATGCTGCCCCGGCGCAGTCCGGTACCCGAGGGTGCCGCCCTCGTGATCCTGGCCGCCGTGGCCCTGGTGAACCCGGTGCGGGTGGCCCGGGCGGGAAGGGGCTGCGGTGTCGCCCGGCCGGCGGTGTTCGCCTCAGTCGTCCTGGTGGGTCTCACAGCGATCGGGGGACCGATGGTGCGCCTCCTCGGCATATCGCCGGCGACGGCCGTGGTGGCGGGCGGGCTGGTGGCTGTGCTCGGCGGTGCCATCGGCCTGGCCACCGCCGGCCGTGGGGCCGAAGCAGGCCCGCCCGATCCCGTGCAGGTGCTGCTGACCACCATGCTCCGGCCGGAACTGCTCGTCGCCAGCGTGGCCGTGGGGGCCGGCGGCCAGGGATGGGCGTGGGCCCTGGCCGTCAGCGTGAGCCTGGCGCTGGGTGCCGGCCTGGCGAGCGGAACGCCCCGCAACCGCATCGGGCGTGTGGCCACCCTGGTTCCCTGGGCGGTGGCAGCGGTGGCAGCCATCGCCATGGTGGCGGGGGTGGCACTGGTGGTCGAGGGCATCTACGCCGCGTGATGCACCAACGGTCGTCGACCGTGTGCCACGCTGCGGTGCGTGTGGTTCGCCGTCCTCGCACTGATCCCCCTCGCCTACCTGGCGGGCACGTTTCCCAGTGCGCAACGGGTGGCACGGCGGCACGGAATCGACGTGATGGCGACGGGCTCGGGCAATCCGGGTGCGAGCAACGTGGGCCGTTTGCTCGGCAGGCGGGCCGGCGTGACCGTGTTCGCACTCGATGCCCTCAAGGGCGCCCTGCCGGCACTGGCGGGTGCGCTCATGGTGGGACGCGGGAGCGGACTGATCCTGGGCGGGGCGGCGTTGGCAGGCCATGTGTTCCCCGCCACTCGTGGATGGCGGGGCGGTAAGGGCGTCGCCACGGCCGGCGGGGTGTGCGCGATGCTCTACCCCGCCGTCGGTGTGGTGGCCATCGGCCTGTGGCTGGTGCTGGCCAAGGCGACCCGCAAGGCGTCGCTGGCCTCGCTGATCGCCACCCTCGCCGTGCCGACGGGTCTGCTCGCCACCGGGCGCCCGTGGGGCGAGTTGGCGGGGGTGGGTGCCATGGCAGCCCTGATCGTGCTGCGTCACCGCGCCAACCTGGCCCGCCTGGTGCGCGGCGGCGAGTTGGCGCTGACCGACGCCGCACCCCGGGCCTGATCGATCGGGCGCCGACGCCCCCCGGGGCCTATCGTGGGGCCATGGCGTACCGCTACCTGTGGTCCCCCCTCGCCCTGGGACCCGTGACCGTGCGGAACCGCATCGTGTTCAGCGCCCACCTGACCAACTACGCCCGCGAGGGGCTGCCCACCGTGCAGCACGCCGCCTACTACGGGGCGCGGGCGGCGGGGGGTGCGGGCCTGATCATCACCGAGGAGCACTCGACCCATCCGACCGACTGGCCGTACGAGAAACTCATCCACGGCTTCCACCGCGAGGTCATACCCGGTTACCGGCAGATCACCGAGGCGGTGCACCGGCACCGTGTCCCCGTGTTCGCCCAGATCAACCACAACGGCGGACAGGCCTCGTCCATGTACAGCAGGCTGCCCGTGTGGGCGCCCTCACCCGTGGCCGACCCCCTGTTCCGGGAAGTACCCAAGGCGGTGACGTCGGCCGAGATCGACGAGATCGTCGCCGGCTATGCACGAGTGGCGGAGCACTGCGCCGAAGGTGGTTTCGACGGGATCGAACTGCAGTGCAGTCACTCGTCGATCGTGCGGGGCTTCCTGTCACCGGCCACCAACCACCGCACCGACCACTACGGCGGCTCGGTGGCCAACCGCACGCGACTGCTGCTCGAGATCGTCGACGCCGTACGGGGCGTGATCGGCAACCGACTGGCACTGGGCGTGCGCCTGTGCGGTGACGAACTGATCGAAGGTGGGACCACCATCGACGAAGCGGTCGAGGTGGCGCGTCTGGTGGAGGCCCACGGCAGGGTCGACTATCTGAACACCTCGATCGGCGTGGCGACGGCCAGCCTGCACATGATCGAGGCGAGCATGCACGTGCCCCCCGGGTACGCCCTGTACATACCGAGCGCATTGCGCAAGGCCGTGGACCTGCCCGTCGTGGGTGTGGGGCGGTTCAAGGACCCTCTGCAGGCCGAGCGCGCCCTGGCCGAGGGTCACTGCGATCTGGTCGGCGTGGTGCGCGGACAGATCGCCGATCCCGACTTCGCCGCCAAGGCCCGGGCGGGTGCCACCGACGAGATACGCCTGTGCCTCAGTTGCAACCAGGAGTGTGTGGGGCGCATGGGGCTGAACCGGTGGCTGGGCTGTATCGAGAACCCCCACACCGGGCGCGAGCACCAGTGGGTCGCCATGGGCCGACACCCGTTCGCCCGGACACGGCGTCGCGTCCTGGTGATCGGGGCAGGTCCCGCCGGCCTGCAGGCGGCCATCGCAGCCGCACGGGCCGGCCACGAGGTGACCGTGCTCGAGCGCGACCGACAGGCCGGTGGGCAGGTGCGCTGGGCGGCGAGCGTGCCCAACCGGGCCGAGTTCGGCGATCTGATCCGCAACCAGCTCACCGAGGCCCGGCGCCTCGGGGTGACCCTCGAGTTCGGTGTGTCGGCCTGGCCCGGCCTGGTGGCCGAACGGCATCCCGACCACGTGATCGTGGCCACCGGCGCCGAGCCGCAACGGCCGTGGTGGGTGCCCGCCGAGGCATGCGATCCCGTGAGCGGGTGGGTGTGCGACGTGCGCGAGGTGCTCGACGGTTCGGCGCCCCGTGGCGGACCCGGCGCCGGCGAGTCGGTGCTGGTGATCGACGAACTGGGCTTCCACCACGCCACCTCGGTGGCCGAGGTGCTGGCCGACCGAGGCTGCCGGGTGGAGATCGCCACGCCCGGCATGGTGGTGGGCCAGGATCTGGGCGTCACCCTCGACATGGAGGGGTGGTGGATCAGGGCCCACGCCAAGGGCATCGTGCAGTCGACCGATCTGGTGCCCATGGGCCTGGCCGGACACGAGGTGACACTGCTGCACCACCCGACGGGCGTGAATCACGGCCGCACGGTCGACTGGGTGGTGCTCGCCGTGGCACCCTCACCCGTCGAATGGCTGTACCACGACCTACGCGCCGCCGGGTTCAGCGTGGAGCGCGTGGGTGACTGTGTGGCGCCCCGCCGGGCGCACGCCGCCGTGGTCGAAGGTGAGCGCGCCGGCGCTCGAGTGGCCTGATGGACCGCATCACCGACGTTCTCGAAGCGCTCAAGGACCTGAGCGGCTCACCGTGGTTCTACCTGATCATCCTGGCGGGCTGCACCTTCGACTCGATGGTGCCCGTCGTGCCGAGCGAGACCCTGGTGATCGCCGGCGGGGTGGCCGCCGGACTGGGTGACCTGAACGTGGGTCTGGTGATCCTGGTGGCCTGGGTGGGGGCCGTCCTGGGTGACCATCTGTCGTACCTCATCGGGCGCCGGGCCAGTAGATGGGTGCTGCGTCGTGCACAGCGAAAGGAGAAGACCGCCAACCGGCTGCGATGGGCGAGCGACCAGATACGCACCCGTGGGGGTCTGCTGCTGCTCACGGCGCGCTTCATTCCCGCCGGCCGCGTGCTGCTGACGCTGTCGGCGGGCATCACACGCCAACGCCAGGTCTGGTTCACCACCTGGGTCGTGATCGCCGTGACCATCTGGGCCTCGTACTCGGCACTGCTGGGGTACGTGGGAGGTCAGGCCCTCGAGGACAACCCGAATGCCGCCTACGTGTCCGCCTTCGGTTTCGCCTTCGCCGTGACCGGAGCCGTGGAAGTGTTCCGCTTCATCCGCAACCGCCGTCTCGCCCGACGTCTCGGGGCGGGTGCGGGGCACCCGTGATCGCCCTGATCCCCGTGCGCGACGGGGTGCTGCCGGCCGGGGCGCACGAATGCGTTGCCGAATGCGGTGGGCGGGTGCTCGTCGTGGGCTCGGGCACACCAGAAGCGGCGGGCGAACTGAGCGGTGTCGCCACGCAGGGGTGGACCGCCGAGGCGGGAACCTGGGCGCCGGGGGCGTGGACGGCGGCGCTGCGTACGTGGCTGGACACCGAACCGGTGGTGGTGTTGCCGGCGTCGCCCGACGGCCGCGACCTGGCACCCCGACTGGCGCACGCCGCCGGGCGACCCCTGTACGCCGGCGCCGTGGCGGCCGGAGCACGCCGGGTGACCGTGAGCAGGTGGGGTGGGCAGGCGCTCGAGGACATCACGCCCGCACCGGCGTTCGTCGCCACGTTGCAGCCCGGCGTACGTGGGCTCGACGGGATGCCGACGGCCCCGAGCGCCTCCTGGGAGGTGTGGCCCCTGGACCTGACCGCCACCGCACACGCCGACGCCCGGGTGCTCGTGGTGCAACCGCCCGATGCTGCGACCATGGACCTGAGCGAGGCCCAGCACATCTGGGCAGGGGGTGCCGGGCTCGACGGCGCCGAGCGGTTCGATCAACTGGCCGAACTCGGCCGACGGCTGGGTGCCTCGGTAGGTGCCACCCGTGTGGTCACCGATCGCGGCTGGATGGGCCACGAACGCCAGATCGGTACCACCGGCGTGGTGGTGCAACCCCGCTGGTACGTGGCACTGGGGATCAGCGGCGCCGTTCAGCACACCAGTGGTCTGGGCGACCCCGAGCACATCATCAGCGTGAACACCGATCCGCACTGCCCGATGATGCAGTTGGCCGACGTGGCGATCGTCGCCGATGCCAATGCCGTGCTCGAGGCACTGCTCGAGGCACTCGACGAGCCCGAGGGCGCAGGGTGAGGAGGGGGCCGACATGACCGAACAGCACGCCGAGTTCGATGCCATCGTGGTCGGCGCCGGCCCGGCGGGTTCGTGTGCTGCCATCGAGTTGGCGCGTGCCGGCAAGCAGGTGCTCCTGGTGGAGCGTGGGCCGTTCCCGGGTTCGAAGAACATGTACGGCGGGGTGGTGTACCCGCGCATCCTCGACGACCTCGTCCCCGAGTGGTGGGACGAAGCGCCGGTGCAGCGGTGGGTCACCCGGCGCTCGACCATGGTGCTCACCCCCACACAGGCCCTGACCGTGGATTTTCGCAGCGAGGCCTGGGGCCAGCCCCCGTACAACGGCGCCACGGCCTACCGACCCGATTTCGACCACTGGTTGGCCGGTGTCGCCGAGCGACATGGCGCCCTGCTGCTGTGCTCGACCACCGTGACGGGCCTGCTGCGCAACGACACCGGACGGGTGATCGGGGTGCGGACCGACCGGCCCGACGGCGACCTGTACGCACCGGTCGTCATCGCCTGCGACGGCGTGAACAGCTTCCTGGCCAAGGAGGCCGGGCTGTACGGCGACGTGAACGCCGCCCACTACACCCTGGGCGTGAAGGAGACCATCGCCCTGCCCCGGGACGTGATCGAGGAACGCTTCGGCGTGCGCGGCCGCCACGGCGTCGACATCGAGATCCTGGGCGGCACGTCGGGTATCAACGGTGGCGGCTTCGTGTACACGAACCTGGACACGCTGTCGGTGGGAGTGGTGCTGAAACTGCCGGCCCTCGCCGCCCAGCAACGCCGCCCCGAAGAGGTCATCGCCGGCCTGAAGGCGCATCCTGCGATCGCACCCCTGGTCGAGGGCGGTGAGGTGAAGGAGTACTCGGCTCACGTGATCCCCGAGGCCGGCTGGACCATGCTGCCCCAGTTGGCGGCCGACGGCCTGCTGATCGCCGGTGACGCTGCCGCACTGTGCCTGGCGGCGGGGATCTGGCTGGAAGGGGTCAACTTCGCCATGGGTTCGGGGCGCGCCGCGGGCCGGGTGGCAGCGCGCGCCCTGGACCGCGGGAACCTGACGGCAGCGGGGCTTGCGGGATACCGCCGAGCCCTCGAGGAGACCTTCGTGCTGGCCGACCACCGCAAGCTGCGCAACGTCCCCGGTCTGGTGCTGTCGGACCGCGTGCAGCACCAGTACCCCGACCTGATCGCCAACCTGGTGCAACGGGTGTTCCAGGTGGACAACCCGATGCCCAAACCCGGCCTGCGGCGCATTCTGGCGCAGGAGCGCAAGCGAGCCGGGGTGCGCCGGCGCGACCTGCTGCGCGATGCCTGGACGGGGCTGCGGAGTTTCGGCTGAGATAGGGGACGCATGGCACTGATCGAACGTGATCCGACCTGGCCGGAGATGTCCTTCGACGACCGCATCGGAACGGCCGAGTTCCGCGTGCACGAACGGGCGCACATCGTCGTCGACGGCGACGTGTGCCGGGGTTGCACCACCCGGGCCTGCGTGGTGGCATGCCCCGCCCGCCTGTTCGTGCCCACCGCCGACGGCGGCATCCTGTTCAACTACGAGCAGTGCTTCGAATGCGGTACCTGCTACCTGGTGTGCAACGAGTCGGGCGCCATCACCTGGACCTACCCCGAGGGCGGGCACGGCGTCGTGTTCCGCCGCACCTGAACGGGCACCCTCGTGACGGGGCGCCCGGTGATGGCGGTGTGCTGGAAGTGGGTGGACCGCCGGCCCGACATCGACCCGTTGACCGGTGTGGTGCACTCGGCCGACGCCCGGTTCGGCGGCGTCAGCGAGGCCGATGCCGCCGCACTCGAATGGGCCCTGCGCACGGCCGAAGCCTGGGGCGCCACGGTGACCGTGGTCAGTGCTGCCGGGGTCGACGCCGATCGCGCCCTGCGAGACGCACTGGCAGCCGGCGCCCACGAGGTGCTGCGCGTGGACATGGACCCGCGTGCCCCCAGTGCCGTCACGGCGGCAGCGCTCGCCGACGCCGTCGCCGATGCCGCCGTCGTGTGGTGCGGCGACTACTCGGCCGATCGCGGCTCGGGTTCGGTGCCGGCCTTCATCGCCGCTCGGCGGGGTGTCGCCAGCGCACTGGGCGTCGTGCAGATCGCCGTGGGCGGTAGCGACCTGACGCTGACGCGGCGACTCGACGGCGGTCGCCGTGAGGTGCTGGCGGTGACGCCTCCGGCGGTGATCTCGGTGGAGGGCTCGGCGGCGACTCTGCGACGGGCATCCCTCGCCGCCACACTGCGCGCCGAGCGCCAGCACATCCCCGTGGTCGCAGGGCCGGTGATGGCCGAGCCGCCCCACCCGCTCACCCGACCGTTCCGGCCCCGGCCCCGGCCCGTGCCAGCACCTCAGGGCACCACGGCACTGGACCGCGTGCGCCAACTGACCGGGGCTGCAGGTGGTCCCGCCAACAGGGCGGCGGTGATCGAACTGCACCCGCGTGCGGCGGCCGAACGGATCCTGCACGAGTTGCGCGACCGGGGTGCGGGTGGCGTCGGGCTCTGAACTCGGCCCGCTGACCTGGACCGACCTCGACCGCCGGCCCCCGGTGCTGCTGGTGGTGCCGCTTGGCTCATGTGAGCAGCACGGGCCGCACCTTCCCCTGGACACCGACACCCGTGTGGCGACGGCCCTGGCGCAGGGTCTGGCGAACCACCGGGCCGATGTGCTGGTGGCGCCTGCGATCGCGCTTGCCGCCAGTGGCGAGCATGCCGGATTTCCCGGAACCCTGTCGATCGGCACCGCCGTCCTCGCCGACCTGCTGGTGGAAGTGGTGCGCTCGGCCGACTGGGCAGCGGGTGTCGTCGTGGTGAACGGCCACGGCGGCAACACCGACGCGCTGCGAACGGCGTCGGATGTCGCACAGGCCGAGGGGCGTCGCATGCTCACCTGGTGGCCCCCGTCGATGCCCGGACACGATGTCCATGCCGGCCGGACGGAGACCTCGGTCATGTTGGCCCTCGCTCCACATCTGGTGGGCACCGAGCGCCCGAGAGGCCGCACCGAGCCGTTGGAGCACCTGTGGCCGGTGCTTCGCCGCTCCGGGGTGGGCGCAGTGAGTGAATCGGGTGTGCTCGGCGATGCCCGCGGCGCCGATGCCGACGAGGGCAGACGCCTCCTGGCGGCCTGGACGGCGGACCTCGTCGATCGTGTGGAGTCGTGGTCACCGATCGGGCGGTCGTGAACACGATCTGGCGCACCGACCGCACCTGGTGTCGCCCCGGTGGTGGTTCCTGGGTGGCGGGCGGAGTGCCCATGCGTCTGTGGCGCCTCGGCACGGCAGGCCGCCGTGTCGCCGACGCACTGGAGCGAGGGCAGCCACCGCCCGCGGGCCACGAGCCCCTGACCCGCCGACTGGTCGCAGCCGGCGCCGTCCACCCCCCATCCGCGTCGGTCGAGGGGGCTTGGGTCGCCGTGGTCATCCCGACCCTCGACCCCGAACCCGAGGCGCTGCAACGGCTCGTCGACCAGGTGCGGCGCGAGGTGGGCACCACGGCACCCGTGATCGTCGTCGACGATGCATCGACGACGACCGTCACCGCTCCCACGGGTGCCGTGGTCGTGCGCACGGCGCATCGCAGCGGCCCGGCCGGGGCTCGGAACCTCGGGGTGGCGCAGGTCGACACCCCGTACGTCGTGTTCGTCGACGATGACGTCGACCTGCCCGAGGGGTGGCTGGCACCACTGCTGGGGCACGTCGCCGACCCGGCCGTGGCGGCGGCGGCGCCCCGCGTCGCGGGTCCGGCTGCAGGCACGGCCCGCACCTGGTGGGAGCGCGCCGAACAGGTGCGGTCCCCTCTCGACCTGGGCAGCGAGCCGGCGCCGGTGCGACCAGGCAGCCGCGTTCCCTACGTTCCCTCGGCGGTTCTGATGGTGCGGCGCGACGCCTTCGGGGCCGTCAGGGGCTTCGACCCCACCCTGCGCTTCGGTGAGGACGTCGACCTGGTGTGGCGACTGCACGGTGCCGGTCTGGCGGTGCGCTACGAACCTCGTTCGGTGGTGCACCACCGGGCCCGGCGAACCGCATGGGCGGGTCTGGTGCAGCGCTACCGCTACGGCACCTCGGCGGCGCCACTGGGCCTGCGACATCGCCACGCCATCGCCGCCGCCCGCGCCAGCCGCACCTCGTTGGCCGCCTGGCTGCTCGTCCTCGTCGGCCGGCCCGTCAGCGCAGCGGCGGCCCTGGCAGCGACCACCCGCTCGGCGTTCGGCCTGCGCTGCCTTCTGCGCGACCGGGGAGTTGAGGATGCCGGGCGTTGGGCGTTGCGGTGGACCGTGCGGGGGCAGTGGTCCACGGTGCGCCAACTGGCAGCAGCGATGTGGCGCGTATGGTGGCCCATGGCGGCCGTGGCGGCGGCATCGGGTCGGCGGGGCCGCCGGATCGCGTCGGTGGCAACCGGGGTCGTGGTGATGGACGACCTCATGTGGTGGGCGCGGTCCCCGGCGGTGGACCCCGTGCGCTTCCTGGTGTACGCACGGATGGGGGACCTGGCGTACGGGGCGGGACTGTGGCGGGGTATGTGGCGGCACCGCACGGGGGCGCCTCTCCGGATCGACGTCGGCACACCCGATAGGGTCAGCGAGCCATGAGCCTGGTGCTGACCGTGCAACGCACTGCGTGGTACCGCCATGTGCTCGCCACGCTCGAGGCGTACGGCGGGTCCGAGATCGTCATCCCGGTGGTCAAGGGCAACGGCTACGGGTTCGGCCGCAGTTCGCTGGTGCGCCGGGCACTCGAGGTCGGGGGTCCCGGTGTCGGAGGCCGCTTCGGCCTGGCGTTGGGAACGGTGCACGAGGCGGCCGGACTGGCGGGGTCGGTGTCGCCGCTCATGGTGCTCACGCCCGAGATCGGGCACCTGCCACCGCACCTCGCCGCCGACACCGTGCTGACCGTGGGCAGTGCCGAGCATGTGGCCAACCTGGCTCGTCAGGGTTGGGAGGGCGCCGTGGTGGTCAAACTGCGCTCGTCCATGCGCCGCTACGGTGTGGAGGCGACCCACCTCGACGCACTGCTCGCCGCCGTGCGCACCGCCCGTTGCCACGTCGTCGGCTACTCGCTGCACCTGCCGTTGGCAGGTGACGACACCGCCCGCATCGACGAGGTGCGCCAGTGGCTGGCCCACCTCGATCCCGA
>Ga0169931_10003900_pt1 | contig 23436 bp, 25 predicted proteins | sample Kivu_15m_20L_FD_129675 | JGI IMG/M metagenome (GOLD analysis project Ga0169931, IMG submission 129675) | Freshwater microbial communities from Lake Kivu, Western Province, Rwanda to study Microbial Dark Matter (Phase II) - Kivu_15m_20L... | ecosystem: Environmental > Aquatic > Freshwater > Lake...
AACTATTTCGAGACTTTGATGGTCTGAGTTGCTCATATCTGCAAATGGAACTGTTGGAGGCTAGTCAGGCACATCAGCGATAATGAAAGCAGCAACATTCGACAGTGTGGAACCTTCAGCGTTGTTTGCTTGCAATTAAAATCTGAACAACTTTCCAGTGTCTGCAGGTAAGAAAACTAAGTTGTGTTGAGTGAGACTTGGTCTAGAGTTAATAGCTAGGGGGTCTACTTCGATAGAGATACTACCACCCGCACCGTTGTCTCTGTATAAGTTAAACCCTGTTAAAGGACAACCGCCATCATTCTTAGGAATCATCCAAGAAAGCGTTAGATCTGTCCTGTCACCTGTTACTCTTACAGGTGGACTTGGTATACTGGGCTCTACACAGCTATATTTGACTAGTGGATCACTCATTTGAGAGTCTCCGTTGAAGTTAACCGCAACCAAAGTAATTTGGTACACTTGACCAGTCATCAGACCAGTAATGTTGAACTCAGTTATTAGTGGATTTCGAGTGTTGTTGTAGACAAGAGTGTACTGAGATGTACCCGCACTCAAGAAGAGTTTATATCCGAGGATGGGAACTTGAGTAGCAGCTGCTTGAGTCCAAGTAACAAAAATGCTCGATGTTGTTGACTTAGCCATAACTTTTGAAGGAGTTGCAGGCTTGGTCGGTGGCAGAGAAATCGCATACCTGGCTATGTTTGAGAACTCACTGGGTCCGATTGCGTTGTAAGCTCTGAACTTGAAAGAGTAGATTTCACCGGCTGTCAGTCCCTACGAAATCGTTGTTTGGAACTGATTGCCTGAGTAGGAGTCAACCTTGGCGAAGCTCGTGCCGAAGCCTTGGTCCATCCAAAGTTCATACCCAATAATCTGATTGCCTCCACTGTTCAGCGATTAGTAAAGTTGAAGTGTGATGGTTGAAGAAGTTGCCGCAATCAAATCTGGTTTTGCTGGAGCAGAGGGTACCACAGCAACCAGAGCGAACATCGTTGGTGAGAATGCGCTCCAACCGACGTAATTGAGAACTCTGTAGCGAAGTCTGTACGAGCGACCAAGACTGAGGTTTTCAATAGTGTACTCTGTCTGCATAGTGATCTAATCATATCCACCCAGAGAAATAAAGTTTCCTAAGAGTCCGTCGTCAATTTGCAATTCATACGAAATGATTTCAAAGTTTGCAGCCACTAAGGGAACTTGAACCTTAATACTCGTTTAAGTACTTTCAACAAGCACCACGGATGAAGTCGGTGTGAGTGGTCTGCCTGAGTTCATAATCCTGAATAACGGAGACTAGGCAGAGCCTTCTCGGTTAAAAACAGTGACTTTGACTTGGAAAATCATTCCTTCTGAGTTTGAGGGTAAATTTGTGATTGATACTTGTCTCAGAACTGGATTGTTTCTGATTGCTGGATCGTTAGGAACATTCACCTCGCTAAAGATCTAGTTGCCTGTTCCGTCGTCACGGTAAACTGCGTAACCTGTCACGGGACATCCACCATCATCGTGAGGCGGTAGCCATGCAATCGTCAAGTGATTTGTGGTTGACAGCTGATCGACTCTTGTTGGTTGATCGATTCGCTGAGGTGGAGTGCAAGCGTTAAATGTGAACTAGAGACTAGGCAAACTCTGACCATTGTAGTTTAGCGCAATAACGATGAAAGAATACATCGAACCAGTGGTAACTCCATTGAAAGTAAACTAAGTTTGAGTTGGCAAGTTTGCTCCATCGTAGATAGTCTGATAATTTTTGCTGCCAAATTTAGCAACTTAAAGTAGATAACCAGTGATTGGCAACTAAGGATCGACTGACTTATCCCAGCTTACTGTTAAAGCAGTTTAGCTAGAAAGCTGTGAAACTTTGTAGATTTAAGCTGGAGGGTCGGGTAAGAGAGTTGCACCAATCATTACATAATCACTTAGAGGAGAACTTCCGATGCTGTTCTTGGCAAGATTAGATATTTTATAGATTTTGCCAGGAGTCAGACCTGTAAGAGTAAACTGCATAGAGGTGCCATCGTAATCCACTTCTTTGTGGATTAACTCAGACATGCCATCTCCTATGTCTCTCCAAACCTCGTAACTTTAGATTGGGGATCCATTGCTATTTGAAGTCGCGTAGAATTAGACGCTGATTGAAGTGTCTGTGGATGAAATGTAAGTTGGTTTGGCGGGGGCTTTAGGCACACCAGCCATGAGCATGTAGACAGAGTCACTGAAGGCTCCGAACCCAATAAAATTTTGACATCTAAATCGAGCTTAGACGAACTGGGCAGGCTACAGCAAATCATTTGTCAGCGTGTAAGTAAGGTCCAAATTCGAATCACTTTCGCCGAGAACTGTTTGCCAGTTGTTCTGCTTGGGCAGCATAATTTGAAGCTCATAGTTGAAAATCATGGAGCCGCCGTCACTAGCGGGTGGTGTCATTATTATAGTGAGTTTACTGCCATCCGAAGTGTAAGTAGGAGCGTTGGGAGTTCCTGGTAAGTCGGCGAGTAAGAATAGCACTGAGTCAGTCTGGGTAGAACCAACAACGTTATCAACTTGCATCTTCACTAAGTATTGCTGTCCCTTAGTCATAGCTGTCATATCAACATCAAACTCGTAGAGGAAGGGCTGATTGTTTACAAGTAGAGGAGCTACTTCTGTCCACACTGAACCGCCTTAGGGCATCAAGTAAATGTGGTAGCTTGTTACTGGGCAGCCTCCATTGTTCAACGGTGCACTCCAGTCAAGTTGAACTGAAGTTGAACTGACTTGAGAAACTACAGGGGCTGCAAACTTGGAAGGAACAGTGCAGACTTTCAAACCGACGATACTCGACCGAGGGCCCTCTCCGTTAAAGTTGACAGCGGAGACTTGGAATCGGTAGGTCAACTAGTTGCTGAGTTGTACACCTTCATTGACTTATTTGTCGAAGTTGAATTAGGTAATCTGCGGGTTGCTACTTCCATCATAAATCAACCTTAGCGGATCACTGAGGCCTGAATCTGCGTATAACTTGTAGCCTTGAATCATGAGTGTGTCAGTAGTGAGGGGTGTCCAAGTGATGAAGATATTGTTTGAGCCAGAGCGACTGATGTCTTTTTAGACAGTCGCGGGTTAGCTTGGTACAGGACCAACTGCAAATAGTAACTCATTTGAAAAATCAGAATTTAGGCCAAGTTGATTGACTGCTTGAATTCTCACTCTGTATATCTTTCCAGCTGGACCAATGTTGCTGTTCAGTGCAGTTAGAGTAAACTGAGATGCAAATGTTGAGTAAGCTGTTATTTGAGTGAACGTTGAAGCGCCGTCACCTTCCTAATCAATGAACAACTTGTAGTTTGAGATTTTTGTGCCGTAGTCATTTTTTGATGGCTGGAAGCCGAGCGTAACTTCAGAATTAGTAGCCGAAATGAAAACAGGTTGTGGAGGTTTCGATGGCGGTGATAGAGCGAAGATATAGCTAACTTCACTGTAATCACTTTGTCCGTTTATATTTGATACACTGAATCTAAACCTGTACTGAAGACCAAGCTGGATACCTTTAGTGACCGTGTATTGGGTTCGATTGTTTGTCACGTAGATTGTTGAGAATGGACCTTAGTATCCATCATCCATCTGAAGTTGGTACTGAAGGATCGGGCTTCCTCCATTATCAGTGTTGTCGTTTGCAAACATCACAGTGATTTGTGAGAAAGTTGTCTTGCTCAAAACAACTTGGGGTCCAGGGAATGGTGCAGGTGGCACTGAAGCAAGCACAAACATGACTGCTTTGCTTGTAACGCTGCCCATAGCGTTTGTTGCTTCAACTTTAACGTTTATCTGAAGCCCGGTGAATGAGCTATCCAGAGTAACATCGTAAGAGAAAATGTTCGGTCTCAGGATAAAAGTAGTCGGATCTATTTGAATATCTACCGCACTTCCTCTTCCATCATCTCTGTACAAGGTGTAGGAGATTATAGGACAGCCTCCAAAGTTTACGGGTGCGTTCCAGCTCACTGTAAACTTAGTCTTAGAAATAGATGTTACAGTCGGAGTCGTAATATTTGATGGAGGAATGCATGCTTGTACAGTAGAAACACTACTATAGACTCCAGGACCGTTAATGTCGAAAGCACGAGCTCTGAATCGGTAGAACTTCTATGGAATCAGTGATGAAACTACAGCCGATAGAGTTTGTGTATTGTCTCTTCCGTTGTAGATTTCTGAGAATGGTCCGTTAAAACCATCATCCATCTCGAGAGAGTAACCCGTAACAGGCAGGTCACTTGCGCTTACTGCAGACCAAAGCATCTGAATCGAAGTCATTGACATATATGTTGAGTCTCTGGTGGGTGCAGCTGGTGCAGGAATTTGTGCGCCGACTCCAGCAATCTCTTGATAAGAGAATTCAGAATCACCATAGGCGTTGTTTGCTGCAGTGATGAATCTGTAAATCTTTCCAGTTTCGAGCAAGTCATCAATAGTCGTTGCAGTGTAAGAGTTAGCAATACCGTCATAATTTGTTAGCTCGGTAAACTGACTGCTGAAATCGTTTCCTGCATCGACAAATAACTTATACTTGATTATTGGAGATCCCTGATCATCAATGCTGGGTGGGATAGTCAAAGTCACTGATGTTGAAGTCGAGCTCACAAACTTCGGCTATTCAGGTGCTAATGGTTTCGATGCTGCCTGAATGTAAGCAATAGGTGAATATTCTGACCAACCAATTGCATTTTTCACACGATATCTTAGTCTATAAACTGTACCCTTCACTAGGCGTTCTGTTATTGCGTATTTCAGCAGTAGGTAGGGGTTTGAGAATCCTACAACAGGAGAAAAATCACCTCCTTGGCCATCGTCCATTTCTAAACTATAACTTAGGATTTCACTTCCTCCATTAGCAGAAACTGACTACCAAGACAATTGTAGGATGTTTTATGAAGTGGTAGACGAGTCACTCTGGGGAGCAGAAGTTGGAGCTGATGGAATAGATGCCAATAGCTGGGACTTTATGCTCGACGATGCAGAACCAATTTCGTTGATCGATACAATCTTGTAGCGGAAAATCAGTCCAGTTTGTGCGTTGTTAAAATTGAAAGTATACTCCCTAAGATAGGGTTTTTCAGAAATGTCAGTTCCTGCTTTAATCACAAACGGGCCACTTTATCCATCATCGAAGTAGATTTCATATGACAAGATTGGACAACCACCGTCATTGTTTGGTGGGACCCATTAAATGGACATACTTGTCTCATCAACATGTTAGACGATTGGAGCAAGCTGTCCACTTGGTGCAGTACAAGTCTTAAAAACTGCTTCTTCTGATAATTCACCTGCTCCATTGAAGTTGAAAGCAAGCACACTGAATCCGAATGCTTTGCCAGTTTTTAAGTTTGCCGCATTGAAGCTCATGAGATTAGGATTACGTCTTCCATTATACACCATCTCAGATTTACCACCAATTTGGTCATTCATGAAAAGTTGGTAGCCTGTTATTGGTTGACTGTCAGATGGCTTCTTCCAGGTGACATAAATTGAGTTCTGAGTGGAAAGATACTGAACCTTTTCGGGCTTTTCGGGGGCAGTTGGAAGAGCAGCAACTGCTACTGCAACAGTTGGAGACCATTATGAGCTGCCGTAATCATTCTCTGAGTGTATTCTGAATCTGTAGATTGAATTAGTAACGATGCCGTCATTTTGAGTCGTCAGTTTATACTGGAGACTAGTGCCAGTGTAACCTACGACGGTTTGCCAGTTAGTGGCCAAATATGGGGATATTTGGAGAACCATATTAGTAATCAAAAGACCGCCATCGTCAGAACTCGGACTGAATCCAAGAGTTATGCTGGTGGCATCAGATTGCAAATATACTGGCGCTGGCTATCTTGATGGAACTTGCGCCGCAATTATGTATCCGAAGTCAGACCATAATCCAGCACCGTTTACATTCCAGGCACGGTATCGTAGCTGGTATGTGGTTCCCTATTGAATACCGTTCGAGTAGACGGCCGTGTTTACGAGACTGAAGGCATTCTTACCACCGATGATTGTAGTCCACTCTTAGGTTGTTCTATTATAGATTTATAGTTCATAGCTCAAAATAGTAGATCCACCGGATTAGAGCTAGTTTAGGGGAGCATAATCAGCTTGAATGGAACTTCCAGTTGTAAACTCCAAGTTTAGAGTTGGCACTGTAGGAGGTTCATCTGGAACCGCCGCTAAAGTGAACGAAGAAACTGGGCTCTCAGAAGATCCAATAACGTTTGTTGCTCTTATGTAGAAAGAAAGAATACTACCAGTGTCTGAATTGGTAATTTAATGACTGCGTAGTGATGGAAGATTGTTTACTTATTGAGCGTCAACCTCAACAAACAGGCCGCTCTGAGCATCCAGTTAGAAGATTGAATAAGACTGAATTGGACACCCTCCGTCATCTTTGGGAGCAGCCCATTCCAAAGTCATTGAAGTTCTAGTAACTGAAGACATTACGATTGGATTTAAAGCAGAAGGAACTGTACATACTATAAAATAGGAAGGGTTCGAGGCCAAGCTTGGGCCATTGAAGTTTAAGGCTTGCACAGTGAAACCATAGTTGAGTCCAGTTTGAAGACCAGAGACAAGGAATTTTCTGACATTTGGCATTATGTCGGTTGCTGACTATAAGTCAAAATACTCACTGCCGCCTTAACCGTCATTAATTTGTAACTTGTATCCAATAACAGGAAGTTAGGTATCAGCACTCGTGCTCCATTGTATTGTGATATAAGTTTGCCCGCTTTCAGAAACCACCTGTGTTACCGGGCTCGGCTTAGCTGGGAAGCTACTTACACCAACGTTCAGCTCATCTGAGAAATCGCTACTGCCGTAGTTGTTAGTTGCAACAGTCATAAACTTATAAATTGCTCCACTAACCAGACCATCAACAGCAACCGATATTGTGTGACTCATGCTAACACCATCGTAAGAAGTCACTTAGACATAAGTAGTAGAAGATCCCCCTGTGTTACGCCAAAGCTGGTAGTTTATGATGAGATCGCCGCTATCTTCAGAGGAGCGATACATGTTGATCGTGACAGAAGTAGAAGTTGCAGTTTAGAACGTTGGGGCTGGTGGTCGCTAAGGTCTGGTTGCAGCCTTAATATTGGTGATGGGCGAGAAAAGAGACCATCCATTAACGTTCTTTGCTCGGTAGGTGAATCTATAGATACCACCACTTGAAATATTGTATGACTAAGTGTAAGTCGTATCTAAATTGAGCTCAGATCCTTCACCTCCTAGTAAAGAAGTGAAAGTTCCACCCATACCATCGTCCATCTACAAATCATAAGACAATACAGGACTGCCTCCATTCTGAGAATCAAGGAGTGGTCCAAAGTTAACTTTTATGCGATTATCATTCGTTACTGAAGCATCTGACACCGGTCCAGTGGTTGGTTTATCTGGCACTGCAGCGAGAGTGACATGAAGCATGCTCAAACTTTCAGATTGTCCTGCGATGTTGTGCGCTCGGATCTTAAATCTGTACACACTTCCAACATTTGTAAGTCCAGTTACAACGTACTCTCTGAGTGACGGTTTGTTACCAACAATTGCTGGGTCGACAGTAATTGAGAGTAGATCACTATTGCCTGTGTCTCGCAAGATATCGAAACTAGTCAAAGGGCAACCGTTCGAATTAGGTTCTTGCCAATTGATTTCTATTGATGACTTAGTTGTCAGACCTACAGTTGGTGCTTAGACATTGGAAGGAACTAGACAAGCATAAATTGTGGTTATTGGGCTCTGAGGAGATGCACCGTTGATATTCATAGAGACCACTGTGAATCTGTAAGGGAGACCAGTGACCAATCCAACTGCAGTATAGTAATTGAGGAGTGGCCTATTTGTTCCATCGTACACCTGTTTGAAGTTTCCATTTTGTCCATCATCCATAAAAACTTAGTAACCAGAGACAGGAACATTGTCAGTACTTTAGACTGCAGTCCAAGCAATTGTTATCGAAGTTATCGAACTAGCCGACTCAACTTTGTAAGGAGCTGCTGGTGCTAGTGGCAAGTTCCCAAGGGCTACTCTAGTTTCTTTAGATTATAGAGAGTCTCCAAACTGGTTCACAGCTTTCAAAATGTACCTGTATGTAACTCCTGTTGTGAGACCATCTGCAGTAGAAACTGTGTGAGAGAAACTGTTGCCACTGTACACAAGTTCATAATCGTCGTTCAGTTATAGTGTGTCAACGTAAAGTTTGAAGCCAATGAGAGGTGATCCTCCGAGATCACTTGGCTCTAAGAAAGCAAAGGTCGTCGTAGTTGATGTCGATGACACATAAATCGGAGCTGGTGGAATGCCAGGAACCGTCGCCGCTAAGATATAGGCTAGGTCACTAAAAGGACCCCAACCATTGAAGTTTTATGCTCGATATCTGAAGCGGTATGTTGCCCCACTTCTTACTTATGAGTACAAAGTGAAGGTTGGCGAAAGTTGGAAGACACTTCTGAATGGACCAAGATTTCCGTCGTCGTACTGGATCTCATAGTTTATGATCGGGCTTCCTCCGTTGTTGGTCGAATCGAAAATCTGAACGATAACGCCGATTCTCACTTAGTTAGTAATTGAACTATCGCTCTCAGGGATAACAAGGGGTTTGCTTGGAAGAGATGCGAGTGAAACCGAAAGTGAATTTGAGTCGGTACTGCCTTCGTAGTTGGACGAGCGAATCTTGATCTTGTAAATCAGGCCCTTCACTCCAACAGAGCTCATATCGATGAGATACTTGTTTATGTTTGGATTCTGACTATTGAATGAAGTCACTTCTATATCAACGTCGTCATCAACACCGTTGTTTGTAAAGATCTAGTAGCCTAGCACTGGACAGCCGCCCAAGTCTAGCGGTGGTAGCCAGCCTATTTCGATTGAAGTTTCACTCGAGCTAATGTAGTAGGGTGTTTGAAGTCTACTTGGTGGTGAACAAGCGTAAAAGGATGAGATAGGACTGGGTTGTGACAGTCCGTTGACGTTGGAAGCTTACACTGTAAGCTGGTATGGCAGACCAGTGGTAAGACCCCCAACCACGAAACTCAAAACGTCTGGTCTATTGGTTCCGATGTAAATTGGAACGGGGTCAGTGTCATCTCCGTTGTCCATATTTAGAATGTATCCTCTAATTGGAAGTGATGAGGCAGATGGTGCACTCCACACAACGCTGAGCGAAGTCTCACTTGAGGCAGTAATTTGGGGTCGGCTCATGGTACTTGGAACGTCTCCGAATGCGATGTAACCATACGCACTGAATTCCGAGTAACCGATTGGGTTCTTAGATCTCGATATGAATCTATATGTCTTTCCATTCACTAGCCCGTCAACTTCTTGAGTTGCTAGATAAACCATTTTGTTGTTGGAGTATCCAGTCAGTTTGGTAAATGTTGAAGTGAAATCATCTCCGGCGTCAACCCACAATTCATAAGTTTCTATAGTGTCTCCACCATCAGAGGAACTACGAGGCACAACAATATGCAGAGTATGATCGCTAAAAGATAAGAAATATGGAGCCTTGGGTGCGCTTGGCACTGTAGCAGCGAGTACTGTTGAGACAGCAGAGAATGGACTCCAACCAACAGCATTTTTAGCTCTATACATAAACCTGAATGATCGACCTTTTGTTATATTCTGAGTAACAGTGTAGTGAGTAGTCATACTGTTTTAGCTGAATCCACCAATATCGATGAATTTACCTGACTTGCCGTCGTCCATAACCAGCTAATAGCTAATTATTGGTGAACCGTTACTTGATGGGGCGGGTGATGCAAAACTCACTTTTATCTGCTTATCGTTTGTCACCAAAATATCAGAAACTGGGACGTCTGTAGGTTGATTCGGTAGTCCAGCTAAAATTACGAACGTGATTCCACTCAGGGCTTCACTTTGTGTAGTGATTACTTTGATTTGGAATCTGAATGTTAAACCCTACGATCCGGCTGGGAAGTCAGTGACTTTCAGGCTATTCAAACTTGGGAGATTTCTAACAAGAGGATCCTATGCCTAATTTACCTCTGTATTGATTAAACCACCAGCACCGTCATCTCTGAAAACAGCATAAGAAAGAATGCGGCAACCACCTTCGTCTCTTGGGGGCTACCAAGTTATGGTAATATAACTTGGGCTTTGTTCGACGATGGCTGGCTTTTTGAATCCTGTTGGTGCGACACATGCATAAAAGCTTGCCGTTTAGGAAGGCTGTGATTTACCGTTAAAGTTTAAGGAGAAAGCTCGGAAAGTATAATGCAGACCTTCAGCTAATCCTGACTTAAGGAAGCTAAGAGTTCCGGTGTCGAAAGAGCCATCGTAGATTGTTGTAAACTATCCTCCAAATCCGTCATCCATCTCAAGTAAGTATCCGGTGATAGGGATCTCGGAATCGACAATAGGAGCCAGCCATTGCAACATCAGACTATTCTTTGTAGATTTGCTCCAGTCGACAGCTATGTTGGTTGGTGGATTAGGAAGACTTGTTGCTGCGATGGTGAGGATTGGCGATGGAGTCGAAACTCCAAACTGGTTTTCAGCTTAATAATTGAAGCGATAGACTTTACCGGCTGTCAATCCAGTGACTGTAGTAACTGTGTCAAGACCATTGTATTGCGAAACGACAATATTTATGTCGGTAGACAAATCACCACCATCTCTCTTGAGAATGTGTTGTATTATCTTGTTGCCTCCATTATCATTTGATTGCGGGAGGCCTAGGGTGATCGTAGTTGCAGTACTGCTAACATATTGTGGTTAACCTGGTGACAGGGGCACGGTTGCAGCCTGTAAAATCGCGATTGGTGACCATGCACCAAAGCCGACCTAGTTGATAGCGCGATACCTAAATGTGTAAAGTTCACCCTTAGTGATGTTCGTTGTGACAACGAAAGTAAGTTGTAAAGTATACGGATCCTCCCCAACAAGAGACACAAAGTCGTTGAGGTTGAGAGATCCCATTTGTAGTTCGTAGCTTAGAACAGGCATTCCTCCGTCATTGACCACTGAACCGTATACAATCTTCATGTATTAACCGGTAGTCACTGACGTGTCAGAAGTTGGAGCGTTGTTCGGAGCATCTGGAACTGACGCCAAGTACATAGGAGATGAAACCATGCTAGTTACACTACCCTAAATGTTGTAAGCGACAATCTTGAAGCGGAATGAATCACCAATGTTTGCAGTGGCCGGGAAGGTTTCGCATGTGAATGTCGTAACATGAGGATCATCCCTTGCGAATTAACCGGCAGGATTAACTTCAGTCCAAACCTAGCTCGTACCATCAGCATCTCTTAAGATAGAGAAGTCGAATATCGGACAACCTCCGTTAATAGTTGGGAGTGCCCATTCTATGGTGATTGATGTTTTGGTTGATATGACATAAGTTGGCGGAGCCATGTCTCTAGGAAGACCACATGCATAAATTGCAAAAGAGCTTGAAGGTAGAGATTTTCCATTGAAGTTGAAAGCGAAAGCTCTGAAAGTGTACTGCTTGGCTGTTTTTAGTCCTGGTATTGTTGCAGAGAGAGCGTTAGGATTCGTTCGTGCATCAAAGACTTACTGCCAAATGTCTTCATCGTTCAACATTTCTACCGAGTATCCAAGTGTTGGCAAATCCGCATCAGCAACTTCACTCCAAACTAGAGTCACGAAACTCGCGCCAGCTTGTTCGAGATCAGCACCCAGAGTCGAAGGACTCAAAACTCTTTCACCGAATCCTACCCGAGTCAAAATTGAGAACGGCGAGTAGCCAACGACGTTTGCAGCGCGGAATTTAAAGCTGTATATTTTGCCGTTCACTATTCCATCCGCTTGTGGCGTAAGTGTATACGAAAGGAGGCTTGCTGAGTTTCCTCCAGCCAAAGAATATCCGACTACTTTGCTAAATGGAGTATTAACATCGCCTTAGTCCATGAAGAGCTCATAGAGTATCACTGGTGAACCACCAGCGTCTTCTGGTGAGTAAAGCTAAAGCTAAATAGTTGTTTGGCTAACAAGTAAGAGCTTTGGCGCTTACGGTGCAATGGGAGTATCAGCCGCCAAAAGATACGAAGGCTCTGAGAATTATCCCCATCCATTTACATTGCGGGCTCTGTAGATGTATCGGTACTTTTGAGACTTTTCTACATTGTTGTCAGTATATGATGTGCCAAGAATCGTGTCTGTGAAAAACAGATTAATGAAATCGCCATCATCGCCATCGTCTCGCCAAAGTTCGTAACCAAGAACTGTAGAGCCTCCATTCTAAAGAGTTGTGAGTGGAGTGTATAAAACATATATCTACGAGCTAGATGTGAGGTCGAAATCTTGAGTTGGGGGAGTTTGTGGCTAGTCTGGAACTTCTGCAAGGACTATTTCTGTTATGAGACTAGTCGCTGATCCAACTTCGTTGAACACTTGTAAGTAGAAGCTGTGAGTAAATCCGGTCTTTACTAGATTGGAAATAGTATGCAAAGTAAGATATGGTTTGTTTCTGATTAAAGTTGCATCAATCTCTGTGAAAGGTGCGCTTGAAACGCCCAAATCGCTAAATATTGCGTAGCTAAGAATCGGACAACCACCCGTTGAAGTGGGCTGGGTCCAGGAGATCGATATACTTGTCTTTGTGGCAGAAACAAAATCAGGCTTTTCGAGATGGAAAGGCTCTAAACAGACAACTGCTGTCATTTCGTCACTTGGAAGCGATTCACCATTAAAGTTCACTGAAGTAACATGGAAGGCGTAATAAGAGCCGGTTGAGAGGCCCTGTACCAAGTAACTTGTAACTTCTGAATTCAACGATCCGTCGTAAACAACTTGTTGGTTTCCACTCGCCAATTGAATCATGTTAAGTCTGTACCCAGTAATTACAATATCACCGGTTGTGACCTTTTGCCACTTTACAAACAGTGACGTCTGAGAACTCTGAGTACGATCGACAGTTGGCGCGAGAGGCTTGTCAGCCCTGTCTGCCATGGCAACTAGCACTGAGTTGCTTACTTTGCTCTCGCCAATCGTGTTGATAGCTGATGATCTAAATCTGTAGATTGATCCAGTAGTGAATCGAGGTTCTGCTGATTGCTGGATTGTCCATTCTAGAGTTTGACCATTAAAAGACATGACAGGCGTAAAGTTGTCTTGGTTTTGATTTCCATCGTCGGCGTAGATAACGTAGTGAGTAACAGGTGCACCACCGTCATCGCTGGCTGCAGATAGAAGAATTGTAATCGATGTTGAGGTTGCTGTAACGAAAATTGGCGCTTCGGGACGAGTAGGTACAGTCGCTGCGATTATGACAGCTGAAATGGGAGACATTGTGCCTTCTCCAACTCTGTTGATGGCTGACGCTCTGAACTGATACCTGTGACCCGACGTCAGACCTTTAACCATGTAAGAATTTACTGTTGGGATTCTAGATCCATCGTAAACAAGGTGCTCACCACCCGTTGTAACGTTAGTCTGATAAAGTTTGTAGCCAGTGATTGCAGAGCCTCCGTCTGAAGATAGCTACCATTTTACTGTTATAGTTGACTCAGAAGAGTCTACTTTTACCGGTGAAGCAGAAATAAGAGGAGCTGTTGCGGGAATAAAAGTGCTGCGAATTGAAAAAGCACCAGCGCCCGCTTAAGTAACACTGCGAATCCTGTATTAAACATCTTGAATCGAGTTGAAAGCTGTATCAGTGTAAGTCAAAGTATTTAGATCCGTTGTGCCGATTTGTTTCCATTGAAGTTCTGATTGACCCGCTAACTTTGAGAATACTTGGTAGGTTTGGATTGGGACTCCACCATTGTCAGCTGGAGCAGTCCATTCAAACGAAATAGAAGTTGGGCTTGAACTTATCAATCGTGCTTGACCTGGGGCAGTTGGAGTTGCTGCACATAAAAGAACTGCCTAGGGACTTTAGGCTCCTTCTCCAACATAATTTACAGCTGTCACATAGAAGCGATAGAGTTCACCTCTTTGCAAGTTGATAATTTCAGTAGTGAGAACAGTTGGTTAACCTGTTCCATCGTAGATTAAGAACCAATCTCCCTAGTCTAAACTGTTTATGTACACTTTGTAACCACTCACAGGTACCCCTCCATTGTTGCTGGGTACTCCCCAAGCGATCGTGATGCTTGAGTTAGTGGCAGCTTCAAGTGTTGGGGTTGATTAAATTGCTCCTGGAACAGTAGCACAAGCAAAATACTGGGTGTTGGAATACTCTGAAATACCGATTGAGTTGCTAGCCTGCAATTTCACTCCGTAAATCTTGCCATCTGTCAGACCTAGAATCTCGTAAGTTGGCAATTATTGGCTACCGAAACTAGCGATTGGGACAGTGATTGGATTGGTTGGCCAATCACCGCTGCCATTATCAACCCAGATCAGGTAGTTTTAAATTGGCCATCCACCATCACTTAGAGGCGCAGACCAACTTATTGTCATGGTGCCGGAAGTGTACTCCTCATAGATGTAGGAAGCTTGACCTGGCTTGCTTGGTGGTACTCCAACTTGAATAGTAAGAGAAGCACTAGTTGAACTGTTAAAGATTTGGTTGATTGAGTAGAGATTGAAAGTATACGTTAGGGAGGTAATGAGGTTAGATACTTTGAGAGTGAGAACTTCGGGTCGTCCACTGCCGTAGTAAATTATAGCGGAAGGACTTCCTAGTATTCCTTCATTTTACCAAAGTAGGTAGCCCGTTATTGGACTACCTCCGTTGTCTGAGCCGGGAGCAAACTGAAGAGTAACAGAAGTTGGAGTTCTTGAGTTTTGATCGAAGGTGAGACTCGGAGTGGAAGGAGGGTTAGTTGCCATTAGTTGTAACTCGTCGCTCCAAGGTCCTTGCCCGAGCACATTCAAAGCAGCAACTCTAAACCTGTAAATTTTTCCTTCGTTGCCCGGCTGAGATATTGTCTTCGTGAAACTTGTTGTCTGCCCTATCTGGTTTAGGTTTGTGAAGAGGAAGTCTGAGTTGTCAGAAGTAACTACATAATGTTAAACTGGAAGCCCTCCACTTTGCTCAGACGTGAGTGCCGTCCAACCGATTGTTAAACTTGTCAATGACTGAAGCAAAATTTTCTGAGTTGTTATCTTAAGAGGAATACTTCCAGCAATTGCAGTCAGAACTTCTGAGAACTGGCCTGATCCAACTACGTTGTTGGCTCGTACTTTGTAGTTGTAGTTTTGGCCTGCTTCAAGTCCGGTATCTGTGAACTGCGGACTAACTCCTTCGTAAACTTTGAAAAATACTCCGCTGCCCACGTCACGTTGAACTAAGTAACTAGTGATTGGGCTGCCGTTGTTGTCAGGTTGCGTCCAGATAAGCTTTACTTTTCCACTTTCGTATTCCTTTGTAGATTATCTAAATTCTGAAACCTTGCTAGGCACGTTGGCAACAATAAAGCTCGCTACTTTCGAGAAGTTGAGTTCGTCGTCAAACTCCGTGTTAAGCGAATAAAGTATGTTGTAGGCTGCAATTCTGAAATTGTAAGTGGCTCCGGCGATGAGATTTGTCGCTGTATACGTTGTTGTTGTGGAATCGACAGAAATCAATGTGGGAACAAGACTAGATCCATATCCGAGGTTCCTTTAAAGATAGTATCCGAGGACTGGAAGACCACCATCTAATTAACATGGAGTCCAAGAAATCTGAAGAGAGCTAGCTGTTCCATCTGGAGTAGCAGAGACTAGTACTGGTTCATCCATCGCATATGGATAAGTTGCAGCGTACACTGATAAAGGTTCAGAACCTGTTTCAGATACTCCAAGTTCATTCCTAGCGAAAACTTTGAACTGATATAGAGAACCAGTTTGAAGTCCTTCGAAAGTAAAGTCTCTCACATTGGGCTAGACTTAACCATCATATGCAGCAAAGAAATTTCCTCCGTCTTTACTCATCTGCACGATGTAGCCTAGAATAGGTAAACCGCCTGTTTGAATCGGAGATTCCCAACTGATTGAAATGTACGCATCAAGTCCGATAGCCACGTTTCCACCACTCCTGCCTGCATAGACTGGCTTCGGTGGAGCATCTGGGAGACTTGCAAACAAAACCTTAAGAGTTGAACTGTAAACTTTGCTATACCCGATAATGTTCAGCACGTTCATCCTAAACTTGCAAACACTGCCTGGTGGTATGTTCGAGATCGAGTATGATGTTGTACTAGTGCTGTTAACTAGAAGATTTGTGATTGAGGAGCCCTGACAGTCGTCTACCCACAGCAAGTAGTAGGGGTCAATCGTAGTGTAGCCCTTCGCGAGGGGGTCAGTGAGCAGACTCCAATTGATGGTCGCTCCAGTACTAGTTCTGTCAGAGAAACTCAATTGAGGAGTCGACTGTGGCAGGTCAGAAGAGTAAAACGTAGCGACTGGACTCCAAGGAGACGCCGCATCTAGGTTGTAGAAAGTCGTGTAGAAGTTGTAAGCCTGTAATGTAACAGTATACTTTACGCCAGGTTAAATGCCTTCGTTAAAGTCGAAATTGTAGAATGTTGAGTTGATTACACTCTTTGAAAGAACTGAGTTATCTTTGGTGTTTGTGATTTTTAAGAAGTACTGCACGATCGGTGTTCCGCCATTATCAAAAGGCGGATTCCAAGTGAACGAAATTTCATCACTGCTTTAACCAAGTAGCGTAGGAATGCCAGGTGCTGAAGGAAGAGTGCCTGGAATCATCCACTAAGTTGTCGAGTTCGCACTTAGAAGGCCAATCGAGTTGACAGCTTAAATAGAAAATCTGTACTTGACGCCGGACTTTAGGTATTAAACGACGTAGTTATTAATGGAACCATCAATGGTGTCTTCCAAAGATATGGGGCCGCCATTACCATCATCGCGGTAGAGATTATACTTTACGATCTGAAGTGGCTAAGCGTCTGAACCGCCTGTGTCAGCGCCAACCAGACTTTGCCATGACAAGCTGATCGTGGTTCGCGTTGTTGCATCAAATGAAAGCAGACCTGGTCGGGACGGCTCAACGCCAGTTGTTGCGTAAGAGTAGTCGGACCAATCTGAGACATCAACCAAGTTGTTAACTCTTATCCTTACTGCATAAGTAGTCGCTGAATCTAGATCACTGAATGTATAAGAAGTTGCTTGGACACTAACTTGGTACAAAGAAAGTTGAACAGTGTTTGGAATACTCAACTCTAGAGTGTACATCTAAAGTGGTGATCCTCCATCGTTGGAAGGCGCATTCCACTTATAGACCAAGGCATCTCTATAACGTAAAGAAGTTTCCTGACGAAGTCCGCCTGGTGTACTTGGGCCAACGGCAGTTAGAACAGTGACTAAGTCGCTGAATTGGAGCTCGTCAATTTGGAACATGTTACCGGAGTCGTAAATGATATTACGGGCTGCATATCTGATCCTATAAAATCTTGACTACTAGAGTCCACTAAATATCAAGTTGAGAGTCAACGCATCTGACATAGTTTCAAAAACTCCACCCAAACCATCGTCCATTTGTACGATGTAGCTCGTTACTGGACTTCCGCCATTGTTTATCTCAGGAATTGGAGCGAGAGTTAGGCTGATTGAGTTTGGTGTCACTAATGTGATTGTTGGAGGATTCTATGGCTTTTGGGGCAGATTTGCAGCGATCACAAAGATTTCAGGTGAGATAGTGCTTTCTCCAATTATGTTAACAGCAGATACTTTGAAACGATAGTTCTGCGATGAGGAAAGATTGTTCTCAGTATTTACAGTTATGCTGGGGTTAAGTTCTGCTTGTGCGTTCGTAATTTTTTGGAAAGCCCCGTTCCCGATTGCTTGATAGACGTAATAAGAGATAAGGGGAGCACCACCGTTGTCTGCAGGTGGTTGCCATCCGAAAGTCAAACTTTGGGGTGATCGTGCTATAAGAGTTAGTCCAGTTGGTATACCAGGGACAAGAGCGGTTATCACTCTTAAACTAGCAGGACTCATCTCGCTTGATCCCATAGTGTTTACACTTTGAACCCTGAACTGATAGTAAAATCCAGTTTTAAGACCAAGAACCTGGTAAGACAAAGTCATTCCAGTGTAAACTTGTGTAAAGCTTGATTAGAAATCAGCTTTAGCGTACAAAATGTAACGAAGAATGGGTGAACTTCCGTCGTAAGATGGTGCGTTCCAAGATAGTGTAATCGAAGTTTTTGAGTGAGTGACCTCGATAGGTGCAGTCATACCTGATGGAGCCTGACTTGGCGTAACTTCGAGTATCAAGCTTTTATCGGATTCTCCTCCCAAAACGTTAAAAGCCGTTATGTAATATTAATACTCATGTCCGCCCTCAACAGTTGAGTCGGTGTAACCAAAGTCATGGGCATTCAATCCTACCAAAAGAGTGAAAACACCTGATCCCAAAGTAGTGTCTTAGCGATAAATTCTGAAGCCAGACAAAGCCTACCCTCCATTTCTCAGTGGTTGTTCCCAACTAAGTTGAACAAAAGTACTTGAGAATTAGACAACTCTTGGATTTAATGGTTGTGAGGGCTCGTTGACAGTCAAGAAAGAGTATTCGGCTGACCAAGGTCCGTCCCCAACTCTGTTCGTAGCCATTACTTTGTATGTGTACAAGGAGCCGGGTATAAGTTCTTCTAAAGTAGTACTTAGTTGTGATCCGTAATACAAAACTTGGTCTGGTTAGTTCTCCTGGACAAGTACAAGAGTATAAACTGTAATAGCGGAGCCACCATTAGAGGAGGAATCTTCCCACTGAAGGCCGATTCTTTATCCAGTGCGTGTTTGAGGAATCTCAGTAATTGCTCCGGGTGCTGTTGGTAATCCAGCTGCTCTGTATAAAGACTTTTGACTTGCTACACTCTCTAAGGGGTTTAGTGCGGTAATGTAGAACTCATAGTCTTAGTCAAGATCGAGACCTGTAACTGTGTACTAGAGAGTTGCTGGTTAATCTTGACCATTGTACTGCATAACAACATTGTTTAGTGAATCAACTGAATAAAGCTTGAATCCAGTTAAGGATACGCCACCTGTGTTTATAGGAGCTGTCCATTGAAGAGAAATTGATGCTTCCGTTTAACTTATCATCGCTGAGCTGACCCTGTAAGGAGCATCTGGCTAGCCTGGAGCGGACTGAGCGATGTGACTGATTGGTGTACTTAATGTTGATTCGCCGATGGCGTTGACAGCAGTAATCTGGAAAGTGTATAGGAATCCAGGTTACAAAGAATCTGCCGTGTAAAAGGTCTAGTCATACGAATCAATCTCACTAAGAAGCGCAAAGTTACCAGCAATGAGATAAGCTGCATCCCAATAAACTCTGTAAGCTATTATTGGAAGCATATCGCTCGTGAGTGCTGGTTTTACCCATTCGAAAGTGAGAGATGTTGTCTTTATCTCTGTGAACACAGTCGTGGGGAACGTAATTTGCTCAGGTAGAGCGGCGGCGTAAAAAGTTGAAACTTCTGAATAAAGAGAAAGCTTGGCGTACTCACTGACGGCACGGACACGGAAGCGATACTACGATTTGGCTATCAGACCTGTCGTAACACTATACGTGAGCGCAGGGCCAGTGAATTTAACAACCCAATTCCTAACATTCGCGAGTCCCAAACCTTCTACCAAGTCCATCTCGAGCTGGTAAAATTTAATTGGCGAACCACCGTCATCGTATGCGGGTTGCCATTCCACTTGGATCGAACTGCTTGAAGATGAAACTAGCTGTGGTTTTCCGGGCTGGCCTGGTACTGTTACAGTATAGCAAGTCACTACAGTTGAGTTAGCACCACTTCCCGCTTTGTTGAATCCTCTAACTAGCATTCGATATGTTGTGCGGGAGTTTAGTCCGTCAATCACTGCTGAAAGTAAACTAGGGTTAGTTCTGCCGTTGTAGGCAACTGAGAATGCACCACCTAATCCATCATCTATAAGTACCTGATATCCAGTTATGAGAGTGTTTGCCGGTGGCGTGATTGGGTCCCATTAAACCGAACAAGAACTTCTTGTTGTATCAGTAAGTGTAAGAGTGGTTGCATCAGGCAAGTTAACAGCCCAAATGATTAAGGGGTTAGATAGAGCTCCTTCACCGATCAAACTTTCGGCAGACACGCTAACGTGGTATCTTTGACCAGCCGCAACCTGAGTAAAAGTGTACTATAGTGTCGTTGGCGAAACTGAGTCTTCGAGGACACCGTCGATGTAAATATTGTAGCTTTGAAGCAGCTCGGCGCCACCAACGTCTAGAGTCGGCTGCCAGCCAAAAGTTACAGATGTAGTAGAGACTGCTATTTGGTGTGGTGGTTAAGCGGGAGGAGCTGGAAGTTTTCCAGCGACTATTTGGAGTACAGGGCTCAGCTCAGACCATCCAACTCTGTTTAGAACTTTGTAAGCGAGCCAATAACTTTAGTCGCTCACTAGATTACTGACTGATGTTTGTTGAACACTTGGTATTGCCGAACCGTCGTAAACCAGACGGTCAGGTACTGAGTTGCTGTTGGCATCGTTGATGTAAAGTTAAAAGCCAAGAACATCAGTGGTGCTGGTGCCTGGAGTAAACATCTAAATACCGATTCTGGTCTACGTTCTAGTACCACTAATCACGGCTGGGGCTTAAAGTTGAGAAGGCACAGCAGCAGCGTATTAGTACTTGATGCCGGATTAGATACTCTCCCCTTTAATATTAGCGGCTGTAATTTTGAAGCTGTACTGAGAGTTAGCAGTCAGAGATGTAACTTGATACTCAAAGAGGGCAAATGAAAGTAAGCTTGTTTTGGTCCAAGTTGTCTCGAGGCCTGTCTTTTAGTAGTATACATAGTAACCTGAGAGAGGTGATCCACCATCATAGAGAGGCCGAGACCAAGCCAGATAAACACTGCCCAAATCCGAACTTGTGATGTTGAAACCTTGGGGCGTTGCGGGGACAACCGCGGCAAAGCTTGTCAAAGTAGGAGAGAACGGACTAACTCCAACTTGGTTGATTGCGGCGACTTTGAATTTGTAGTTGGTTGATTTCTTGATCCCTTGTGTGATCGTATATGTCAAAATGTCTGACCGCTGTTAACCATCGAAGATCAAGGTAAAGGGTTCACTTTCCTGAGCCATCCACAATTAGAAACCAGTCACTGGTGCGCCATTAGAAGCAGGGACGGACCATGAAACTTAGATTGCGATATCTGGTTACGAGTAGTCCTTCATGTAAATTTATGTTTCGGTTGGGATAGCTGGCGCTGAAGGTGCTGTAGCGATGTAAGTTGTGAGGATATCTGAGTCTGGACCTTCGCCATTCAAGTTCACTGCAGTTATCTTAAAGTCGACAAGAGTACCTGTTGCTTAGCCCGAGAGAGTGAATTAGCGTTGGAATGTGTCAGTAATGTCGGTCTTAACGAATGTTCCTGTTTGTCCGATATCGTAGTAGAGAGAGAACTTTTGGATGGTTAGGCCGCCATTCGAAGCAGGAAGAATCCATCGCACTGTGACTGACGTTTGAGTTGAAGCTTGCCAATCAAGCGAAGCAATCTAACTTGGCGCTACTCCAGCGTGTATTGTTAGAGAGTTGCTAGGGCTACTTTCTCCTATCTAGTTAACAGCTGTAACGCTGACTAAGTAAGTCTGTCCGATCGATAGACCGTTTATTGTGAAGATATTGGTAAGCGAGCTACGACCAGTGTCATATACAAGAGCAGGAGGATTGCCTGAAAAATCGTCAAGATAGACTCTATAAGCTTAAATTGGTGGGTTATCAGCGATTGTTGCGCCGTCACTCCAAGTCACCTCAATTTCAGTTGCAGTTACAATCTCGTTAACCACTAAATTAATCGGCGCATTTGGTTTCATGCCCACAGTAATGCTTAGGCTTTAACTGTAGACAGAGGCTCCAGCAACGTTGATTGCTTTGACCGCATATACAAGCTAAGATCCAATTGAGCCACCTGTCGAAATATTGTCTGTAAAAGTTGCAAGAGACGGGCTGAGTGTGTTGGAGAGATCAATGCCGTTTTTCTGTACAACATAGCTAGTGATTGGAAAACATCCATCATCAATCGGAGCCTACCAGGCCAACACCAGAGTTGCCTAAGGAGTGACTGAGACAAGCTAAGGATACAGAGGAGCAGAGGGTGCACTACCGAGGTAGATTGAATTCCCTACCGGTAGACCTTCTCCTGCGGAATTGATTGCCGTAACTTAAACTGAGTATGGCAGTCCACATTTGAGACCAGTAATGGTGTGTTGGTAAGTGTTTGCTTGGTTTTTTCCCTCAAAAACAAGGCTGAAAGGCCCGCCATAACCATCGTCGACGTAAACGTTGTATCCATCGATGGAATCTCCGTTAACTTGGGAGGGTGCTGTCCAGGAAGCAACGATCTATGCGGGATTAGCATTTGAAGTTAGACTCAAACTCGCAGGAGCTGAAGGGAGATTCGCGAATGTAACTGTGTTGGAGATTGAAAGTTTGCTCTCACCAATCTGATTGACTGCTGAAACTTGAAGCTTCAAGCTTGCACCGAGAGTTAGTCCGGTGAGTTGGTAGTAGTTCAGCGATGGATTGAGTTAGACTTGCACCGAGTTGTCGATGTAAAGTTTGAAAGAGGTGATTTCAAAGCCACCGTTATATTCTGGGCTCTTCCAGTTGATTGTCATCGAGCTAGTACTGTCGTAGGAGAAAATCTATGGTGCTATCGGTGGTTGATCAGGAACACTGCCACTAGCAATTACGAGATAAGTTCCAGCGCTGAGGTATCCACAGTTTTTGCTCTGCAGCTTGAGTCGGTAGTACCTGCTCGGCTATACCTGTGGGTAAGTAAGCGTGATCTGAGTTCTAGTGCTTTGTTGAACACCGTTGTAAACTGTCAAGTAGCCTGGACTGTTTACGTCCTCCATCTGAATGAGGTAGCCTGTTACTGCGCATCCGCCATCAGAAGCAGGTAGCTGCCAAGAAACTGTTAGTTGCTCTTCACTGGAGGAAACTTTTACAAAGTTCTAAGGGTCACTTGGCAAGCTTGCAGCGTAGAAACCAACATTGACTGACCATTCGTCTGCTTAGCCAATCAAGTTGATAGCCGCAACTTAGAAGCGGTAGATTTGACCAGCAGTGAGGCCCGTGAACGTGTAAGTTGCATCGCTCTGAGAAATCTGTGCCTGGTATGCACTAAGCGGGCCATTGTCTCTTCTAAACGCAAACTACTAGATCGTTGACCCGCCGTCAAACTAGGGTGGAGAAGCTCTGATCTGAATCGTGGTTGAAGTTGCGCTGACTAGAGTTGGAGCTTGCAGCTTTTGAGGCACCGACGCTGCGAGTAGACTAAGAGATGCTTTTGGAGATTCGCCAATGTTGTTCACGGCTGATATCGAAAGCAAATAAGTCTGGCCTACAGATAGACCAGTGTAAGTGTACTAGTTCAAAGTAGATTGGGTCGATGCATCGACAAGCAAGATGTCATTTAAGTAGAGTCTGTAACCATTTACAGGAGAACCACCGTTGTCTGTAGGTAGTTGCCACTTGACTCGGATGTCACCAGCAGTGAGAGAGTTCATATC